>Ga0316207_10001726_pt1 | contig 25332 bp, 26 predicted proteins | sample 6weekpyrite_MG_FD_204943 | JGI IMG/M metagenome (GOLD analysis project Ga0316207, IMG submission 204943) | Microbial mat bacterial communities from mineral coupon in-situ incubated in ocean water Damariscotta River, Maine, United States -... | ecosystem: Environmental > Aquatic > Marine >... | reverse complement strand
ACTCCCACTCTATTATCAATAAGCCTTTTTTGTCTTTTATATTCAATGGTTTATTTTCCTGCTAAACGGTAATACCATGAAAAATACCATGCTCGGAAAATGCCTGTCGTCGGCGGAATCACTGTTTAGAAATCATGATGTCCGGCTGTAGCTACAGCTGGACATTATATACTGTAAAGACTAGAATTTAATCAACTTGATTATTTTAATTAAGACAGGTGCGATATGAAAATACTCAACGCCAGTGACGCCAAACGCGAATTCGGTGAGGTGCTCATCAACGCTCAACACGGTCCTGTTGGCATCAACCGTAATGGCAAACCCGTTGCAGTGGTGGTATCAGCGTCTGAATATGCGCAGCTTGAGGCTCTTAAAGAGGCGCATCTAAAGCAGTCCATCGAAGAAGGTATCGCCGACTTGCAAGCCGGAAAAGTCAGTGACGGCAAATCCGTCATAAACAAACTACGAAAACGAGTGAACCGCTAACCCGTGTCGAAGCGCAGCCCCCGCTACCAATTCACGGACAAAGCGGAACGTGATCTCTCAGGTATCATCGACTATACCGTCCAGGAATGGGGGGCCGTCCAAGCCAATACCTACCTTGATGGCCTGGAAACACGCGCACAACTCCTTGCTGAAAATCCAGACCTTGGAACAGCACGCGAGACAATTTCCAAGGGGCTACTCAGCTTCCCTTATGAAAGCCATATTCTGTATTACAAAAAACACGCCCGCGGTATCGTGATTGTACGAGTACTCCATCAACACATGGATCCGGTGAAGCACCTCTGATTCTGAAGAGCTGCAAAAATCCAAGTCTCGGGTTCTGAAAATAATATAACCGGTTTCCGGATTGCTCCAGAGCACACACAGCTCAAGCGCACTGATACCATGCCAGCATCAATTTTCCTCTCATGGTATCGATGTTTGCTGCCTTGCTGCACGCAATAAATACCATGAAAAATACCATTGATGATGCGAATTATATTATTAATTGGAGTTGTTTTATTGTTATATTTCAATGCGTTACAAATTCAGCCTACCCCACTCTATTATCAATAAGACATTTTTATCTATTATTTTCAATGGCTTATTTTCCTGCTAAATGGAAATACCATGTAATATACCATGCTCAGAAAATCCTTCAATTTGCTCGAAATGTGCAGTTTTGAACACTGCCACACAGCACCCTCTGACTTTCCCTCGATCCTGAAATACAAACATTGACAATCTTTGTATTTCGACTTAGCATACTTTGTAAAAGCGTCTACCCTCGGAGGTTATTATGCATATATCACTAACGCCCGAACTGGAATCTCGCATTAAAGCCAAAGTAGAAACCGGCATGTACAACAATGCCAGCGAAGTCATCCGTGAAGCGCTCCGTTTTATGGAAACCCATGAAGACTGGATTCACGAAATCAAATTGACTCGACTTCGTGAGCAACTGAAAGTCGGATTAGATCAATTGGACCGTGGAGAAGGTATCGCAATCGAATCAAAAGCAGCGCTCGACACTTTGTTTGACGATATCAAGAGCTGACCTTCATGGCGTCCCATCAGCTTGTTATAGCGCCAGCCGCTAAAAATGACCTCAAAGAGATTTACCTATACGGACTGCGACAGTGGGGACAAGCACAATCCGAAAGCTACCTGTCCACTATAAAGAACCATTTCTGGTTGCTGACTCAGCAACCATTAATGGGCATCGAGCGCCCCGAACTCCTGCCAGACACCAGAAGCCTCCCTATAGAAAGCCATACCCTGTTTTACCGTGTGGCTGGCAAAAGGGTTGAAATCATCCGTGTACTACATGGCCGCCAGGATCCACAACGCCATCTGAAATAGCCAGACATTATCCATATCGCAGGTATAACGAGTTTCCGGAATGTTCCGGCACACCTTTAGCACCTACTCCCTGATACCATGCCTGACTCGATTTACACCTCATGGTATCGGTGCTTTCACCCTTGCCACACCGAAAAAATACCATGAAAAATACCATGAAAAATACCATTGATGATATAGATTATATTATCAATTGGATTGATAAAATCATTACTAATCAATATGTTAAAAATCAGGCTCACTCCCACTCGATTATAAATAAGCCATGTTTTACCCTTTATTATCAATGACTTAATTTTAATGTAAATGATAATACCATGAAAAATGCCATGCTCAGAAAATCCTTCAAAAAGTTTCATTTTTTCCACAAATCCGTAAGCACTGAATGTCTCATTTGAACTCTATTTCAAGAGGATATTCAGGTTGATGATGTCTGCGAAGACTGTGTAGCCAAAAAATTGTTGCAATAGTCCCATTTTGGGACTATTATAGCGGGCACATGAGAATTATCGCACTGTCGACGCTGAAAGCCTTCTGGGAAGAGAGCCCGGAGTATCAGGATGCCAAGGAGCCAACATTGGCCTGGTACCGTCATGCCTTGCAAGCCGACTGGAACTCACCTGCCGAGGTTAAGCGGGACTTCGGGAATGCCAGCATCCTTAAAGATGGCCGAGTGGTTTTCAATATCGCGGGGAACAAGTATCGACTCGTCGTGTGGATCAACTACGCTTACCGAGTTGTCTACATCCGCTTTATTGGCACCCATACGCAGTACGACAAGATTGACGTGCAAATCATTTAACTGCCGGAGGACTAATGATGGACATCAAACCGATTAAAACTGATGCCGACTACCGCGCGGCATTAAAAGAAGTTGAACGCCTGATGATGGCGGGACCCGATACACCAGATGGTGAAAAGCTGGATGTTATGGTCACACTTATTGAGGCTTATGAAGCCAGGCACTTCCCGATGGACTTGCCTGATCCTGTTGAGGCGATCAAGTTCGAAATGGAACGCAAGGGCTTAACCGTAAAAGACCTGGAGCCAATGATCGGCAAAAGCAACCGCGTTTACGAGATTCTTAATCACAAGCGCTCACTGACTTTGAAGATGATCTGGAAACTCCACGAAGGCCTGGGAATTCCAGCAGAATCATTGATCAAACCACCACAAGCGCATGCCTGATCATTATTATGGCGGAGATAAGTTTCGTGATATCTCCGCTATCGATTCGAGGCTGGCTGAACTTGAACAGGAAAAGCAGCAGCTCATGGCGCTCAGGGAAGAGCTGCAAAAACCCAGGCCAACACCTGCCGTTTCAGACTCTTTCTCTCCAGAACAAAAGATAGCGATTTTTAGAAGCCTATTTCGTGGTCGCACCGACATTTTTGCCAATCGCTGGGAAAATCAACGAGGACGAAGTGGCTATTCTGTTGCCTGCAACAACGAATGGGTGAAGGGTGTCTGCAACAAGCCCCGGATCAAATGTCTGGACTGCAATCATCGCCAGTTCAGCGAATTAAACGATTGGATCATCTATCGCCACCTGGCGGGACAACAGGTTGTGGGCCTGTATCCATTGCTCCAAGACAACACCTGCTACTTGCTGGCCGCCGATTTCGACAAAGGAAGCTGGCAAGATGAAGTAAAAGCAATGTCCAGAGCTTGTACCGAATATGGCGTGCCTCATGCAGTAGAAATTTCACGCTCAGGAAAGGGCGCCCACCTATGGATATTTTTCGATGACAAGGTTTCCGCCAACGAAGCACGCTTGCTGGGATTTGGGCTCCTCGATAAAGCGATGGAGACTTATCCAAACCTGTCATTCGACTCCTATGACAGATTGTTTCCCAATCAGGACATTCTGCCTGAAGGGGGATTTGGCAACTTGATTGCATTACCACTACAGCGCGAAGCCAGGCAAGCGGGTAATAGCTCATTTGTCGATGCAGAATTGAATGTCATTGAAGATCAATGGCAGTACCTCGCACGGATAAAGAGGCTTTCCAGGCCTGAGCTAAATAAGCTTCTTTCGCAGATTTCTTCCAACGGAAACCTGATTTCAGAGCAGGGCGTTACTGATACCCGGCCCCCCTGGGAGATAACAGCCAAACCCAGGCCCCTGGTTCTGGAAAACCCACCTCAACAGGTAACCATAACGCTGGCCAACCACATCTACTTTGAGGTAAAGGCGCTGCCAAGCGCCCTTTCAGTAAGATTAAGGCGCCTTGCCAGCTTTTCGAATCCGGTTTTCTTTAAAACACAGGCGCTTCGCTTTTCGACCCACGGCATTCCGCGATTCATTTCTTGCGCACGCATTGAACGTGGCTACTTGTCATTACCTCGTGGGTGTCTGGATGATGCGCTCGCATTATTGAAAGAGAACAATATAGACGTTCAAATCGATGACAAGCGTGAGTTGGGCATAAAACTTTCAGGCATGAAGCCATTGTTAGTTTTGAAGAAAAATCAACGGGCCGCCGTAAAAGAAATGAGCAAACACGATGCGGGAATACTGCATGCGCCTACAGCGTTTGGAAAAACCGTGACGGCTATCGGAATGATCGCCAAGCGCAAAGCAAACACACTCATTCTTGTGCACAGTCGCCAACTGCTTGATCAATGGCAGGAAAGACTGCGCTCGTTTTTGCCAGAAGCGGAGATTGGCGTCATCCGTGGCGGAAAGAAAAAGCCCACCGGAATAATTGATATAGCGACGTATCAAAGCCTGATTAACAAGAAAGACAACACCGTCTCTCCCATTGTTCAGGACTATGGGCATGTGATAGTTGATGAATGCCATCACGTATCCGCGCCGCGCTTTGAAATGGTATTAAACGAAGTTCGGGCGAAATATGTGCTCGGACTTACTGCCACCCCAGAGAGACAGGACGGTCACCAGAAGATCATCTTTATGGCTGCCGGCCCCATCCGGCACAAAGTTAAAAGATCAAGTGATGAAAAATTTGAACAAGAAGTTCAAATCCATCAGCTCTATGATACGCCCCCGCTGCATCTTACCCATCCCGAGGAGCGGCCTAAAATTACAGATGCCTACCGATGGATAATGGAAAACGAAGAGCGAACACAGCGCATCGTGTCAGATGTGATCGACAATGTTCGCGAAGGCAGACATCCAATCGTCCTCACTGAAAGACGCGATCACGCGGAGACCCTTAACAACCTGCTTAATGAAAATGGTATTGACTCCATCATATTGAAAGGAGCAATGAAAGCCACTGAACGCAGGCGTGTTGACGAACATTTGCATTCGGTGCAGGTTGTGGTTGCCACTGGAAAGTATGTAGGAGAGGGTTTTGACTTGCCCAGGCTGGACACACTGTTTCTGGCAATGCCCATCGCCTGGAAAGGTTCGTTAGCGCAATACGCAGGAAGAATTCATCGGGAATCAGACGGTAAAACGCAAGTGACGATTCACGACTACGTTGACTGCGGACTTCCCATGCTCCAGCGCATGTTTAATAAACGCGAAAAGAGCTACAAGTCGATGGGCTATACCATCTTGTTCTCAGGTGAATCAGCCAGCACGGATGGCGCAAAGCAATTAGATGCCATGCTGGTTTAGTCGCGGGTTTCCGGATCGCTCCAGAGCACACGTAGTTCATACGCTCCGATACCATGCCAGCATCAATTTTCCTTTCATGATATCAATGCTTTCTGCCTTGCTACACGCAATAAATACCATGAAAAATACCATTGATGATGCGATTATATTGTTGATAGAGAGTTTTTTATTATTCTAAATCATAAGTTATGAATTCCGTCTACTCCCACTCGATCGTGGCCGGCGGCTTGCTGGAAATATCGTAGGCGACGCGAGAGATGCCCGGCACTTCGTTGATGATGCGGCTGGAAACGGTTTCCAGAAACTCATAAGGCAGGTGCGCCCAGCGTGCGGTCATGAAGTCGATAGTTTCTACCGCCCGCAGGCTAACGACATACTGATAACGGCGACCGTCACCGGTAACACCGACAGATTTTACCGGCAGGAACACGGTGAAGGCCTGGCTGACTTTTTCATACAGATCGTGCCTGTAGAGCTCTTCGATGAAGATGTGATCGGCCAGGCGCAGAATGTCGGCATATTCCTTTTTCACTTCGCCGAGAATGCGCACTCCCAGGCCCGGACCGGGGAAGGGATGACGGTAGACCATGTCGTAGGGCAGGCCCAGTTCCACGCCCAGCTTGCGCACTTCATCCTTGAATAATTCTCGCAGGGGTTCGCATAGTTTGAGTTTCATGTGTTCGGGCAGGCCGCCGACATTGTGATGAGATTTAATCAAATGCGCCTTGCCGGTTTTGGCCCCGGCCGATTCGATGACATCGGGATAAATCGTTCCCTGGGCCAGCCATTTGGCGTTTTTCAGTTTGGCTGCTTCTTCCTCGAACACTTCGACAAACAGGTTGCCGATGATCTTGCGTTTCTGTTCCGGATCGCTCACCCCATCCAGTGCTTTTAGAAAACGGGCTTCGGCATCCACACGGATAACATGTACCCCCATGTGTTCGGCAAAGGTGGACATCACCTGATCGCCTTCTTTGTAGCGCAGCAGGCCGTTATCAACAAACACACAGGTCAACTTGTCACCGATGGCGCGATGCAGCAGCGCCGCGACTACCGAGGAGTCCACCCCGCCGGACAGCCCCAGCAGGACCTCATCGTCACCTACTGTTTCATGAATGGTTCCGATGCTGTCCTCGATAATATTGTCCGCCGTCCAGAGGCGCTCACAGCCAGCAATATCGTGCACAAAACGCTCGATAATGCGCTCACCCTGACGAGTGTGGGTCACTTCCGGGTGAAACTGCAGACCATAAAATCGTCGCCGTTCATCCGCCATGCCGGCGACAGGCGCGGTTTCGGTCGACGCCATCAGCCTGAACCCCTCAGGCATCTTGATGACCTGATCGCCGTGGCTCATCCACACGTCCAGCAGACCGTAGCCTTCAGGACTGGTGTGATCTTCAATGTCTTTCAGTAGCGCAGTATGGCCGTGGGCGCGCACCTGAGCATAGCCATATTCATGCTGCTTTGCCGTTTCCACCGTGCCGCCCAGCTGTTCGGCCATGGTCTGCATGCCATAGCAGATCCCCAGCACCGGCACACCCAGCTCGAACACCAGAGCCGGTGCACGCGGCGTATCATCCCCGGTAACCGATTCCGGCCCACCGGAAAGTATGATAGCACTGGGCTTAAAATCACGGATTTCCGCCTCGGCCAGATCATAAGGCGCCAGTTCACAATAGACCCCCGCTTCACGCACACGGCGGGCAATCAGCTGGCTATACTGGGAACCAAAGTCAAGGATCAGAATGCGGTGAGCATGGATATCGGTGGTCATAGGGAATCGTCATTCATAAACAAATTGTAGGTTGGGCTGAATGAAATGAAGCCCAACAATATATTGAACCAGACCTGTTGGGCTTCATTTCATTCAGCCCAACCTACTGATTTTTTCGACAAACAGCAGGAAATCAAACCCGGTAGTTGGGAGCTTCCTTGGTGATCTGCACATCATGCACATGACTTTCCTGCATACCGGCACCGGTGATACGCACAAACTGGGGCCGGGAACGCATTTCATCAATGGTCGCACAACCGGTATAGCCCATGCTGGAACGCACACCGCCCAACAGTTGATGAATCACCGGCTGCATGGAGCCCTTGAATGGCACCCGACCTTCAATGCCTTCCGGCACCAGTTTTTCGGTTTCATTGCCTTCCTGGAAATAACGATCACTGGAACCCTGCTGCGAGGCCATCGCCCCCATCGAACCCATACCACGATAGGACTTGTAAGAACGGCCCTGGAACAGCTCCACCTCGCCCGGCGCTTCTTCGGTGCCGGCGAACATGCTGCCGACCATAATAGTGTAGGCGCCGGCCACCAGCGCCTTGGCCATATCACCGGAATAGCGAATACCGCCATCGGCGATCAATGGCACACCGGAATCCTTGAGCGCCGCCGCCACATTGGCCACTGCCGTAATCTGGGGTACGCCGACACCGGCAACAATGCGAGTGGTACAGATAGAGCCGGGACCAATGCCAACCTTGACTGCATCGGCGCCTGCCTCGACCAGCGCCAGTGCGGCCTCAGCTGTCGCGATATTGCCACCAATCACCTGCATCTCGGGAAAGTGTTTCTTCACCCAGGCAACCCGATCCAGTACGCCCTGAGAGTGACCATGAGCGGTGTCCACCACCAGCACGTCCACCCCGGCTTTCACCAGCGCTTCGACCCGCGCATCCGTGCCGGCGCCTACACCGACCGCCGCGCCCACGCGCAGGCGACCCTGTTCATCCTTGCAGGCAAAGGGATTTTCCTTGGCTTTCTGGATATCCTTGACCGTTACCAGGCCACGTAACTGGAATTTATCATCCACCACCAGCACTTTTTCAATCCGGTGTTCGTGCAGCAACTTGCGGATTTCACCGCGTCGGGCGCCTTCTGCTACCGTAACCAATCGATCTTTGGGTGTCATGATGCTGGAAACCGGATTTTCGAAATTCTTTTCAAAGCGCAGATCCCGGCTGGTAACAATCCCCACCAGATCCTCACCATCCACTACCGGAACCCCGGAAATATTGTGCGCCCGGGTCAGTTCCAGCACAGCCTGGATACTGGTCTTCGGGCCAACGGTAAGGGGATCCTTGATCACCCCACTTTCAAATTTCTTCACCATGCTGACCTGGGTGGCCTGCTCTTCGATGGTCATATTCTTGTGAATTATGCCAATACCCCCCTCCTGAGCAAGGGCAATAGCCAGCCGCGCCTCGGTCACCGTATCCATGGCAGCCGATACCAGAGGAATATTCAGGGTTATTTCCCGGGTCAGTTTGCTTTTCAGGCTGACATCCTTGGGCAAAACGGTCGAATGGGCGGGGAGTAACAAAACGTCGTCGAAGGTCAGGCCTTCTTCGGCTATGCGTAGCATATAGAATCTTCCAGGTTGGAGTAGGATATAAACAGCGAATTATAAAGATTTTCATGGCATGGGTAAATAAGAATGAATAAACCCGTAAAAGCGCCCGGAACCGCATACTCACAATAAGATATTGATTTAAATCATATAATTAAAATAATTCAGTTTCACTTTAGATGATCCCTTTATTGGCAATAAGTATTTTTTTCATATGGCCAGGAAAATTTAGGAGCTTGTACTATATGCGTGCCGCTAGCTGCTTTTTGCAGGTTAAAGGCAATACTTGCCAATCCGCCCCGATAGACGCATACTTTCTCAATCAGCGAGGAAAGCGGAAAACCGCGTTTCTAGTGGGGAAAATAATAAGCATAATCAGGCCACTCCTGCGGGGGTAGCCATCAATCCATCCCATTCCATATTTTGGAGGTTTTATGAAAAAACTGTTACTCGTCGCTGCATCCGCAGCCCTGTTACTACAAGCCTGTGCCAATACTCCACCTGCCTCGGACGTCAAGGCAGCCATTAGCACAGCCGAACAAAAAACCAAGCAGGCAAGCAAGGTCGATAACGAATGGCGTGATACAGGAAAAATCATCAAAAAGGCGAAGAAAGCCCTGAAAGCGGGCGACACCGAAACCGCCCTTAAACTCGCCAACAAGGCTAGCAGACAGAGCAGCAATGCCCTGAAGCAGTATGCCGAACAGAAAAACGCCGGACCACATTTCCAATAGCGCCGGCAGGCGGCAACACAGGGAACAGAGTTCTTCTGATAACGAATAACAGTCCCGAATAAATACTGTTGCGCCTACACTTGATGTGATAATTTGGCCGGGTTATACCCGGCCATTTTTTTGACACCTGACTATACGATCCAGGGAGATAAACCCAGAGCATGAAAACACTGAAATATCTTTTTGACAGAAATCTGGCCTGGGCAAACGCCATCAAGGAAAAAGACCCTGAATTTTTTTCCTCCTTATCCATGCAACAGACGCCGGAATATCTCTGGATTGGCTGTTCAGATAGCCGAGTCCCGGCAAATGAGATTGTAAACCTGCCACCGGGTGAAGTATTTGTACACCGCAATATAGCCAATGTTGTCGTTCATTCAGATCTGAACTGTCTTTCTGTAATACAGTTTGCTGTTGAAGTACTAAAAGTAAAACATATCATTGTCTGCGGTCATTACGGCTGTGGTGGAGTAAAAGCAGCAATGGAAAATCAGGAGCACGGCCTTATAGATAACTGGCTGCATCATATCAGGGATGTTAGTCGCTTTAATGCTGAAAAACTAAAAGGCCTGGAGCCTGACAGAGAATTTGATCTGCTCTGTGAGCTAAACGTAATCGAGCAGGTAAAAAACGTGTGCAACACAACAATAGTCAGAAAAGCGTGGCAAGAAGGCGCAAAACTATCCATTCATGGCTGGATTTACAATATCGAGAATGGAATATTAAAAGATCTGGATATGTGTATAACATCAGACAAACAACTAAAAAAATGAATGATGAGAATGCGTAAATGCGCATACACGACCACCGCAACACAGATAACATGAATGCGATTGAACGAGACATCTACAGTGTCTCACGCCTGAATCGTGAGGCTCGCACCCTGCTGGAAGGCAGCTTTCCCCTGCTCTGGCTGGAAGGAGAAATTTCCAATCTCGCTCGCCCGGCTTCCGGACACTGGTATTTATCACTCAAGGATAAAACTGCTTCGGTGCGCAGCGCCATGTTCCGCAACCGCAACAGGCTGTTGCGTTTCCAGCCGGAAAACGGCGCCCAGGTACTGGTGCGCGCCCGCATCAGCCTGTATGAAGCGCGTGGCGAATTCCAGATCATTATTGAACACATGGAAGAAGCCGGTGATGGCGCTTTACAACGCGCCTTCGAAGAGCTGAAACAACGCCTGAATCAGGAAGGCCTGTTTGACCCGGCGCATAAACAGCCGCTACCAGCGATGCCGCAGCATATCGGCATCATCACCTCGCCCACTGGCGCAGCTATTCACGACATTCTCAGCACACTCCAGCGCCGTTTCCCAGCCATTCCCGTTCTGGTCTATCCAGTTGCCGTGCAGGGTGAGAATGCCGCAGAGGAGATTGCCGCCCGGATCCGACTTGCTTCACAACGGCGTGACTGCGATGTCCTGATCCTCGCCCGTGGCGGTGGCTCGCTGGAAGATCTACGCGCATTCAACGAAGAAGTCGTTGCCCGTGCTATTTATGGCTGCTGCATTCCCGTTGTCAGCGGCATCGGCCATGAAATCGACTTCACTATTGCCGACTTCGTTGCCGATCGACGTGCGCCCACACCGACCGCCGCCGCTGAACTGGTCAGTCCGGATCAACAGGCATTGCTGAAACGGATACAGCAGCTTTTCTCCCGGCTCACCAGCAGTTTCACTACGGGCTGGCAGGCCCGCTCGCAACAACTGGGCAATCTGCAAAAACGCCTGCGCCATCCAGGACAACGCATACAGGATATTGCGCAACGGCTGGACGATCTTGAGTTGCGCATGCAACAGATCATGAAACACCGCTTGCAGCACAGGCAGCATGCACTCAATATGCTGGCGGAAAAATTACAGCGGCATCAGCCTGTCCATTACATTGAACAGAGACATCTGCAACTAACGGAAATCGCCCGCCGTCTTCGACAGACCATGCGCCATCGGCTTGAACAGAGTCAGCAACAGCTACAATATCTGACACATAATCTTGATACTGTCAGCCCTCTGGCCACTCTTACACGCGGCTATGCCATTACCACGACCCTGGATGACAATCACATCATTCGTTCCAGCCGTGAGCTGAAATCGGGGCAACAGATAAAAACCCGACTGGCGAGCGGGCACATCATTTCAAAGGTCGAAAAGCTCGAATCATGACAAAACCGATAGCACTGATAGCCAGCCCTGGCATTTTTTTCCTGCTTTCACTCTGTGCTACGGCAGCCGAAAGTTACCCCCGGCCTGATCCGGTACCGGGCGGCATTGCCATTGTTGAGCTCGGCCTGGACACAGCCACCCCGCCATCCGTTTTTTATGGCAAAAAACGGGTGCTGGTGCGACGAGCCGCTAAACAGTGGCAGGCAGTCGTCGGTCTTCCCCTGTCCACCAAAGCTGGCACACATAAGCTGCGCATCATTGCGGCACAGAATAAAACATACCAGCGTGATTTTTCAGTTCACACAAAAAAATATAAAGAACAGCACCTGACTATCAAGAACAAACGCATGGTCAACCCCAATACCGAAGATATGAAACGCATCCGTGCTGAGAAAAAAATCATTAGCGCAGCACTCTCCCGCTGGACCGAGCAAGCGCATGTCGCGACACAGTTTATTCTGCCGGTCGATGGCCGGCTCAGCAGTCCCTTCGGTCTACGACGTTTTTTTAATGAGCAACCGCGCAAACCGCACAGTGGTCTGGATATCGCCGCCACCGAAGGGACCACTATCAGGGCGCCTGCCAACGGCATCGTGATCACCCGCGGCAATTATTTTTTCAACGGCAACACCGTATTTATCGACCACGGCCAGGGGCTGGTAACCATGTACTGCCACATGAGTGAAATCAGGGTAAAACCGGGAATGAAAGTCAAACAGGGTGAACCTATAGGCAAGGTCGGTATGACAGGCCGGGTTACAGGGCCACATTTGCACTGGAGTGTCAGCCTTAATAATGCACGGGTGGAACCCGGATTATTTCTTAAATAAAAAAATCCTGGGCCTGTATACTCAAAGCCGGGCTCTCTGACCAGGCCGGATCCATCACTTAAAAGCACTACCCCACAGGTTGCGCTGGGCAACTAAAAAATTGTTGGGCTTCGCGTTGCTCTGCCCAACCTACGGTGCTGCTGCCCGTAGAGATTAAAAAATAAATTATCCTGTAGGTTGGGCAGAGCAACGCGAAGCCCAACATTTTCTGCGAATTTCTCTGGCGATATATTTATGGTCCGGCAGACTGGAATATCCCGCTCAGGAGTTCTAAATCCTAGCGGACATAGACAAATGTCTGGCCTGCCCGACTACAACGGAGTTGTTTTCGGCTTTTTGCCTGACAGGCCATTTTCAGGTAGGGCTCCTGCCAGCCTTTCTCTGCGCGAAGGCCAAAGGGATCAATATCTTCACCATCTTCAGACGAATAGCCGCTATCCAGCACATTGTAAAAATAGGTGATAATAAACTGCCCCTTGCTGTTAAAATCTGAGAGCGTTGTTTTGGATGTGAATGTCAACTGGGAATTCCCTACCGTACGATACTGTTCTTTTGAGAAGCACACGATTTCTTTTTCGCCCGCTTTCAGGCATCGGTTCAGGCTGGAAGGTAACAGGCCGGCCGGTCTGGAATATCTTGTCCATTTGCCATTAAGCACGACATCCATAATATCCGGGATTGAGACAGCCGTTAGCGCCTTTTTAGTCGTATGCCTGGCTTTGATCAGTTTCTTCTGCTTGCTGCGACGATCCTTTTCTCGCTCTAGCCTGGCTGCAGCAAGCTGCTGCTGATGTTCCTTTTTCTTTTTTGCTTTTTCCTTCCTCAGCCTGGCTTCTGCAAGACTACGGGCTTCTTCTTTTTTCTTTTCTGCCGCCTGTAGCTTTGCTTTAGACGGACTGTCCTTTTTGACTGAATGCACCTTTACCAGCCGGGCTTTTGCCAGGCGACTACCGTTCGCGGCAGCTTTTTTATACCAGTTGCCTGCCTTTATGAGATCTTTGTTTAAACCCAGACCTTTTTCATAAAATTCTCCCAGTTTGTATTGCGCACCATTATGATTATTTTTGGCGGCCTTACTGTACCATTCAATCGCTTTGTTAATATCTTTTTTTACCCCCCGGCCTTCTTCGTATGCACTGGCAACATAAAACTGCGCCCCTGCATCTCCTCGTTTGGCCAGCAATAGATCAAGTTTAAACTGATCATATGTAAGCTCATCGGCCAACAACATGTTCGAGAATGAAAACATCAAAACAACCATCAAAGTTTTCATTAACCTTGCCTTCATAACTAATACCTTTGAATTAATTTTGACTCAACCAGCTTACAGTTCCTGACAACCGTTAGATAAAACAAAAATAATCACCGTCGTTTTCTGCATGTTGCCATAAAGCGTCCTGCTGGTGTATCACATGGATTTGAACTAAAACCCTCATCATCGCTTTCCTCTTTTACATTTTCAGGCGGCTTTAATTTTTTAGCGCTCGGCTTTGCTTTTCTGGCAACTGGATTTAAATTTTTAGATTCTGGCTTCGCTTTTCTGGCGACCGGCTTTACGTTTTTAGCCGCTGGCTTTATTGCCGTGATTTCCTCCTCATCCTCTTCATCCCAGCCCATACCAGGAATCTCATCTGCCTGCTTTTGTTGCCTTCTCGCCTTTACAGCCTTCTCCTTTTCCGCTTTCTCACGCGCCACTTTTTTTATAGCTTCTTTCTCGCGATCGGCTTTTTCCCTTGCCGTTTTCTCACGTGCGGCCTTTTCCCTGGCGGCTTTCTCACGTACGATTTTTTCCCTTGCCGCTTTCTCGAGCATCGCTTTATCTCTGGCAGCTTTTTCGCGCACGGCTTTTTCTCTTGCAACTTTCTCGCGCAGCGCTTTATCACGCGCGAGTTTTTTCTTTCTCTCTATTTCAAGATTGCGCACAGCCTGTTTTTTTACTTTCTCAATCCGACGAATGGCCTTTCCTGCATCAGCATGGCCCTGCGCCTGAGCCTTTCTGTACATTTCAATCGCCCTGTTCAGATCTCTTCTGGTTCCCTGTCCCTGCTCATACATCTCGCCAAGTTTCATGATAGCTTCCACATTACCCTGTGCCGCCATCTGGCTCTGAAATTTGAACAGGCTCACCATAGGATCATTATCAGCATAACTCATCACTGAGATCAGCAATGACAAAACTAATATTGAGATCAGTCTTTCCATAATCGATAACCTACGCTGTGCCAAACCTTAAAATATTGGTGCGATTAATTCCTCTTCTAACAAACCCCGCACAAAAACTTCGCTTACGGTAATATCAGCAAGACCTTGACACTGCCATCCAGCGACTTGCCGTCGATATAGCTCAGACTGTTCTGCGTTAAAGCCACCCACTGCTTGATAGCAAGATCGCCTGAAATTACCTTTGGAGATTTAAACTTTCGGGTAAATTTACGTTTTGCCCAGTAACGACTCAGTTCTTTTTCAGTCATGTTCAATACTTTTTTATAAAATTTCTGGCGGATCTCTGAACCAGTCACCTGATCCGCGACAGTAACTCTCTGGCCGGTGCTAAATGATTTATTTTGCCCCAAATAGAGTTTTCCTACTTCATCAAGTGAAATGCCGTGCAGTTTTGTCGCCTTGTTGGTGATAACAACAATTTCGGCTTTTACTGATGAGACTACTGTGAAAAGGCAACTAAGGAACAGGACGGAAAACAGTTTGCGTGACAATTTCATCTTTTTTATCCCTTCCCTGTTAAAAGATTAAATCGAAACTTGCGGAAAAAATATTGCCTTTATCATTCCTGACGGGATCATCAAACAGGCCATACTTGTCGGTACTTCCTGAAACACTGTCTGTTTTCGCCTGCTGGGCCTCAAATTTGATCGCCGATGTTGGCCCCACTTCGTAACGAAAACCCAATGTCACTGAAGACTGTTTTACCGCATAGGCGCTGGCATCCTTTCCTTCATCCATACCGCCGATAGTAAAATAAGGCATGAAATCACCAAAGCGATAACCCAGGGTGGCATACCAGGCTTTTTGATCCGGGAATGCAGCAACAAGTTCGGCGGAGGTATCGCGGACAATGTATTCGCTGTAGAGAAGAATGTCCTGCCAGTCAACGATAAGACCAAGCCCACCGAAGTTACCTCGCGCCGAGCTAATACCAAAAGAAGGAATATCTACGCTGGTGCTAAAATAGCCAGCCCGTAAAGTCACGCCTCTGGTTCCAATTGAGGTATTGAACCCCACCATTTCATCAGTTGAGAAATTGACCGTTGCGCCTTTTGACAAGTTGGGACCGGCAGCATTTGCAGCTGAATTAATAAACGTAGGTTGTGCCGTGGCCTTGTGGTTTCCAGAACCGGTGTACAGTTCGAATAGAAAATCCCAGTTACCTAATTCAGTATTGTAAACAACATCAATGCCCGTTACGGCTGTCATCGGGTTTGTACTGTAGACTTCATGTGGCAGGGTAACCCAGGGATAGGCATAGCCCACTGTCGAATATTCCGAGACCATGAAAAAGGGTCCCTTGAAGCGACCCAGGCGGATAGTGACGTCATCGGTTGCAGAATAACTGGCGTAGGCCCACTCAGCGGCAATATCGTACTGGTTACCGCCGCCCAGCGCCTGCAGCACCAGTGTCACGTCCATTTTGTCCGTCACACCAGCCGAGGCCTGGAATCCTATCGTGTTGCCGCGTGTATCAAAGTCAAGCTGATCAGCGGCAAAGCTGTTGTCGTATTTTGTGTTTTGTGCAGGATTTGCCTTCTTTTCAAGCTTGGCATAGGTTCCCATCACGGTCATATACCCTGAAAATTCAAAATTTTCAAAGGCATTGGCTATAGACGTATGCATGCATACCAGCATGCACGCCGGTATCACGATCCGGTATTTCATTGTATCAACCCTCACTCAAGTGACTTTATCTAAATCTTAGAAAGTCAAAATAATTTGCACTCTGCTAAATATGGCGGAGTATTATCAATATAATTTTTTTTACAAATAAACGTAATTAAGCTACGTGTTTTAGCTTACTTTATCAGGAACCAGCCATCGTTTGAATTAAAATACCTAATTTATATGCTAGTTTCCTGCATATATGCAGATTCGATCCCCGTCTTCAACCGTACTTCCACAAGCACAAGCCAGCTTCTATTTACTGGAAATGATAGCTAAGCGTTCATAGCGCATCGGATCTCACCCCACTATCGGCAAAAACACTACTATCTTTAGTGTTAAAGGAAAATCTGACCCACAAATATTTTTTTTTAACTGGCTTTAACTTTATGGCAGTGGCTTTTATTTTGTGGCGGCTGGCATACTTCCGGTACTTTCATCCACATCCTCTCCCTCTTCATCCACATCTTCGCCATCTTCATCTTCTTCATCCCACCCCATGCCGGGTTGGTCCCTTTCCTGCTCCTGTTGCCTTCTCGCCTTCATAGCCTTTTCTTTTGCGGCTTTCTCGCGTGCCGCTTCTTCCCTGGCGGCGTTTTCACGTATAATTTTTTCCCTTTCTACTTTCTCGCGCGCCGCTTCTTCCCTGGCGGCGTTTTCACGCATAATTTTTTCCCTTTCTACTTTCTCACGCGCCGCTTTTTCCCTGGCGACGTTCGCGCGCATAATTTTTTCCCTTTCTGCTTTCTTACGCACTGCTTTTTCTCTGGCGACTTTTTCCTTTCTCTTTATTTCCAGGTTTTTTTTCGCTTCCTCGATCCGATGAATGGCCTTTGCAGCACCATTATGGCCCTGTGCCTGGGCCTTTTTGTACATTTCAAGTGCTTTGTTCAAATCTTTTTTGGTGCCCTGCCCCTGTTCATACATCTCACCAAGTTTCATTATGGCTTCCACATTACCCTGTAACACCATCTGGCTCTGGAACTTGAACAAGCTCACCATTGGATCACTGGCCGCATAAACCGTTACTGCCATCAGCACTGACAACATCAACGTTATGATCAGTCTTCTCATGACCACTAACCTATAAATCCAAAATTCTGACAATCATACAAGCCATTCCTGTTCTCAGAAGCACTGTCGTTTTTCCTGTATCCGCGCAAATCCCCGTTTTCTGCCGGATCCCGTAAACACAGGCCGGCTTCATTTACTGGAAATGATGGGTAAACGTTCATCGTTCATTTTGCTTCGGCCCCAGACATACCTGTCGGCTAAAACATTACAAACTTTAGTATTATTAGCGAAAAAATCAGTTTTTTCGTGAGGTGAATTTACGCAGACGGCGGCGCTTTTCGATCTGGCGGGCGGTAAGTTTGTTTTTTCTCCCGGCAAAGGGATTCTTGCCACTCTTGAATTCGAGTCGCATGGGCGTGCCTTCCAGTTTTAGATGCTTGAGAAAGGCATTGATGAGATAACGTCGGTAGGCATCCGGGACGGAAGCGGTCTGGTTGCCATGGATCACGATGATCGGGGGGTTAACGCCCCCCTGATGGGCATAGCGCAGCTTGATTCGGCGCCCCTTTACCAGCGGCGGCTGATGCGCCATCACCAGTTCTTCCAGCAGCCGGGTCAACTCCGGGGTAGAGAAATCCTTGCAGGCCGAGGCGTAGGCGCGATCAACCGAACGATATAAATCGCCCACGCCACTGCCATGCAGGGCAGAAATAAAATGGGTTTTGGCAAAGCCGAGGAAGGGTAGTTTGAATTCCAGCTCCCGGCGCACCTTGTCTTTCTGATCGATGGACAGGCCATCCCATTTATTGATCGCCAGCACCAGTGCGCGGCCAGCATCCAGTACAAAGCCCAGCAGGCTGGCATCCTGATCGGTAATGCCTTCACTCGCATCCAGCAGCATGATCACCACATTGGCGTCTTCAATTGCTTTCAACGCCTTGATCACACTAAACTTTTCCACCACCTCGTTGACCCGGCTACGGCGACGCACGCCGGCGGTATCGATCAGGGTATAGTCCTGACCATCACGTTCAAATGGCAGATAAATGGAATCACGCGTGGTGCCGGGCAGATCATAGGCCACCACCCGCTCCTCGCCCAGCATACGGTTGACAAGGGTGGACTTGCCAACATTGGGACGACCGATGATGGCAATCTTGATGCCCTTCGAGGACACATCCAGTTCTTCATCAGCATCCTCAAGCGGCATGCTGTCAAAAACCACCTGCATCAAGACCGGTACGCCACGCCCGTGAGAAGAGGAAATGCCATACGGCGTTCCCAGCCCAAGCTGATAGAATTCCGCGGTCACCACATCCGCATCCAGGCCATCAATCTTGTTGACCACCAGAATGATGTGTTTGCCGGTTTTACGCAGCCGTTTGGCAATCTTATGGTCTTCCGGCGTCAGGCCACTACGCGCATCCACCAGGAACAGCACGCTGTCGGCCTGCTCCACCGCCAGCCAGGACTGCTCCTCCATCAGTTCCTCGACGCCCTCGGTTTCACCGGTCAAACCACCGGTGTCGACAACGATATAAGGGTGCTTGCCCACCCGACCTTCGCCAAATTTGCGATCCCGGGTCAGGCCGGGCTGATCCGCCACCAGTGCATCACGGGTTTTGGTCAGGCGGTTAAAAAGCGTAGATTTGCCGACATTGGGGCGCCCTACCAGGGCGATAACAGGTTTCATGCGCCGCGATCAGGAATTGGAAAAGGTATAGGCAGACATGATCCCAAAACGATCATTGACGATAAGCATGTCTTTGTACACAACTGGATTAGCAAGGATGTTTCTTTCGCGATTATAATAATTGGTATCATCCTGCAGCCATTCCTCGTCAAACATATAGGCCACTTCATTCAGCCGCACCCGTGCAACAATGTGGCCATCTTCTCGGTCCAGCCAGTGAATATAACCGTCGAAATCCGCCACCGCTATATAGTCGCCATGCCGGGCCGGGCCGGTCAGACCACGGCGTAACAATTTTTCCTGACGCCAGAGAATAGCGCCATTCATACGGTTCAGGGCCAGCACCTGACTTTCAGCATCGGTGATGTAAATCCGGTAGGCATCCGCGGTCATGCCCGCATAAGAGGACATGTCCTGGACCCAGCGAATGCGGCCATTCTCCAGCTGCACTGCCGCCAGGCGCCCCTGATAGGTTACCGCATAGACAAGATCATCCACCACCATCAGATCCACATCGATGTCGATAATACGTTCAAGCTCTGTGCGTCCAGTGGGCACGGCAACCGGCGTTTCCCACAACTCGACACCACCTTTTAAAGTTAGTGCGGTTAACTTGCCGCTGTCTGAACCCAGCAGCACCATATCGTTGACAATCAAAGGTGCACTGTTGCCACGCAGGGTCAACAATGGCACGCTACGTTCGAATACCCAGCGCCGTTTGCCCGTTGCTGCATCCAGCGCATACAAACGACCATCGATGGAACGCACAATGACATAGCCCTGCTCACTCAGCGGAGGCGTCAGCACTTCACTGGAAACCTTTGTCCGCCAGAGCTCGGCGCCATCTTCTGGATCCAGCGCCATAACATCACCAAGGTTGCTGCCCAGTAACAGGCGACCTTCCTGTAATGACAAGCCTGAGGTCAACTTGAGATTCAGTTCCCTGTGCCAGAGTATGTCACCGGATTTCACATTAAAAGCATAAATGCCACCCCGATAATCCGCTGAATAGCCGATATCACCCTTAAATACCGGCTTGTAACGCAAATAGAAGTAGCGCGCACCACGCCCGACTTCACTGCGCCACTGTGTCGTAACAGCAACACTCGGTTCAAAGGCCGGTAACGGTACCGGCGGCAACACTGGAGAAGGCGAGGAAGAACAACCCGCCAGAATCAGAACTATCAGAAATAAATAAATGCGCATCAATAATATCAGCCCTGTGCGCTGCCTGCAGCAGGAAGATCGTTCAGCTTCATCTCAATCAGCTGCCGCCGACGATCCTCAGCGGCAGCGGTGTCCAGCGCCTGCTGGTAGGCGCTGCGCGCCTGTTCAACCTGCTTTTGCGCCAGCAAAATATCACCACGCAGCTCACTGTACAGCGAGGTATAGCTTGCCTCAGTATTGCTATTCACCAGCGCCAGCGCCTGATCATATTTGTTCTCTGCCATCAGCACCCGCGCCAGCCGCAAGCGAGCCATATGTTTCAGACCATCCTGGCTGGCATTATCGATAACCCACTGTAAATGCACTTCGGCCGCATCCAGTGAACCGTTTTCCACACTCATGCGCGCCATCCCCAGTGCCGCCAACGCCGCATAGGGGGTGCCTGAAAATTGTTTGACCAGTTTATCCCCGGCCTCAAACACCCTGGCCGAATCACCGGCAAGCAGATAATTTTGCAGATTTGAATAGGCCAATGAAGCACCTTGTGACTGGCTGTTCTGGTAGTCAGCCCAGAAACGGTAGCCGCCAATGGACGCCAGGCCTATCGCCAGCCCGAAAATCAGAGCGCCGCCGTTTTTCTTAAACCAGCCTTTTAAGGCTTGAACCTGTTCTTCTTCTGTTTGATGCAATTCCACTGCGTATCTCCGTTGCATGTATATATTTCGTTGGGCTTCACTGCGTTCAACCCAACCTGCATTTGGTTTCGTTTACTGGATCAGGAATACGATTCTGCTTTTATCTTTAACCCTGTATTTTTAATCTGTTTTCCAGAAACATTATTAACTCCGACTGCCCGAGCGCCTGCTGCTCTATCTCACCACGTAAATCCTTGATGGTTATTTCATCCCTGGCCAGTTCGTCTTCAGCAAGAATCAGAGCAAAGCGTGCTCCACTTCTGTCCGCCTTTTTCATCTGGCTTTTCATACCGCCACCGCCACAGTTCAGTAACAGGCGCAAATCCGGCAGGGCGTCCCGGCATTGTTCAGCCAGCTGCATTGCCCGGTTCTCAGCTTCCTCACCCAGAGCGAGGAAGTAGGCCTGTGGTGCATAGTCCTGCTGTTCAAACTGCGCTTCGTCAATCAGGGAAACCAGCCGCTCCATGCCCATCGCAAAACCCATGGCGGTGGTCGCTCGCCCGCCCAGCTGTTCCACCAGGCCATCAAAACGGCCACCCGCACATATGGTTCCCTGCGCGCCCAGTTTGTCTGTTACCCATTCAAATACGGTCTTTGAATAATAATCCAGCCCACGCACCAGCCGCGGATTAATCCGATAAGCAATACCGACTGCATCCAGCAGGCTGCACAGTTTAGCAAAATGCGCGCGCGATGCCTCATCCAGATAGGCGTTTAATTTCGGTGCGGCTTCGATTAAGGCCTGCATATCCGGATTCTTACTGTCCAGAATGCGCAGGGGATTCGTTTCCAGACGACGTAGACTGTCACTATCCAGCTGCTCCCGATGTTGCTCGAAATAGGCCACGAGAATATCCCGGTAAGCGCGACGCGACTCGCTCGAACCCAGTGAGTTCAGTTCCAGAGTAACCGAATCCGCAATACCCAGCTGTTTCCACAAGCGCACGGTCATCATGATCATCTCAGCATCGACATCGGGGCCGGGAAAACCGAAGGCTTCCACCCCCAGCTGGTAAAACTGGCGATAGCGTCCTTTCTGTGGCCGCTCATGGCGGAACATCGGCCCCATATACCACAAACGCCGGGTCTGGTTGTACAACAGGCCGTGTTGCAGGCAGGCGCGCACGCAGGCGGCGGTGCCTTCCGGGCGCAGGCTCAGATTGTCGCCATTGCGATCTTCAAAGGTGTACATTTCCTTTTCAACAATATCGGTGACTTCACCAATAGAACGCTTGAACAGTTCGGTTTTCTCAACAATCGGGAACCGAATCTCAGCATAGCCATAAGCGGCCATCAACTGGCGAAACTGTTCTTCGACAAACTGCCATTTCGGTGTTTCATCGGGCAGGATATCATTCATGCCACGAATGGCCTGGATCAACTTGGACACATTATTACCTGTTATTCGAAAAGAGACTCTGTTTTTGCGGCTAGTGGGTGATTGATACAGATTTATTCCCGCGCTGTTGCGGTTGAGGACGTTTCCTTTTTCTCACCCACAACAAAGTAGGCAATATTTTCACGCTGGTATTCTGCCTGGTTAAACGGCTGCTCATCCCAGGATACGCTTACCCCCGGCGAATACCCCAGCAGGATGGAATAGCTTGGGCTGGAATCGAGTTCTAGCCGATTGCCTTTCTCAACCATGCGATATACCAGACGCTTGCCAGCTGCATCACGGATATCCGTCCAGGAATCCGTTTTATACTCCAGCAGTAAGCGTGGCTTCGCATCAGTCGATGGATTCTGATTCGCCGATACTTTCTGTCCAGTTTCTGCAGCAGCCGTATCTGCCTGTGTATCCCTGGCAGGCGGGACTGGAATACTGCGCATTTGCTCCGCAACCTGAACCCCGGTTTCTGTCAGGGAAGTGATGGAATCCGCCTTCGCTGAATCATTACCGCTCATCAGGACAACGCCAGCAACAATCAGCGCCGCTAACAGCAGCAACCCCAGCATCACCGGCAACACCCGCCTCTTATGCTCTGTTTGAGCGGCAGGTTCATAACTGATTTGCTCGAAGTGACGTTCATTTTCTTCTTCAATATTTTTTAAATCACAGACGAACTCATCCAGAGGGAGTCCCAGAAATTTTACATAGGCGCGCATGTAGCCATACAGATAGGCGGAACCGGCAAAAACACTGTGATCATCATTCTCCAGCGCCAGAATAAAGCGTGTTTCAAAATACAGCTTGGCAGCTGCTTCCGAGGCTTCCAGCCCCAGCGTTTCACGGGCAAGACGCAGACGTTTACCTTTTGAGTTCTCCGTTATATTTATATCCCCATCCCTGTTCTTCTTTTCTTTACTCATTGGGAGCCTTGTTGTTCAAGCTGCTTCAACATCTGTGTTTCTTTCGAATCCGGATATTTGCTTTTCAGGCGAATGGAATAATTAGCCACACGTTCGGCATTGCCACGCCGGCGTTCAATCAAAATTGCCAGCCACAGACTTTCAGCATTATGCGCGCTGTATTTCAGAACCTTGTTCAGATAAATCTGAGCCTGATCATTCAGGCCCTTGTCGTAATTAATTTGCGCAAGACCCAGCAGGCTTTTGCGCGATTTGGGATTCAGCTTCAGAGCTTTAATAAAAAGACGCTCGGCCTGATGCATGTTCCCTTTGTCCTGTTCACACAGGGCCATATTCTCAAACAGGCGACCTCGGGACTGATACAGTGGATCATTGCTAACCATGTCAAAATATTTGTTGGCTTCCTCATAACGCTTCTGCTTGCACAGAAAAACCGCATAGTTGTTTCGCACCGCGGCAACACGTGAGGAGAGGCTGGTGTCCGGCATATTTTCCAGCGCTATCTGGAAATGTCGCTCTGCATCTTCGGGCCGATTGAGCTTGCCAAACAAAACAGCAAGGTACTGGTGGGCGTCGGCATTTTCAGGATCCTGTTTAATCGCCTTTCGCAACTTGTGCAATGCCCTTTCATTGCGCCCCTGTCGCATATAGGCCAGCCCCAGTTTGGCATTTTCTTCTGCGGCCTTTTTGAGGTTGCTTTTACTAACCATTGGCCCCGAGGAGACACAGCCTGCAAGCAGGCTGAAAAGCAAACCAAGAATAATCAAACGCATGCTTATACCACCCTTGTTATTGGCGCTTCTTTCAGATGTTTCCATTTTCGTTTACTGCGATCGGTCACTTTGCCTGCAAGCTGACCGCAGGCTGCGTCAATATCTTCCCCGCGGGTCCTGCGCGTAATGGTAATCAGACCCGCCTTAACCAGGATATCCCGAAAACGATTGATCGCTTCCGGTTTTGAGACCTGATAACTGCTGCCCGGAAACGGATTGAAAGGGATTAAATTGACCTTGGAGGGAATACCTTTTAACAGTTTCGCCAATGCTCGCGCCTGCGCCGGACTATCATTGACGCCATCGAGCATGACATACTCAAACGTCACCTTACGTTTTGTTTCACCCTCTATATAACGCAGGCAGGCGGCCAGCAACTCCCTGATTGGGTATTTGCGATTTATCGGCACCAGTTGATCCCGCAGGGCATCGTCTGGCGCATGCAGGGACACCGCCAGGCTGACATCGCTTACCGCTTTCAATCTGTCCAGCGCCGGCACCACCCCGGAAGTACTCAGGGTCACCCGGCGTTTCGACAGGCCGTAGGCATTATCCTCAATCATAAGATTCATGGCCGTGACCACATTATCAAAATTCAGCAGCGGCTCACCCATGCCCATCATCACTACATTGCTGATCACCCGCTGTTCCCGCGGCAAACATTGCAGAGCCTGATTGGCGCGCCAGACCTGGCCGATGATTTCAGCGGCGGAAAGATTACGGTTAAAACCCTGCTGCGCGGTTGAACAGAAGCTGCAATCAAGCGCACAACCCACCTGCGAAGACACACACAGGGTGCCGCGTCCATCCTCGGGAATATAGACCGTCTCCACACAGTTGCCATTGCCCACCTGCAACAGCCATTTTACTACTCCGTCACTGGCGTGCTGTTCGCTGGCAATTTCCGGCGCTCGAATTTCAGCCAGTCGTCCGAGTTTCTCTCGCAGCGCCTTACTCAGATTGCTCATGGCCTCGAAGTCATCCACGCCAAACTGGTAGATCCATTTCATCACCTGGCTGGCGCGAAACGGTTTTTCACCCTGTTCCGCAAACCAGTTTTGCAGAGCGGACAGATCGAAGTCCAGCAGGTTCGTTTTTTCGTGCGTCGTCAACATTTAATCCCAGCTTTGTCTGGCCTTCGGTGTGATAGAAAACAGGCGGCAAAACACGGGCTTAGCGTGTGTCGAAACCAAAAGAGGATTCTATCCTGTGTCGGGTTTTCAGGCAATGTGTTGCACGGATAGCAATCACTTATTCCTGCCTCC
>Ga0316207_10001725_pt1 | contig 25336 bp, 26 predicted proteins | sample 6weekpyrite_MG_FD_204943 | JGI IMG/M metagenome (GOLD analysis project Ga0316207, IMG submission 204943) | Microbial mat bacterial communities from mineral coupon in-situ incubated in ocean water Damariscotta River, Maine, United States -... | ecosystem: Environmental > Aquatic > Marine >... | reverse complement strand
AAACAAGCCAGGTTTGCCTGCCAAAACGCCCCATAGCAATAAAAATAAAACCCAGAATGAGTGTGTAGGCAACAGTGATGTCAGACACGCCATTAGTAAGCGTTTCTGGTTGCAAATTATTTATATCTTGACCTTCTCGGTAACGCATACAAAATCTTTCTTGTTCTAATTATTATTTAACATATGCACATCCCTTTGCGGATAAGGGATGGTAATATTATGATCTTTGAATGCTTTCCAGATAGCAAGATTAATATCGGATTTGACACTTCCTACACCTTCTTCCGGATCATCAAGCCACAAGCGCAATTCCAGATTGATACCATTGTCACCAAACTCCAACATTCGTGACTGTGGCTCAGGCTTACTCAAAACCCTGTCGCTAACCCCAGCAGCATCTACCATCAATTTCATCGCCTGTTCTGGATCATCGTTATAACTAATCTGCACTGGAATCTTAACCCGCACATGCTTATCACTAAAACTCCAGTTGACTACATCCGAGGTGATCAAGTTTTCATTTGGAATCAGCGTTTCTACACCATCTCGATCTCTAACGACGATATATCGCGCATGCATAGCGACAACCCACCCAAAACGTTGTCCGATAGTAATGACATCGCCTATTTTTATTGAGCGGTCAAACAACAAAATGAAGCCACTAATAAAGTTACTCGCGATCCGCTGTAAACCAAAACCCAGCCCAACACCCAGCGCACCACCAAAGACAGTCAATGTTGTTAAATCAATACCAACACTATTTAAGGCAATGAGTATCGCAATGGTATAAAGCAACACTTTACTAATTTTGCTCAAGCCTACTTGCATACTTACGCTCAGATATTCAGAACGTTTTGCCCGCTGTTCAATATAACGGGATAGCCAACTTGCCAGAACCATAAATACAGCCACCGCAAACGCCAACTGCAATATAGAGAGCAAACTCACTCTGTTTTCACCCAACGTGATCGCGAGTGCATCCATCGATGCCAAAACATCAGGTAACCAACCTAATAAGTGCAAGGCCACCGCGCCCCAGATAATGGTGCTGATAATACCTTCCCAGGCACGCAGTGCCGGGCTCGGTCCAAACGCCCGCCGTAAGGCATAAACAATCACCCTGATTGCGGCCAGCGATAGCAGTAACGGAACAAGCAGATCGAGCAAAGGGGTAATGAGTTTATATTGCGCCAAAATACCCGCTGAGACTTGTAGCAAAATGGCCATGACCAGTGGAAACACCACCCGCACCGAACCACGCATAGCCATGCGCCGAAAACCGCGCTTCTCGTCCACGCCGATGCGAGTAACGATAAAGGATTTCCAACGCTGATTTGCTAACCAACCGACTAAACCCGCAAACAGAATAGCGCCCAGCTGCCACGCACCGGCCGGCGTCATCATCACCGTAAACCAGTCATTTAGAAATTGTATGAAATGTTCAAGCCAATCCATCTTGTTTCACTTTTTATCATGGTGATTCAAATTATGTGCTCAGTATGCATTTTTAGCTAAATGAATACCATCTACCGTATAATAAAGGTATCCACACAAACGGAATATGCCATGTCTGACGAACGTATTGAGTTAAATAGTGAAGAATTACGCCAAAAAATCAACCTTGAAACAGGTACGATTGAGTGGAGTGAATTAGTCCGTCATTTTGCCAAAGGCATGGTGGTCGTGATTGCCCCTGATCTTGACCTGATTGAAGTGGCTGAGCGCTTTACCGCGGATGATCAAACACAGGTTGCGGCATGGGTTGAACAGGATAAAATTGCGCGCGCCCAGGATGATGACGCCCGACGTTGGCATGAGCAAAATACAGAATTTTGGTCGGTTGTTGTTGCACCATGGGTTTTGGTGCAGGAAAAGAGTTAATAAATCAGGCCGTGAAATATCTAATTAGGTAAAAAATCAAACTGCTGCTCAAGTGCCTTTTTAATCTTGCTAACCATTGTCTCTAATTCTGTTTCAGAATAAGGCTTCGCGGGGCAAGTTCCCCAAACCGGTGATGGCCACGCCACATCATTTTCAAATCGTGCAATATGATGAATATGTAACTGAGGAACAATATTACCCAATGCAGCAATATTTATTTTATCGGCATTAAATTCTTCTGCTAGTAGCTTGGCAACACAACTAGATTCACGTTGTAACTGCTGCTGATCGGCAGCATCGAGTTGAAAGATTTCTGTCACGCCTTCTCGCGCTGGCACTAAAATCAACCAGGGATAATTTGCATCTTGCATCAGCAATAGTTTACTTAACAAGAATTGCCCCAGGACAACCGTATCTTTGGCTAATTGTGGATGCAGTTCAATCATTATGCTATTTGATCATCAGCAACGTGGTACTTGGGATCTTCCATCACATTAACTTCAACCAGATCACCTGCTTTGGTTAACAGCAATTTACACTCTTCACTTAGATGACGCAGGTGCAATGATTTATTCAGTTTTATATAACGTTCCGCCAATGAATCAATCGCCTCAATAGCAGAATGATCCGCCACGCGTGAATTCTGGAATTCGATAATCACATCATCCGGATCGTTTTCGGGGTCAAATAACTCCATAAAACTTTTTACCGATCCAAAAAACAAAGGACCGTTTAACTCATAAACACGTGAACCATTCTCATCATCGTAACCTTTCACATTGATGTGGCTGGCATGTTCCCAGGCAAATGCAAGGGCTGACACAATCACACCCACAACCACTGCGACAGCCAGATCGGTTGCCACCGTGACCCCTGATACCAGCACTAAAACAAATGCATCAGTACGCGGAATTTTGCGAATAATACGTAAACTGGTCCACTCAAAGGTTCCCAGCACCACCATAAACATCACGCCAACAAGTGCCGCCATTGGAATAAGCTCAATCAGAGATGACGCAAATAGAATAAAACTAAGTAAGAACAACGCCGCAGCAATTCCGGATAAACGTTGGTGCCCACCTGAGTTAACATTAATCATACTTTGACCAATCATGGCACAACCACCCATGCCACCGAACATTCCAGTCACTGTATTTGCAATACCCTGGCCAACACATTCACGGTTACCTCGACCACGTGTATTCGTTACTTCATCGATCAAGCTTAAGGTCAGCAATGATTCAATCAAACCTATTGCAGCCAGAATAATTGAATAAGGCAAAATAATGCTTAAGGTTTCTAAATTAAATGGCACAGATGGAATATGGAATGTTGGCAAACCACCTTCAATAGAAGCTAAATCACCCACCGTTGGCGTATTAATATCTAAACCAATCACTAACAACGAAACGGTAATAATCGCGGCTAACGCAGCGGGGAATGCGGAGGTTACCTTGGGCAGGTAATGCATGATAGCCATCGTCATAACAATAAAACCAAGTAGTATCATCAGTGGCTGACCTGTCATCCATTCACTCACACCCGCTGCATTAGGCGTTTGGAAATGTTGTAACTGTGCAAGGAAAATGACAATCGCAAGGCCATTCACAAAGCCCAGCATAACCGGATGCGGGACAATGCGAATATACTTACCTAACCGCAACACACCTGCCAAAATTTGAAATAACCCTGCCAGCACAACAGCTGCAAACAAATATTCAACCCCGTTATCCGCTACCAGGGCAACCATCACAACAGCCATTGCACCCGTTGCACCTGAAATCATTCCCGGGCGACCGCCAAAAATAGAGGCGAGCAAACCAACCATAAAGGCTGCATACAAACCGACCAGAGGCTCTACTCCTGCCACAAAAGCAAAAGCAACCGCTTCGGGAACCAGTGCTAATGCCACCGTTAGGCCGGAAAGAATTTCGTTTTGAAAACAGGCGCGATTAGCGCAACCAAGCTGAAACATGCAAAACCCCAAGGTTTTAGTCTGTGAAATTGTCGCGCATCATAACATAGATGCTCAAATGAACTCAGATTACCACTGCGAAATCACCGTAAAGTGATATTTAGACGAGAATAAAAAAGGGGTGCACAAAAGCACCCCTTCAAATTTAGTTACTCACAAAACCCTACCGTTTCATTGTGAGTTATCTGGCTATCGATGATAGCTCAGTCGGTTAACTACAACCTTTAGGTCGTGGTAAACCGGCAACTTTATTCGCACATTTAATTAAACCGGTTGGAAACAGTGAATAAATATATTTCTGGCTACTGCGATCAGCACCAAATTTCTTTTTCATCAGTTTCGTAAATAAACGTGGCTCGGCAACAGTACCATTTTCTGTAAAGTATTCACGTGCAGTATTAATGATATCCCAATGTTCATCAGTCAATTCTGCAATCTGCTCATTCTTGGCAATCTCATATGCTAATGGTTCACTCCATTCTTCGAGATTCAATAACCAGCCCGCTTCACTTAACTCAATTACTTTGCCATCTACTTCTGCTTGCATAACACCTTGCTCCTGACCAAATGTGGATCATAATCGTTAATCTTGAGTAATTTTATCGGATATTTACCCCTGCTGTCTATATAAGTATTCAATAATATTTGTTTTATTTATAGTCATTTTTATTATATCTAATAAAATCAACTAGATAACAAAAATAGTCAGCAAGATTTTTTTCGTAAAATCCTCTAACATAGCGCCCCCGAGTAACTGACTAACCATAATATAAAGAGTGTATCGACGTGCAAGAGTTTATCCCCGGACAACGCTGGATCAGTGAAGCAGAACTACAAATGGGTCTGGGCACTGTACTCGAAAGTGATTTTCGTACCGTCACTATATTGTTTCTAGCCACCGGTGAAAGCCGTACTTATGCTCGACAATCCGCGCCACTTACACGAATGGTGTTCAGCAATGGTGACACGATTAATAGTCGGGAAGGTTGGCAACTTGCTATCAGTTCAGTCGAGGAAGAAGATGGCATTCTCAATTATCACGGCAAGCGCCTAGATACAGGTGAGAATGAAATATTAACAGAAACCAACCTCGACAATTTTATTCAGTTAAATCGACCTGCCGAGCGTTTATTCAGCGGCCAGATAGATAAAGAGAAATGGTTCAAGCTACGCTATGACACCTTGCAGCATGTTAACCGCCTTGCACATTCTGAACTACGTGGCCTCAGTGGTTGCCGTACCAGTTTAATTCCTCATCAAATGTACATTGCCCATGAAGTCGCAAACCGATTTGCACCACGGGTATTATTGGCTGATGAAGTCGGTCTGGGTAAAACCATTGAAGCCGGACTGATACTGCATCACCAATTGCTCACTGAACGCGCTAACCGCGTGTTGATCATTGTGCCCGAAACTCTGGTTCATCAATGGCTGGTCGAAATGCTACGCCGTTTTAACCTGACGTTTAGTGTCTTTGATGAACAGCGTTGTCTGGATATGGAAGAAAATCTTAGCGACGAAGAAAAACTTGATCCAGATAACAATCCCTTCCAGTCAGAACAACTCATTCTATGTAGTCTGGATTTTCTTAGCACTAATCCGCAACGTTTCAAACAAGCCTATATGGGCGACTGGGATTTACTAGTGGTTGATGAGGCACACCATCTTGAATGGAACCAACAGCAACCCAGCCTTGAATACGAACTGATTGAACTATTAGCCACTGAAACACCCGGGGTACTGTTGCTCACAGCCACGCCAGAACAATTGGGCAAAGCCAGCCATTACGCACGTCTGCGCCTGCTTGATCCTGAGCGCTTCCCTGACTACGAAAGTTTTATTCAGGAAGAAGATGATTACCAACCTATTGCTGATGCGGTTGAAACTCTTTTAAATGATCAACACTTATCAGATGCTCAACAGAAAAACCTGCATGCTCATCTTGATAAACAAGGACAAATACTGGATTTAAAAGAGGCCAACAACCCTGATACACGAGATGACTGGATTGAACGGATGCTCGATCAACATGGTACCGGCCGCGTGTTATTTCGTAATACACGTAATGCTGTCAAAGGTTTTCCAAGCCGTCATGTCACACCGTATCCGCTTACTGCGCCAGACAACTACCTGACACAAACAGCCGACATTGATCTACAGCTTTGTCCTGAACTTGCTTATCAGGGTTCAGATGCCTGGACGGCGATTGATCCCCGCATTGACTGGCTGCGTCAACAATTAAAGAAGATAGGTAATGATAAAGTTCTTTTAATTACTGCAAGTGCAGAAACTGCCATGGATATTGCTGAAGTACTGCGCGTTAAGGCCGGTATCCATGCAGGTGTTTTTCATGAACACATGACCATTATTGAACGCGATCGTGGCGCCGCCTTCTTTGCTGACATGGAGTTTGGTTGCCAGTTACTGATTTGTTCAGAAATTGGTAGTGAAGGACGAAATTTCCAGTTTGCCCACCAGCTTATTTTATTTGATCTACCGCTTAACCCGGACTTGCTGGAACAACGAATTGGTCGTCTTGACCGTATTGGGCAGGCAGAGAATATTCAAATTCATGTACCTTATATAGAAGGCTCTGCACAGGAAACGCTCTTCAAGTGGTACAACGAAGGATTAGGGGCATTCGAGCATACCTGCCCCGCCGGTCATAATGTCTTCGTTCAGGTCGAAGAAGATTTATATGATGCACTGGCTGTCGCCGATTCAAACATTAATGAACTGATTGCAAAAACAGCGCGCCTACACGATGAACTTAACGAAGCATTGCATAATGGTCGTGACCGTTTGCTTGAATACAACTCATGTCGACCCGCTATAGCAAATGATCTCTATCAGCGTGCACTCAAACAGGATGATACTGCCGAGTTACTGGATTACCTTGAAAATGTTTACGATTGTTTCGGTGTAGACAGTGAAGTTCATGGCGAGAAAAGTTACGTTATTCACCCTGGTGAGCACATTCAAAGTGATGGACTGCCAGGTCTACGTGAAGAAGGTATGACCTACACCTGTGATCGTGACACGGCCCTTTCTAACGAAGATATGCAATTCTTGAGCTGGGAGCACCCGCTGGTTACTGGCGCATTTGATCGGGTACTGGCAAATGAACAAGGTAACACCTCGGTCACATCACTCCGTTATCGAGGCGGTAAGGCCGGCACTTTACTCATGGAGTGTTTATACACATTAGAGTCTGCATCTAGCCAAACACTACAAGCAAGTCGCTATCTACCGCCTACAACTATTCGTGTTGTTGTCGATCAACAAGGTAATGCCAGCAAACCTGATATTCCTCATAACTTCATTAACCAATATAGCGAACGCGTCAAAGGCAAAACCGCCAATCAAATTGTGCGCGCCTATAAAGATGTAATGAAAAATATGCTCGAAGCAAGCAAACACATTGCTGAAAAACAGGCACCGGCTATATTGAGTGGTGCCCATGACAAAACCCGCCAACTATTAGCAAAAGAAATAGAACGTTTGCAGTCACTGCAACAAGTCAATCCGAATGTGCGCGATGAAGAAATTCAATACTTCCAGAACCAATGGCAGGCCCTAAACGACATTCTGGACAAAGCCGCTTTACGTCTTGATGCGCTAAGAGTGATAGTTGTTACCTAAAATTGAGTAAATTGATCGGTTTTTGATCATAATTTGCCCAATAAGGCAGCATAATAACCGTTTAAAAATCACGGGCACTATCAACACCTTTATCTTAAGCTATTGAATTATATTAAAAATATATTCATTAATTAAACTTATTCGTTTCATATAAACAATTATTAGGAATTTCTAATATTATCTATTGCTAATATTAGAAATTCCTAATACCATATCCCTACGTTGTTAAGACACCAACGAAAAATTTAACTAAATACTATTTTAAGCAATACAACATACGAAAGAGGGAATGCAAAATGAACATCAAGACTATTTTAGTTGCTGCAGCAATCGCTGCTTTACCAATGACTTCTGCTCAAGCATGGTGGGGACCTTTCAACAACAACGGTTGGAATAACAATGACAGCTGGTTTGGTAACGGTAACGGTAACGGCGACATGTCTTTCAACATGAATGCTAGCGCTCGCGGTAACGGTAACGCACGTGGTTACAACAACTACCACAATGGTTACGCTCCTTACGGTTACGCTCCTTACGGTGCTCCAGTTGCTCCAGTAGCACAAACTGCTCCTACTGCTGCTAAGACTGAAACTGCTGCTACAACAACACCTGCTGCACCAGTTGCTCCAGTTGCTCCAGTTGCTGCTCCATACGGTTACGCTCCTTACGGTAACGGTTACAACAACAACGGTAACTTCTTCGGTAACGGCGACGGCAACATGTCTTTTGGCTTCAACGCTCGCGGTAACGGCAACGGTAACGCACGTGGTTACAACAACTACCACAATGGTTACGCTCCTTACGGTTACGCTCCTTACGGTGCTCCAGTTGCTCCAGTAGCACAAGCTCCTGCCAAGTAATTTTCTGTCCGCAGAAAATAAAAAGCCCGGTGTTTCGGCACTGGGCTTTTTTTTGGGCTCAGTTAGACCCAGTTTAAATCGTAACAAAAGAAGTTTTTATGACAGAGAAATGCGACATCACATGCACAGCAAAGACACTAAAGGCTATTTCTCATCCTTTGCGTCTAAAAATTTTATGCTGTCTGAATGTTGGTGAGCTATCCGTTAATGAGATCATCGAGAAATCGGGTTCCTCACAGAGTAATATTTCGCAGCACCTAACCTTCCTACGTGATAAGCAAATTTTAACCGCACGCCGCGATGCAACTCGCATCTATTATCGAATAGCCAAGTTAGAACTTCTTGAAGTTATCAAGATGATGCAAGAGCTATATTGCCAAGGTGAAGCAGCTTAGTTAGCAATACCCTTACTGGATAAATATTCTTCGTAAGTGCCGTGAAAATCCACCAGACCTTCGTTTTCCATATCAATCACACGTGTTGCCAGTGATGAAACAAATTCACGATCATGGCTAACAAAGATTAGTGTTCCATCATATTTTTCAAGCGCCATATTCAGCGATTCAATAGATTCCATATCAAGGTGATTGGTCGGCTCATCCATCAATAAAACGTTCTGGTGTAATTGCATTAACTTGCCAAACAGCATACGTCCTTGCTCACCACCCGAGATAACCTTCACTGACTTAAGTACTTCATCCTTGGAAAACAAAAGTTTGCCAAGCGTGCCTCGAATAGTCTGTTCATCTTCGCCTTTTTGTTGCCACTGGCTCATCCAGTCAAACAGGCTAAGGTCTTTTTCAAAATCGGCAGAATGATCTTGTGCAAAATGTCCCACATCAGCATTTTCAGACCACTTTACATTCCCTTTGTCCGGCTCAATCTCACCTGCCAGGGTTCTTAATAAGGTAGTTTTACCAATCCCGTTTGGGCCAATAATGGCAATACGTTCACCAGCCTCAACCATTAGGTTCATGTCATCAAATAACTTTTTGTCATCATAAGCTTTTGATAAGCCCTGCACTTCAACCGCTAAACGATGCAGTTTCTTTGCCTGATCGAAATGGATATAGGGGTTTACACGGCTCGATGGTTTGACGTCATCAAGTTTAATTTTTTCGATTTGCTTGGCGCGAGAAGTCGCCTGGCGTGCTTTTGATGCATTTGCCGAGAAGCGTGCGACAAACTGTTGCAGTTCTGCAATTTGCGCCTTCTTCTTGGCATTGTCGGCCATTTGGCGTTCTCTCACCTGTGTCGATGCGAGCATATATTCGTCATAGTTACCTGGATAAACGCGCAACTCACCGTAATCCAGATCAGCCATGTGGGTACAAACACTATTTAGGAAGTGACGATCATGAGAAATAATGATCATGGTGCTATTGCGCTCGTTGAGCACATCTTCCAGCCAACGAATGGTGTTAATATCAAGGTTATTGGTCGGTTCGTCCAGCAGCATGATATCCGGATCGGCAAACAGTGCCTGCGCCAGTAATACACGCAGTTTCCAGCCCGGAGCCACTTCGCTCATCGGCCCATTATGCTGCTCAAGGGGAATCTCCAGGCCCAGTAGCAATTCACCTGCGCGTGATTCAGCTGTATAGCCATCCAGCTCGGCAAATGTCACTTCAAGTTCAGCGACCTTCATGCCGTCTTCTTCGCTCATTTCAGGCAGACCGTAAATGCGATCACGTTCCTGTTTTACTTCCCACAGCTCGGCATTACCCATAATCACCGTATCAACCACGGTAAATTCTTCAAAGGCAAACTGGTCCTGTCCCAACTTACCCAAACGCTCGTCTTGATCAACCGTCACAGTTCCCGAGGTCTGTTCCAGATCCCCGCCGAGAATTTTCATGAGTGTTGACTTACCACAGCCATTGGCACCAATCAGTCCATAGCGATTACCATCGCCAAATTTGACCGAGATATTTTCAAACAAGGGCTTGGCCCCAAATTGCATAGTAATGTTGGCTGTCGTGATCACGATTTTATTCCAAAGTCTGATATTAAAGAGGGATAACGGCGCGCATTATCACATAAAAGGCGGGTATTGAGCGAGTATATCGACAAGATTAATCGCTTCGATTAACCCTGCCACGCAAATTTTTCAGCTTACCGCGCTGTTGCTTGCTTTCAAGGCGTTTTTTGACTGAACTGCGTGTGGGGCGCGTCGGTTTTCTCGGCTTTTGACGCATCAGCGCTTTCTCCAATAGCACTTTGAGACGCTGCTCCGCTTCCTGACGATTCATCTCCTGACTGCGATGGGTCTGCGCCTTAATCACAATAACACCCAGTCGACTAATACGCTGATCTGGGTAGCTCATTATGCGTTGCTTAGACTCAGCCGGCAGGCTAGAGCGCCGTACATCAAAACGTAATTGTACTGCCGAGGAGGTTTTATTAACATGCTGGCCACCCGCACCTTGAGCACGAATAGCACTAAACTCTATCTCGTGGGCAGGAATAACCAAGCTGTTGGATAAACGAATCATTTTCTAACCTGATTTAATTTATACTGTTCGGATACGACGACCGTTAGACAAACGCAGGATATACCTTATGCACATCGGCACTCCACTTTCTCCATCAGCCACCAAAGTCATGTTGCTCGGCAGTGGTGAACTTGGCAAAGAAGTTATTATCGCCCTACAACGCCTCGGTGTCGAAGTTATTGCTGTCGACCGTTATGCTAATGCGCCGGGGCATCAGGTTGCTCATCGCGCCCACGTCATCGATATGACCGATGCTGCGGCTTTACGCTCACTGGTCGAGGCCGAAAAGCCTGCGCTGATTATTCCTGAAATTGAAGCCATCGCGACTGATGAGCTGGCACGCATAGAACAAGACGGTCTGTCTGAGGTTATTCCTACAGCGCGTGCCACCCAGCTCACCATGAATCGTGAAGGCATACGTCGACTTGCGGCCGAAACACTTGAACTGGCCACATCCAACTACGCCTTTGCTGATAACCTTGAAGAATTGCAACAGGCAGTTGCCGACATCGGCATGCCCTGTATCGTCAAACCTGTAATGTCTTCCTCAGGCAAGGGGCAATCTACAATTAAAACCGATGCTGATATCCAAACCGCATGGGATTATGCCGTCAGCGGTGGCCGGGTAAAACAGACGCGCATCATCATTGAAGAAATGATCGACTTTGATTATGAAATCACCTTACTCACTGTCCGATCCAAAAATGCTCATGGTGAAATCGAGACCTCTTTTTGCGAACCTATCGGCCATATTCAACAAAATGGCGACTACGTTGAAAGCTGGCAACCCCAACGCATGGAAGAAATGGCCCTGAGCAATGCACAGGAAATAGCGCGTGCAGTCACCGGTAATCTTGGTGGGCGTGGCCTGTTTGGTGTGGAGTTATTTATTAAAGGTGAGAAAGTCTGGTTCAGTGAAGTAAGCCCACGCCCACATGACACGGGCATGGTCACCATGATCACTCAAAACCAAAACGAATTTGAGTTACATGCCCGCGCTGTTCTGGGACTGCCTGTTTCCACTGCACTGCGTAGCGCTGGAGCCAGCGCGGTTATTTATGGTGAAATGGATGAACAGGGCATAGCTTTTGAAAACATTGAACAAGCACTTGCGCTTCCACAAACTGACCTACGACTATTCGGTAAACCTGAAGCATTCGAACGCCGACGCATGGGCGTTGCGTTAAGTTATGCTGATAATACCGATTCAGCACGCAATCAGGCCAAACAATGTGCAAGCATTGTGACTCCTGTTAAAAAATAGTTTATTTACAAAGAGAGAAAGACCATGTTTGATACCAATGAGTATTTTGAAGGCAAAGTAAAATCGATTGCCTTTAAAACAGAAACACTACCCGCTACTGTAGGCGTTATGGCCGCAGGTGAATATGTTTTCAACACGGCTGAAAAGGAAACCATGACCGTGGTTAGTGGCGCATTAACCATTCAATTGTCTGACGATGCAGCGAAAACAACTTACCAAGCAGGTGAATCATTTGAGGTGGATGCGAATAGTTCGTTTAATGTGAAGGTAAACGTGGATACGGCTTACTTGTGTGTTTATGGGTGAAAACTGAAGATAACTTGCTGTCTACCTGGCTTTCGTGGCTTGGAATTTCACCACTTACAGAATCCCTTCGGGCTTCATTGTAAGTACCTCAACCATCTCCGATGGTTCGAGGCAAAAAAAAGCCCGCCAATGGCGGGCTTTCTTACAGCTACTTAAAAAAAATTAAGCGACTGTGACGTTCTTAGCTTGTGGGCCTTTAGGACCACTTTCTACTTCGTAGTTTACTGCCTGATCTTCAGCCAGTGTACGAAAACCTTCTGAGTTAATTGCAGAGAAGTGAACGAATACGTCAGCACTACCGTCTGAAGGAGCGATAAAACCAAAACCCTTAGACTCGTTAAACCATTTTACTGTACCAGTTGCCATGTTATGCACCTTAAAAATTTAAAAAAAAACTTATTGCATTTCATAACGGGGCAACTTAGAAATAACCAAAAGTAACGACCGAGTAGTCCTGAATCCATGCAACGCTCTATAATTTATAGTCATACCGACCACAAATAACCGACAAATTTTGTCGAGTGGAAGCGATTATCACCAATAATTCTGATAAATACAAGCCCTACCAGCCTCAGGGGATTTGATAATGATTAAACCCTGCCAGTATTTACGCGTTACACACAAGACAATGATTATTAAAGCAGAATTAGCTTCGTCCCGCATGGATTTGACTGCTTAATGATGCCTATCTTAACTAAATATTTGAAAAAGCCCGTCTTTAAGTTAAAAAAATCATCATTTACGCTAAGAATTAGATGAAAATCAATATCTTATTATTAATAATTTAGTGCCAATATTCGCTAAAGCTATCACTATTGAGTCCGATAAACTCCTTATAGATGCACAAACAACACAGCAATGAGCAAAATATCTTGGTGACCCAGACTCAACCCGGTTTCTTTTCCCTTGGCATCCGCCAAAAAGTCGGTCTTGTGCTGGTTTTTGTACTCCTAGTTTCTCTAGGGTTAACGGGTTGGCACAGTTTGCAACAACAAGAAGCGCGCGTACTTGAAGAAACTAAAACCCGTGGTAGTGATTTAAACCGGTTTACTGCTCAGTCGGTTGCCTACAGTATTGTTGGCTATGACTACCACACTATCCAGCTACTGCTCGATGAGTTAGTTAAATCTCAGGATATTAACTATGCGAAAGTGACAAACAACAAAGGAAATGTAATGGCAAAAGCCGGGCATCTTTCTACGCAAAATGTTACCTGGACCTATTTCGAAGAAGATGTCATTTTTGATGAAACGATTGTCGGCAAACTGAGTATTCAACTCGATAATAGTAAAATCATTGATCGTTTCTCGGAGCAGCGCAGTGAGTTAGTGCAACGAGAAATACTATTAATATTACTCATGGCCATCAGTGTCTACCTTGCTTTGTCATATTTCATTATTCGCCCGATTGTTATTGCCTCAGATAAATTACGAGACAATTATAACGATGGCAATCTAAAAGAAGTTAACCTCGAATACGAGGAAAATGATGAGCTTGGTTATCTGTTCTCACATTTTAACGCAATGCAAGAACGCCTTGGTGAGACTAGCAATTTACTCAAATCAAAAGTTGAACTGGCTAACAAAGAAGTTCAAAAGAAAAACATACATCTGCAAAAACAATCTGACGAATTGAAAGAGATCAATAAGAAGTTGGAGTTACTCAGCATTACGGATTCCCTCACGGAGCTTTTCAATCGTCGTCATTTTGATATTTTACTACGAAAAGAAATTTCCTATGCTCAACGCCATCAAGAAAAAGTTAGTCTCGTTATTTTTGATCTTGATCACTTCAAATCCATCAATGATGAATATGGTCATAGTGTAGGCGATGCGACACTCTTTGCAGTTGCAAAAATAATTGAAGATAGCACCCGTGAATCAGATATTTGTTGTCGTATCGGTGGAGAAGAATTCGCTGTTATTTGTCGAGAAACAGACATGCACGCAATTCGTATTATTGCAGAGAACCTTCGGCTTAAGCTTGAATCAACTCCTATCCACAGTGGACAACATGAGTTCTCTATCACCGCCAGTTTTGGCATGATGACATTTTCATACTTATCTGGCCAATCCGTTTCATCTGATGATATTTATCATTGCGCTGACATGGCGATGTACCATAGCAAACAACAGGGGCGTAATCGTATATCACATTTTGCTGACATTACTGTGGATATCCATCGACCTAATGTAGGACACCTTTAAGGAAACAACTATGCTAAACACAATACAAAAGATTATTTTACACAGCCTAGTGATTGTAAGTTTTTCTGGCAGCATTTCTCAGGTTTATGCTAGTGACTTGAAATTTGGATCTGTCGCGATGGATATTCCTGCCATCATGCACAGAAAATTAACGCCACTGACAGAATATTTAAGTCAATCTATCAATCGACCCGTTTCGTTACAGCTGTCCCCTAATATGGCATCTGCCATTAATGAGGTTGCTTCAAATAATGTCGATCTGGCTTATCTAACACCTGTGGCTTACATCAAGGCACAGAAAAAAGGCGATGCTAATATTCTTGTTAAAACTGTCACCAATAACAAAGCCTCATTTCAATTAATGATCGTGGTACGCAATGATAGTCCAATAAAAACGATTGCTGATCTGGAAGGTGCTGAGTTCGCCTTTGGCGACAAAGCTGCATTATTGCAACGCGCTGTTGTTGTAGGTGCGGGTATGCCGCTGAAGAAATTAGGCAGTTATAAATTTATTGGTCACTACGATAATATTGCCCGTGGTGTTCAAGTCGGTGATTTCGATGCCGGTATTCTAAAGGACACCAAAGCCTTTAAATGGGAATCCAAAGGATTGCGTATACTTTACAGCTCGCCTGCATTACCTCCGTACAATATTGCGGTAAGTAGCAAACTCGACAAAGCTACACGAAAAAAACTTGAAAACGCTTTCCTTGCCCTGGATGACAGCAACCCTCGGCATCGTGCCATTATTAAGGCGCTAAGTAAGAAGTACAACGGGTTTGCACCGGCAAAAGACAGTGACTACAACGTTGTTAGAAAGCTCATTGAGCCTTTTCATAAACCCTAGGCGTTTAAACCGGCAACATAACCTGATGACCAGGCCCATTGGAAATTATAACCACCAAGCTGGCCTGTTACATCAACGACCTCGCCTATAAAGTAAAGCTGTGGTCGTGTTTTGCTTTCCATTGTTTGCGATGAGAGATCATTAGTATCCACGCCTCCCATTGTCACCTCGGCAGTACGATACCCTTCCGTCGCTGAAGGCTTAAATGTCCATGCCGAAAGATTCCCGGCGATTTCCAGCAATCGGGTATCTGTTATTTCTGCCAACGGCATTTGTTTTTCTACCCGCCAAAAAAGCGTCTCAAACTCATTAACCAGTTTCTTGGGAAGATGCTGAACCAATACCTGTCGCAACAAGTTTTTTCCGTTCTCTATTTTAGCCTGAAGTAACCATGCCTCAACATCAACACCGGGTAAAAGATTTACGCTTATCGCAACACCCGGTGTCCAGTAATTTGAAATCTGCAACACCGCAGGCCCACTCAGACCACGATGAGTAAATAATAACTCTTCATTAAAACTGTGCTGCTCGCAACTTATGTCAACATGAATCGCCAGACCGGACAAACGAGATGACATTTCTTTCAAAGCGCCCGATAAAGTGAAGGGCACCAGACCGGCTTTATTCTCTAACACGTTCATACCATATTGGCGCGCAATCTCGTAACCGAAACCTGAACCACCAAGCGTAGGGACTGACAGACCACCTGATGCCACTACCAATGAATCACAATGCTTCTCACCTAAATTTGTCGTCAGCCGAAAACCATGATCACATTCTACCGATTCAATTTCACAACGTGTCTGAATCTCAACGCCTACTTGCTCACATTCATCTAATAACATGGCTAATATTTGTTTCGATGATTCATTACAAAAAAGCTGACCTTTATATATCTCATTACCATCATTATCACGATGCGTTTTTTCGTGATACTCAATGCCATGTTTGTTGACCAGGTCAATAAAATCCCATTGTGTATACTGCGACAGCGCCGATTTACAAAAATGCGGATTCATCGAACTGTAATTTTCAGGTTCTGTGTAAAGATTAGTAAAATTACACCGCCCTCCACCCGACATGAGGATTTTCTTACCCGCTTTGTTAGACTTTTCGATTATCAATACTTTTCGGCCACGCTGGCCTGCGGTAATGGCGCACATCAAGCCTGCTGCACCAGCCCCGATAATAATAATGTCAAAATGATTTATATCTGACATACAAAATCATTACAGTCTTTGTAACCAGGCAGGCATAGTTTGCCAGGCCTGCTTAAGTTGCGACTCGAGTTTTTTATACTCTGGAACAAACCCTCCGAGTAAACGATAAAAGTTTTTTGAATGATTCAAGTGAACGGTATGACACAACTCATGTACCAAAACATAATTCATCATCGCTGGACTAACAAACAATAATTGATAATTAAGGTTTATCGCACCTTTACTGGAGCAACTCCCCCAGCGAGTACGTTGACCTCTGACAGTTGCCTTACTATATGACAAAGCACAATCCTGACTAGCCAATATCAATAATGGCAATAGATTCTTTTTTGCATGTCGCATTAACCAACGACGTAATGCTTTGAAACATGCCTGCTCATCTTCAATATCACCCATTACACGTAATTGAGTATCACTACTTTCAACAACACGTACCGAGCTGGCGTTTGTTTGAATGTAATGGACATGCCATTGTTCATTCAATGCCGGGAAAGTAATTTCTTCAGGCTTATGGATGGCGCGTTGCTGCTGCTGATGGTTTTCATATCGACGTAAGGTCTTTTCTATCCATTCTGAACGGCTTGCAACAATCTCATCCAATAAAGAATGATTAAATCCTTTAGGTACCACTACCACCAAGCCTTCATGCGGTATGATTTTCAAACTCACATGCTTTGCACGCGGCGAAATTTTTACACTATAGCGAGTCATTCAGGCACGTGACATGAAATTGCCATTACCGGTATGAACCTTCACAACCTCACCAATCTCAATGTACTCCGGTACCTGTATTTCAAGACCGGTTGTGAGTGTTGCTGGTTTAGTTCTACCTGCTGCGGTTGCGCCTTTTATACTCGGAGACGTATCAGTCACCGTCATCACAACGGTCGCTGGCAATTCAATACCGATGATTTGCCCATCCATTAACAGCGCGGTAATTCCTTCCAGTCCTTCGGTAATATATTCACGCTGTCCTTCAAGTTCACTTTCCGAAAGATTGTGCTGACTGTAATCTTCCATGTCCATAAAGATCATCATGTCGCCATCGGTGTATGAATACTGTACTTGTGTACGTACGCAATCTGCATCCTTCAGTAAATCATCACCTTTGTAGGATTCATCGAGCTTTTGACGCGTCTGTAAATTATTAAATCGAACCTTATATAAAGTTGCCGCGCCTCGTGATGACGGGCTCTTGCATTCGACCTGTTTTACCGCATGGGGCATACCATTAATTTCAACGATCATCCCACGTTTTAAATCACTTGCCTTCGGCACGGTTATCTCCTGAATCTTTGCTAAAATGTCTGGCACTAGTATACCTTGGCCAGTGGGATTTTCGTAAAAATCCTAATGAAACAAGCATTTGGATAGTGCATCATAAGATCAGGAAAACCTCGTTAAAACCTTATATAATTGCCTCAAAGTTAAACTGATAAACAACGGTAAAGATACATGAAGTGGTTAATTCGAGCCTTTTTTAAAACAATACGCGCTGTCATTGGCCCGCTCATACTGCTCGGCGACTGGCTCACTACACCTCGAGGCATTCAACGCAGCGATGATGACCAGCAACAAATCGATGCACTGACGGCTAACATGACGCTTTACCAGTTCAAGACCTGCCCTTTTTGTATCAAGGTGCGCCGCGCGATTAAACGCCAGTCATTAAATATCACCACCCTCGATGCGCAGCATAATAATCAGCATCGCGAACAACTTCTTCAGGGTGGTGGTCAGATACAAGTGCCTTGCTTGAAGGTCATCGACGACGAAGGCAATACCAACTGGCTATATGAATCAAATCAGATCATTGGTTATTTGCAGGCCACAACTGACTAGATAGTTGGATAGCTCACTCACATCTAATCCCCGGCTATTACTCAAACTCGCAGACTATCGAATGCCCTTTGGCAAGTATGCGAACCGTCTGCTTATCGATCTCCCTGAGCCTTATGTAATCTGGTTTGCCAACAAGGGCTTTCCTAATGGTGAACTTGGTGAAATGCTCAAGATTGTGCATGAAATCAAGGTTAATGGACTCGAATACCTGTTTAACCCGCTACGTCACGATAAATAACTCCCCCAAGTCACACCATTTCGATGTAAAATACCTGAGTCATTTACTCATGAATACTGTGTATGTCTGCTCTTGATAGATTGAAATTCAACAACAGCTTCGCCCGCCTGCCTGATGAATTTTTTAGCCATGTAAAACCTCAGGCACTGCAAGGCGCGCATTTGGCAAGCCTGAATAATGACGTCGTTGGCTTACTGGAACTCGATACCATCGACTTCACAGACCCGCAACACTTCGCGACCTTCTCTGCTCAATCACTATTACCTTCAATGCAGCCAATCGCCCAATGCTATGCCGGTCACCAGTTTGGCAAGTATGTGCCTAGATTGGGTGATGGTCGTGCAATTATGTTGGGCGAACTTGAAACAGAGCGAAACGGAAAATGGGATCTGCAAATAAAAGGCAGTGGCCCAACACCCTATTCTCGCGGAGCCGATGGTCGTGCGGTACTACGCTCCAGCATACGCGAATATCTTTGTGGCGAAGCCATGCATAATCTGGGTATTGCCAGTAGTCGCGCGCTTTGTCTTATCGCCAGTGATGAAGAAGTCTATAGAGAAAGCATTGAATCAGGCGCAATGCTATTACGAGTTTCTCCTTCGCATGTACGCTTCGGCAATTTTGAATATTTTTATCACAACAACCACGTTGATCATATTAAAACGCTGGCCGACTATGTTATCGATAGCCACTACCCTGAGCTCAAGGATGCAGATAATCCCTATGTAGCATTACTTGCAGAAGTGACTCAACGTACCGCTAAAATGATCGCCGCCTGGCAAGCTGTTGGTTTTTCTCATGGCGTGATGAACAGCGACAATATGTCAATTCTCGGACTGACTATTGATTATGGCCCGTTTGGTTTTATGGATGCATACGATCCTGGATTTATCTGTAATCACTCCGATCATCACGGCCGTTATGCCTTCGATCAACAGCCCAATATAGGCCTGTTTAATCTCACCTGTCTTGCACAAGCATTATTACCTTTATTCGATACCGATGGAGATAAAGCCGCGAACATCGCTCGCGCTGAATTGGACAAATATCAACACCGCTATGTTGAAGAGTTTTCAAAAAGAATGCGTGCCAAACTCGGCCTCACACTGCAACGTGAAGAAGATCAGACCATCGTGGAAGAGCTGCTGGCGTTAATGGCCGCTGACAAGGTTGATTACAGCATTTTATTTCGTCAACTCAGCCAATTTACGACTCTTGAAAAACAATACAATACCAACATCAGAGACCAATTTATTCAAACTGATGCCTTTGAGCGATGGGCAGAAAAATATACTGCTCGCCTTAAACACGAGCCCTATTCTGACGTTGAACGTGCGACATTCATGAACAAGGTCAACCCCAAATACATTCTACGTAACTACATGGCCGAAGCCGCGATTCAAAAAGCTGAAGATGAAAAAGATTATTCTGAAATAGACCGACTACTTGAATTATTGCGTAAACCGTTTGATGAACAATCCGAGAACGAACAGTACGCAGGCCTACCACCTGACTGGGCAGATAGTATTTCCGTAAGCTGCTCTTCTTGATCTGTCCCCATTCATAGAACAAGCGGGTATCCGTCATTGCGCAGCACCGATTTACAAGTAGGCGACAGCCGCTTGTTAAGGTGATGTGCAGTGACGGATACCCGCGACAAGATGTCGGCGGTATAAGCGCCCGCTAAAAACCTAAATATTGTTTTTAAGCAGTGGGAATTGTTCTGTAAAAACAACTTTTCCGACAGGATTAACTATTAGACTTAAGGCTTTTACGCTGTTGAGATTTTTCCAGAATAACTCTTTGCTCGTCCTCGCTAGCACGTGCCCAGTGAATAATTTCATCTATATGACGAAAGCACCCCATGCAGATATCAGCTTCATCAAGACAGCAATTCCTGACACAGGGGGATAGAACAGAACTGCTTTTAGTCTTTATAGCGACTGAAAATCAACGTAGCGTTGGTGCCACCGAAACCAAAACTGTTCGACATAACTGTGTCTAGCGTTACACCGTCCATGCGTTCGCTGACAATTGGAACACCTTCCGCTTCCGGATCAAGTTCAGTGATATTAGCCGTCGCACTAATAAAGCCTTCTTGCTGCATTAGCAATGTATAAATTGCTTCATTGACACCTGCCGCACCCAAAGCATGACCGGTGAGAGACTTCGTCGAACTAATAGCAGGCACCTTGTCGCCAAAAACTTCTTTCACGGCTTCAAGTTCTTTTAAATCACCTGCCGGCGTACTCGTGCCATGCGCGTTAATATAATCAACCGGCGTATCAACGGTTGCCATCGCTTGCTGCATACAACGCACCGCACCCTCACCAGACGGCGCAACCATATTATAACCATCCGATGTTGCACCATAGCCGGTGATTTCAGCATAAATTTTTGCACCACGTGCTTTGGCATGTTCAAGTTCTTCCAACACCACACAACCACCACCGGCAGCAATCACAAAACCATCACGCGTAGCATCATAAGGACGCGAAGCCGTTTCAGGTGCATCATTATATTTTGAAGACAGCGCACCCATCGCATCAAACAAATCTGACATGCTCCAATGCACTTCTTCGCCGCCACCGGCAAACATCACATCTTGTTTACCCATTTGAATTTGCTCAAGTGCATTACCAATACAGTGGGCACTGGTCGCACAAGCCGAGCTAATAGAGTAGTTCACACCCTTAATTTTGAATTCAGTTGATAAACAAGCTGATGTGGTACTACCCATGGTGCGTGTCACCATGTAGGGCCCGATTTTCTTCAGTCCTTTTTCACGCAACGCATCTGTTGCAGCAACAACGTTTTCATTTGAACCACCACCCGAGCCAACAATAATACCCGTGCGTGGATTAGATACATCTTCTTCTGGCAGTCCGGAATCTTCAATTGCCTGTTTCATCGCAATATAGTTATACGCTGCGGCATCACCCATAAAACGCAATGCCTTACGGTCAATGTGTTCCTTTGTATCAATATGTACCGGTGCGTGCACATGGCTACGAAAACCCAGGTCAGCATATTCTTGTGAAAATTCAATACCAGAACGCCCTTCACGCAAGGATTCTGTGACTTCTTTGGCATTATTGCCAATGCTGGAAACAATTCCCAAACCAGTAATTACTACACGTCTCATGCAAGTCTCTCTTAAAATTGTTCAGTCGATTTAAACAGGCCTACTCGCAAATCCTTAGCGGTATAAATCACTTCACCATCAACTTCCATGCTGGCATCGGCGATACCCATAATCAATTTTCGCATTATGACGCGTTTCAAATCGATACGGTATGTGACTTTGTTGTTCTTGGGTGTCACCTGGCCGGTAAATTTAACTTCACCTGCGCCCAGAGCACGACCTCGGCCCGGGCCACCTTTCCAGCCAAGGAAAAACCCGATTAACTGCCACATAGAGTCAAGTCCTAAACAACCCGGCATAACCGGATCTCCTTCAAAATGACAGCTAAAAAACCACAGATCAGGGTTAATATCTAATTCGGCGATAATTTGTCCTTTGCCGTGCTCGCCACCTTCTTCGCTAATATGCGTAATACGGTCAAACATGAGCATTGGAGGCAATGGTAACTGCGCATTGCCCTCACCAAATAACTCGCCATGTCCGCACTGGAGTATTTCTTCCTTAGTAAAGGAATTCTTATCGGTTAAACCTACTACTGTATCGCCCACGTCTTGATTCTCCGGGAGGTATTTATGTCTTTTATATGCGGCATATAATACCACAACCCCATTCTACTTGGCTTCAATTTGGCTGTAACAAGAGCCTATTTTGTGATTTTCTTCAATCTAAACAAACCATTAACACCACTGTCGCTGGTGAAATAAAGCGCACCGTCAGGACCTGTCGCCACCCCGACTGGCCTTGCCCAGCGACTGCCATCCTCCAATTGAAAACCGGTCACAAGATCGTCAACCCGCTGTGCCTCGCCGTCTTCAAAACGTACCAGAACTAACTTAGGCTCACGTCGCGAGGCCGGATCACCAAAAAAGCTTCCTGATGGCTTAGTGCCCCACGAGCCTTTTAATGCCACCACCGCATCACCTGTAAATCTTGCATCCAAACCCTTCGCAGGCACAAAGTGAACGCCCATTGGCGCATTACGCGCTGGAAATGTCGCAACCGGTAACGTCACTTGCTTTGCGGGTAAAGGTGGTTCTTTTTTAATACAGCTATCGCGTTGCAATGATTGACCGTCATATTGAAACCACGGCATCCCCATAAAGGTGTCTTGCTCAAGGCGGGAAAAATATTCCGGTGGTAAATCAAAACCAAGATGATCAGGGCCATTATTACTGGCGTACATCACACCGGTATCAGGATGCCAGTCAAAACCCACCGGATTGCGCAAGCCCGAGGCAAAGTTTTGCCACTTCGACTGTCCGCCAGATTCATCCAGTACCATCACACCACCGCGACGATGAGTAAATGCATACGAGTTATCAATGTATTGGTCACTGCAATTGCCGGCAATGCCAAGACTCAGGTAAATACGTTTATCCGGGCCGATACCCACCGTGCGGCTATTATGCCCACCACCACCAGGAACTTTAGCAACTAAACCTAGTGCGTTTGTCTCTATTTCTTTTTGTCCCGGACGGTACGCTGCACGATAGAGACCCGCCGTTTTTGCGATGAATATTTCATTATCACGAAAAGCGACATTATGCGGATAACCACCGGTATCAATCAGCACATCTGCTCGCGTATAAGGAGGGGGAATACGGTAGACATTACCTGAACGTGAACCTGAAAACAGATCACCATTAGCGGTAAACGTCAGCAGACGAGGACTGCTCATGTCATCATTCAGGAATTCAAGCTGCATACCGACAGGAATTCTGACATTAACCTTTCCAGCAGGTAAATCCAGAACTTGATGGTGATACTTAATCTTATCCGTACCGGCCCAAACGAAAGCAGGTAGAAGTAAGGAGAAAATAATCAGACTCAATCGCATCATCCATTTCCTCTTCAATAAAGTTAACTCTTTACGGCAAACTGCCTGATCGTTTTAAGCACAATCAATACCCAGGGTGAACCATGCATAACAAAATCAAATATATCGATAGGCCTTGCCAACTCACCAGCTATCAACATTTTCAACTTTTCCAGAACATGTGGCTCGGGTGCAAACGGTGCAAGCCCTATGGTCAGCGCAAAGGCAATAACCATAAACCACGGTAATTTATCTAACCACTTCATACTTAAAACCAATTTAAAATGAACAGCTATTATAACGTAGAAGTGCGTATGTATGTAAAGCGGCTACACATAGCCTTATTGAAAAATGACTATAACTGAATCGCTATTTTCTGCCCATGAATTGCTCTATCAACTCAAGAAATCGGTCATCTATTCGGTGTTCAAGTTCAAGCTTCTCTATTCCCAGTGCTGCCAAATAGCGATTTGCTTGTTGGAGTGATAGTTTTTTATCTATGAGTTTGTATTGAAATTCCTGCTGAGACGGGTTTTCTCGAGGGGTGACATAACATGTCATTTTTTCTGTATTTATATCAGCCAACGCTAAAGTGGCAAATTCACAGAAGGCATCCACATGATCGGCGCCGGAAGGACCAAGACAGCCCTCTTCAATACGACATTCGATAATTAATTTATCATCTGTTGACGGCGAATTTTTCATGATAAGAGATTATATGAGAGATAAAAAAACCGGCGAAGAACATCGCCGGCTTTTTATCTTTCAACTTAAATGATAATTAAAACATCCAACCCGTAGGATTAGGATGTGCTTGTCTTTGATCAAGTGACTTCATACCCTTAACGCAACGAACAATTAACCACACAACCCAGAATAAAATAACCAGATAGCCAATTAATACAACACTTAATAAAGCACCAATAAACAGAAATAAAGCCCCTATCCAGAAAGTTCGAATTTGGAATTGGTAATGACTTTTAAGCCAATCCTCGGCTTCAGCCCTGTTTATGTAGGCCATGACCACACCAATGAGTCCGGTAATACCAAAAACCACACCGACCAAGTATAAAATATAAATTATCTTGGCCGTGCCATCAGCCTGTGTCGTTGCATCGTTCATTATTCATTCCTCCAGTTCTTATTATTGTTTCACTTTACGCTTATTTAATTAAAATCGTCAAGCGCTTCTAGCTCTTCACTTGCATTCATCCACTCTTCTTCAGCCTCAGCTATACCCTTTACCACAAGGGTTTGTTGCTCAAGTATTTCTTTCAGTTTCTGTTTATTCTCTTCACTGTAAAGCGCCGTATCAGCAAGTTGTTGTTCAACTTTATCTTTATCTGCTGATAAACGCTCCATTTGCTGTTCATACTTCTTTATTTTATTTCGCAAAGGCTGGGTTAGCTTACGTCTTTCTGCAGCATTTTGACGTTGTTGCTTTCGTGTATCTTGCGAAACGGTCTTTGCGGCGCTATCACCATTGCTTGTCTGTTGACGATTTTGATCTTTAAGCCATTGACGATAATCATCCAGATCGCCTTCAAAGGGTTCAACCTTACCATGAGCAACCAACAGCAAAGTATCAGTCACTGTTC
>Ga0316207_10001724_pt1 | contig 25339 bp, 23 predicted proteins | sample 6weekpyrite_MG_FD_204943 | JGI IMG/M metagenome (GOLD analysis project Ga0316207, IMG submission 204943) | Microbial mat bacterial communities from mineral coupon in-situ incubated in ocean water Damariscotta River, Maine, United States -... | ecosystem: Environmental > Aquatic > Marine >... | reverse complement strand
AATTTATTGCTTGAGGGGATTATCTCAAATTCTGAGACTTATGCAGAGGTTCCCTAATTTAAGCTCAAGAGTTATTTTATCTGAATTCGCGCCTAATGCCCATCTGCCTCTAAATAGAGCACATGAGCTTCTACTCCTTTTTTAGCGTCGTATTACTTTTCTACCTGGCGTTATGCACCATCAGACACCAACTCGACTAATCTTCATTGCAGGTTACTTTTCTTTTGTGACTAGCTGGTGACACTTTCAATCTGGCACATAGGTGCCGTTTTATGCAAAGGATATGGACACATCTATCACCACGCTCAACAGGATACTGGAACTATATATCCGCTAAATACCGGGCCACAAGGCAGCCCGGCAAGCCTAAAGGTTACAGGCAGGGGTCTTCTATCGGATCCGTGATGGTGCCAAAAAGCTGCGTCATTGAACCGCCCTGAATAATTTGAACAATCTGGGTGAAACCAAATGAAAAACTAAAAAACTGGCAGATCGCAGTCGGGTCGTCGGTATTGGTATTGCTCTGAGAAATATTCATATTGCTACTGGATAGGGAAAACGAGTTACCGGTAAAGCTGGTGGTATTGTTGGTATTGGTATTTGTGTTGGTATTTTGCGCCAAGCTGTTGCCTGTAGCGAAAACGGAAATCGCTGCAACTAGTGCTAAATGACGTATTTTCATTATCATTACCTCCATGTAATCATTGAAATAGACGAGTAGAACTTTTTAACTACGCAAAAAGATTAAAGGCAATATTGCCCTATTAGTCAATCAAAAAGTCGCTGCACATAACATTGAAGCGCCCCTTTATTATTCATGCCGCAGAGCCTCAATCGGATCTAATCGCGCAGCTTTACGCGCCGGAACGTAACCAAACACCACACCAACCACTACTGAGAAGACAAACGCCAACAGGATGATACTGCCGTCAAAAACCAGCGGCAGCTGCAAGGTGCTGGCGATGAAGAAACTCGCCATCAGGGCGAGCAGAATACCGACGATGCCACCGACGGATGACAGCACCACAGCCTCAACCAGAAATTGACGTTGCACCTCTCTCTCTAGCGCGCCGATGGCCAGGCGGATGCCGATCTCGCGGGTACGTTCGGTAACAGAGACCAACATAATATTCATGATACCTATGCCACCGACAATGAGGCTGACCGCTGCGACCGCGCCGAGCAGGGATGTCATGATTTCGGTGGTGCCGGTCATGGTCTTGGCGATCTCTTTCATATCAATAATACTGAAATCATCTAAGTCGCCTGGACCAATATGGCGCCGCTCACGCATCAACAGCTCTACATCACGTTTTGCCTTGCTGGTGTCATCGCGGGCGGAGAGATAGATGAGGCTGACCTTCTGTTGGCCGGAGATTAACCGCCAGTGGGCGCGCAGCGAAATGAGGACAACATCATCCTGGTCAGAGCCCATGGCCGACTGCCCCTTGCTGACCAACAGGCCGATGACCTCACAGGCAACCTTGCCGAGGCGGATGGTTTCGCCAAGGGGATCTTGATTGCCAAACAACTCCCGTTGCAGGGTTGCGCCCAACAGGCAGACCCGTGCCCCAGCACGTTGTTCACTGTCGCTGATGAGCCGACCGCGAGCCAGGGGCCAGTTACGCACAGTCAGGTAGTCGTTTTCCATGCCAGTGACACTGGTAGTCCAGTTATTGCTGCCATAAACAACCGTGACTGCTTTGTTGGTGATGCCGGCTGCGGCGACGACCGAAGGCAGATCATGACGTAGGGCCTCGGAATCGGCTAAATCAAGCGGCCTGGCGCCTTCTCGCGAGCCACGCACGAAGCGCTGGCCAGGACGCAAAATCAGCATATTGCTGCCCAGGCTTTCGATCTGAGCGCTGATCTTGGCGGTAGTGCCATTGCCGATGGTGACCATGATAATAACGGCGGCGACGCCAATGATGATGCCAAGCATGGTTAGGGCCGAGCGCAACAGGTTGCGACGGATCTCTCGCAAGGCCAGCGATAGCGCACTCCACCACATCAGTTAGCCACCTCGTTTTGAATCTGACCATCGAGGAAGTGCACGACTCGGTCTGCATAGGCGGCGATATCGGCCTCGTGGGTGACCATGATGATGGTCAGGCCGCGCTCCTGATTGAGTCGTGCCAGCAGGGCCATGATCTCGTGACCACGAGCGCTGTCCAGATTACCGGTGGGTTCGTCGGCCAACAGCAGGGCCGGATCGGTGACCAGGGCGCGGGCTATGGCAACGCGCTGTTGTTGGCCGCCAGAGAGTTCAGCCGGCGTATGGCCTTCGCGCCCCTCCAGCCCCACTGCCGCCAGGGCTGCCAGCGCCTTGGCCTGACGTTCGGCACGGGGCATACGGCGATAGATCAACGGTAGTTCGACGTTCTCCAGTGCGCTGGTGCGTGCCAGCAGATTGAAGCCTTGAAAGACAAAACCGATAAAGTGGCGTCGCAACAGGGCACGCTGGTTACGCGACAGAATTCCCACCGAATTGCCCTGAAAACGATAGCGACCCTCGCTGGGGGTATCAAGAAAACCGAGGATATTCATGCAGGTGGATTTACCCGAGCCGCTGGGTCCCATCATGGCAATGAACTCACCAGGTTTGACGCTGAGATTGACATCCCGCAAGGCCTGTACCTCTGCCACCCCTTTACCGTAATTCTTGCCCAGCTGCTGAAGTTCGATCATCACTTTTTGTTGCTGGCATCGGTAATAACCAGCATGCCCGCCTGCAAATCACCAGCAAGAACCTGGGTGGCACGACCATCGCTGGAACCTGTCTCAACATCAATGACACTCGGCTGCTTGGCCTCCAATATCCAAACTTGTTTGATTTTGTTGCTGTCCTGACGCGTTGGCTGGCCGCGGCCACCCCAGCGAGGCATAAGCTGCTCCATAAATCCCGCCTCCTGTTTGCTTTGTGGCATCGGCGGTACAAAACGCAGCGCAGCATTAGGGATAAGCAGTGTGTCGTCGATCTGCTCAACAATGATGTGAGCGGTGGCGGTCATGCCGGGGCGCAACAGCAAGGCTTCGTTGCTGAGGGCGAGCATGGTTTCGTAGCTGACCACACCGCCTTGGCTTAAGGGGGCCAGACGCACCTGGGTAATGCTGGCAGGAAAGACCTGGTCACGGTAGGCATCCACCGTAAAGCTAGCGGCCTGCCCCTCCTTTACCTTGCCGATATCGGCCTCGTCCACCGTCACGCGCAGCTCCATCTGAGCCAGGTTCTCCGCCAGGGTAAAGAGCACAGGTGCCTGCAGGGATGCGGCGACGGTCTGGCCTGGTTCTATCTGACGCTTGAGTACGATACCATCTATAGGCGAGCGGATGACCGCCTTGGCCAGACGGGCCTGTTCCACATCCAGGGTGGCACGGGCCTGGGAGACCTGGGCCTTGGCGCTGACCTCGTCGGCCTTGGCCCGGGCATAGGCCGCCTGAGCGGCGTCCTGATCCTGCGGTGGACAAAGCCCCTTTGCCGCCAGGGCCTGACAACGCGTTAGCTTGAGCTCGGTCTCCAACACGGTGGCAGCCGCCTGCAACACCCTGGCTTCGGCCACTTCCAGCGCCGCCTGGGTCTGAACCACCTTGGCCTGTTGTTCATCAGTGTTGAGGCGGGCCAGTACCTGTCCCTGTTTGATCCGGTCATTGAAGTCCACCGACACGGTTTCAATGATGCCCGACATTTCACTGCCGACATCCACCTGATTGACTGGTTCTAAGGTGCCGGTGGCCGTAACCTGAATAGTCAGATCGCCGCGCACCACCTCGCTGGTGACAAACTGCAGTGGTGTTTCATCGTTTGAGGAAAACATCTGTGAAACCGCCAGGATCGCAAAGACGACCAGCAACATCACAATGACCAGGCCCCGGCGGCGGGGTTTTTCATGGGCCAATATCTGTTCGACCTTGGTGCTTGCTGGTTTCGACTGGTTCATAGAGGTATCGGAACTCCTGACTTGTATTAGTTTTCCGGGGGCAAGTATCTGTTAAGTTTTAGACGCGAAAAGTCTTAACACACATTGGCATTCAGACATGAAAACTCAGCCATTGTTTCGTCCTAGGGACCACAACGAAACACCGACCACTCAGCCCAAAAGGCACCTCAAATTCACTTAAGTTGGATTAATTAAACCGGCTTCTGCGCGATCAGCATTGCCTCATTCCTGAAACCTTTGCTGGTATCACCCTGCAAACCTTCTTCGCGATAAACCAATACCTTAAACCCGGTAAACAGACTCAACAGCTCATTGTCGGCCAGACGAAACGCCATATTACTCGGTCCGCCCTCGCCAACCCGGGCTTGGCTAAAGGTTTGATAAAACATCAGGCCACCCGGTTTAAGACAATCGATGATGGCAGGGATGATGCTGCGATCGAGAAAATGACTCACCACCACCAAATCGTAGTGACCTTGCTCAGGTGGTTGCTCCACCACATCGCGAGCCGTCGCCGAAACATTAGCGCCTTCAGCCACGGCGCGTTGGTTGACCTGTTCGACCGCTACGCTTGAAATATCCCAGGCATCCATTTTTAAACCCTGCCCTGCTAAAGCAAAACTGTTTGCCGCCAGGCCGCAGGCCAGCTCCAGGCCAATACCCGAGCCAGGTAAGAGATGTAGATTGTCTCGTACCACGGCCGTTGCCAAAGCCACCTGCTCACGGTTTTTACTATAGATTTTGTCCCATTTTTCACGGCTTGGATTCGTCATAATTTACTCTCTATTACTTGCGCCAGAAGGCTGGGGTTAGCAGCACCAGCAGGGTGAAAATTTCCAACCGACCAAGCAGCATGGCAAAACACAACACCCACTTGCCGACATCATTGACGCTGGTGTAATTCGAGCCCACGTCTCCCAAACCAGGCCCCAGATTATTCATGCAGGCGGCGATGGCAGAGAAGGCAGTCACAAAGTCCAGGCCGGTGGCCACCATAATCAGCGACATAACGCAGAAGCAAACCACGTAGAGCGAAAAGAAGCCCCACACCGCTTCAATGACTCGATCAGACAGGGCCTTGCTGCCAACCTTGACCGGAATCTGGGCATTGGGGTGCACTAGGCGCAGGATCTCGCGCCCCCCCTGCTTCATCAACATCACCACTCGAATCACTTTCATACCGCCCCCGGTAGAACCGGCACAGCCACCAATAAAACTCAACATCAACAACATGATAGGAAGAAAGCCTGGCCAGGTATGATATTCCGCAACCGTAAAGCCGGCGGTTGTGCCGATAGAAACCGTCTGAAACACACCACGTATAATTGCCTGCCCTGCCGAATCAAAGGTTGCAGTCCAATAAAGATAAGCAGCCGTCACCAGCGATGCCAGCAGCAGAATAACCGCATAAACCTTAAACTCGGTATCGGCAAAATAGAATTTTGAAGTCCGCGAACGCCAGGCCAGAAAATGCAGGGCAAAATTGACGCCTGACAAAAACATGAAGACAATCGCCACAATCTCAATCAGAGGCTGGTCATTGAAGTACCCCATGCTTAGGTCATGGGTGGAAAAACCGCCAATCGCCACCGTTGAGAAGGCATGCGCCAGCGCATCGAAACCCGTCATACCCGCTGCCCAATAAGCTAGGCCACAGGCAACGGTCAGGGTCAGATAAATATACCAGAGCGCCTTGGCTGTCTCGGTAATTCGCGGTGTTAGTTTGTTATCCTTCATCGGCCCTGGCGTTTCGGCGCGATACAACTGCATCCCCCCGATACCCAGCATCGGCAAAACCGCTACCGCCAAAACGATAATCCCCATCCCCCCCAACCATTGCAGCTGTTGGCGATAATAGAGAATGGAACGCGGTAGAAGATCCAGCCCAGAAATCACCGTTGCCCCGGTGGTGGTCAAACCTGACATGGACTCAAAGATTGAATCGGTAATCGAAATACTCGGTTGCGCTGACAACAAAAATGGCAAGGCACCAAATATTGCCAACACCGTCCAGAACATCACCACTACCACAAAACCATCGCGAATACGTAGATCGGCGCGATGCTGCCTGACCGGCAGCCAACAAACCGTTCCCGTAATAAAGGTCACCAGAAATGCCGAAACAAACGGCAGCATGGTGTTTTCTGAATAAAACAGTGACACCAGCACCGGTGGCAACATGGTAAAACTGAACAACATCAGCAATAGACCGAGAATGCGCTGGATAACGAATAACTGCATCTTAATTTTCTGCTAAATGTCCGGGCACTACAAAAAGGTCACACCGACCTGGAATAGTTTTTCAACCTCACCGACACGGCGTTTATCGATCAGGAATAGGATGACATGATCCTCAGCCTCGATCACCGTGTCATGGTGGGCAATGATAACCTGCCTACCACGAACAACAGCGCCGATGTTGGCACCAGGTGGCAGCTTAATATCCTCAACGCTACGACCTACCACCTTGGATGAACGCGAATCACCATGAGCCACTGCCTCAATTGCTTCAGCAGCGCCACGCCGTAACGAATGCACCGCCGCCACGTCTCCACGCCGAACATGAGCCAGCAGACTGCCAATCATGGCCTGATGCGGCGACACCGCAATATCAATATCACCACTCTCTACCAAATCAACATAAGAGGCGCGATTGATCAGCGCCAAAACTTTACGTGCACCGAGGCGTTTGGCCAGCATGCAGGAAAGTATGTTGGCCTCATCATCATTGGTTACCGCACAAAAGACATCGGTGCTGGTGATGTTTTCTTCCAGCAATAACTCCTCGTCAGCGGCATCGGCATGTAGCACTATGCTCTTATCCAGTTCTTCCGATATTTGCTTTGATCGGCGCGCATTGTGATCGATCAGCTTGACGTTGTAATCATGCTCCAAGGCCTGCGCCAGACCTTTACCGATATTACCGCCACCAGCAATGATGATGCGCTTGTTAGGTCTATCAATGCGACGCAACTCACCCATTACGGTACGAATATCTTGACGTGCAGCAATAAAGAAGACCTCATCATCGGCCTCAATCACCGTATCGCCCTCGGGAATGATAGGCGTGCCCTTACGAAAAATCGCCGCCACACGGGTCTCGACATTGGGCATATGATCCCTGAGCAGGCTTAACGCCTGCCCCACCAACGGACCACCATAATAGGCTTTAACCGCCACCAGCTGCACCAGACCATCGGCAAAATCTAACACCTGCAAGGTACCCGGGTGGGCGATCAACTTTTGCACATATTCGATAATCACCTGTTCAGGACTGATCATGACATCTACCGGTATCGACTCATTGCAAAACAGCTTGTCAAACCCCAGGTAGTGACGCGAACGAATCCTAGCCACCTTGGTCGGGGTGCGAAACAGGCTATGCGCCACCTGGCAGGCAATCATATTGGTTTCATCGCTATTGGTGACCGCCAGAATCATATCCGCATCTTCGGCGCCGGCACGCAACAACACATCCGGATACGAGGCCTGACCGTAGACAGTGCGTATATCGAGACGATCTTGCAGATCAAGCAGCAGCTTTCTATCGACATCCACCACGGTAATATCATTTGCCTCACTGGCCAGATTGGCTGCAACAGATGAACCCACCTGACCGGCACCAAGAATTATTATCTTCATAGTTGTGCAACCGCCGTGTCACCGCTGATGGAAAAAAACTTTTTCACTTACCACCCTCTTTTGGATTAATCCCCAGCGCCTTCATCTTGCGATACAAATGTGTGCGCTCAATCCCAGCCAGCTTGGCCACCTGCGAAACATTACCTGATGTTATTCGCAGCTGATGTTCAATGTAGGTTTTTTCAAACTGTTCTCGCGCCTGTCTCAGAGGCAGATCAAAATCAATTCCGGAACCCTGTTGCATCACTGGCGGACGAGTACCCAGTACGGCATCAACCTCCTCGACCTCAATAACTTCGCCAGAACCCAAAATCAGCAGGCGATGGACAATGCTTTTCAGTTCGCGGACATTGCCTGGCCAGCCGTAATTTCTCAAGCGATTTTGCGCCGCCACTGAAAAAGAACGGAATGGCAAGGCATCGCTATCAACAAAAAAATCAACGTAATAAGACAGCAGGTCAGTAATATCTTCGCGATGCTGTCGTAAGGAGGGCACATCAACAGGTACCACATTGAGCAGATAAAACAGGTCTTCACGAAACCGCCCCATGCGCATCTCTTGGTGCAGGTCTTTATGACTCGAGGCAATCACGCGGATATCGATATTGACCACACTTGAACCACCCACACGAACAAACGACTGACCTTGCAAGGCACTCGCCAGACGCGCCTGCAAATCGAAATCCATATCGGCAACCTCGTTCAAAAACAAGCTGCCGCCGTCGGCCTGCTCCAGCAGCCCATAACGCACCCTGTCGCCACGCTCTTCGCCAAACAACTCCACCACCGCATTGGCAGGCACGATAGTGGCAACACCCACCTCAACATACTCACCATCCCTGCGACTACTCTGGTTATGAATTAAATGGGCAATCAGGCGCTTGCCTACGCCCGGTTCACCCAGTAGCAGCACCCAGGCATCGGTGAGGGCAACTTTCTCTGCCTGGTCACGCAAGGTTGCCATCACCAGACTTCTTCCCAACGGCCGACCCAGCGGCTGAACCTGGCGTCGCAACCCCTGGTTCTCACGACGCAGGCTGTAGTCATCCAGTGCGTGGCGAATGGTGAGCAACAGTTTCGCCATCGACAAAGGTTTTTCGAGAAAGTCGTAGGCCCCCAGCCGGGTTGCTTCAACTGCCGTTTCCACCGTGCCGTGACCAGACATCACCACTACCGGCGGGGCCTGGTCATCACTTTCATGCCACTCTTTGAGTAGACTGATACCATCGATATCCGGCATCCAGACATCCAATAGAATCAAGTCCGGGCGTCGTTCGATCAACGCCTGTCGCGCCTCGGCTCCATTGGCGGCAACGCTGACGATATATTGCTCGTCTTCAAGTATCTCTTTTATCAGCTCGCGGATATCAGTTTCATCATCCACCACCAATATATGAGCAGCGCTCATGCAGTTACCCCACAGTCTTTCAAGATCAGGCCACGCAACATATCAGCCATTATTTTGTTTATCGTCTTTCGGCACCGCCTTCAACGGCAAGCGGACTGTAAACCGGGCACCACCTGTTTCAATGCTTTCTGCCCAGATTACGCCATTGTGTTCTTCGACTATCTTTTTCACAATCGCCAACCCCAAACCACTGCCCTTGGCCTTTGAACTAATATAAGGTTCAAAAAGTTCGACCATCATATCATCGGAAATACCAACACCATTATCTTCCACCAGCAACTCAACGGCATGCATCGATGATGACTCCACCAAACGGCTTTCAATCCTGACCAAACTAGCCTCATTATTCTGCGATGCTTCAATGGCATTTTTTACCAGGTTATGCAGCAGCTGGCGCAAGCGGCCATTATCCGCATCTACCAGCCCCACATGACTATCAAGCTTGATATTGAAACGCAAAGCCTGATTTTCATGGTGATACAGTTCCAGCACCTCACTAACCAGGGCATTGAAATCCAGCGGCTGTAAGGTCAGCTTTGGCGTACGGGCATAATCTGAAAAGGCCTTGACCATATCTTTCATCGTCTCGACCTGCTGGATAATGGTGTGGGTCGACCTGTCCAATAACTTGCTGTCGGCTTCGGTCATCATCGGCAAGTATTTATGCCGCAGGCGTTCGGCAGAGAGCTGAATCGGCGTTAAAGGATTTTTTATTTCATGCGCCAGGCGCCGCGCAACCTCACCCCAGGCAGCATCACGCTGCGCCTGCAACAAAGTTGTGACATCATCGAACACCACTACATGGCCTGCATCAGGTTCAGGCAAGGCCGCGCCACGACACATCAACAACTGTCGCCCTGCCGCACCAAACAAAGTGGTTTGCTCCTGCCAACTTTCTGTTTGATTATCGATATGCGAATTGAGCATGCTGACAAACACCTCCATGTGAGGATAACGCTCGACAAGCCCACTCAAACCCAAACCGACACAAGGGCGCATATCACTGCCTAGAATCTGCTCAGCGGCATGATTGGCAGTACGCAACACACCCTGCGGATTTAATGTCATGACACCCGAAGAAAGATGTCCCAACACGGTCTCCAGATAAATCTTCTGATTTTCCAGGCCTTGCTGACTGAGACGGGCCTCTTCCTGGGCACGGGCAATCCTTCCCATCATGGTGTTAAATGACTTAATCAAAAAACCCAGTTCATCATTTGGCGTTGCCGTTAACGGCAGGCGGCGATGATAATCCCCCTTGGCAACCGCACGGGTGCCGATGGCCAACACCCTGATCGGCGCCACCAGGCGACGCGCCAAGAAGAAGGCCGCCCAAACCGCCGTAAAAATACTCAACAATAAAATAATCGAAAGCGTCAGGGTAAAACTGAACTTCAACGGGCCACTCAAAAACGTCAGTTGCTCGTGTTGGGCATAGGCCGCCTGAACACTGTCCACCAATTCATTGATACCGGCAGGCACGGGATACAAGGCCTGCAACACACGTGGTTCGAGAAAAAATTCACTCGCTGGCACATTCACGACCAAACGGGCATAAAGGTTACCTTCCGCCGGATCCAAACCGACGTATGCCAGCCCGGTTTCCACTTGCGACAAGATAACCCTGTCCACCGGCACCGGCGACAATTTGGTGGCATCATCACTGCTGAAGCTGATGACCCGACCATTGACCGTTAGCAGAGCCACCTCAAACGCGCCGATCTGGTGACGCATATCATTCAACGACAACACCAACGCCTCAGGGGGCACATCGCTCACGGTCTCTGCCACATATTCCGCCTGGCGCATCATGTCACGCATACGCCAATCGAGCGCGGTGCGGCTCAGGTTGAGCGCGTCATCCAGCGCCCGATCAACCCTGACATCAAACCAGCTATCGATACCGTGACGAACAAACCCCAGTGAGAAGTAATACAACACCGACACCGGACCAACCGCCAAAACTACAAACAGTACCACCAGGCGAACGGTCAGCCTAGACCCTGTAGCATGATTGCGGTACTGGCGAATCAAGCGGCCAACATTAGCCATGATCAGGCCAGCCAGAATCAACAGCTCCAGCGAATTGACCACTAACAGGGGAATATAATAACGATCAAACTGCTCTGAGTTCTGAGTCGCGCTGCTCATTAAATACAACGAACCCAGCAGCAGACCAATCAGCAACAGGATTGGTGCCTGACTGGAAAAAAAACGTCTTATGGCAGTAGCGGCCATGAGTACCAGTCACTGGTAAGATGCCAGTCGCCACTAACATAAGACATCAAACGCAACGGCACAGGAAAACTACTACGATCGACTGCGATGCGAATATCACCAACATAACTGGCCTCTGCCTCAAGCAGGCTGTAATCCAGCAGCGGGAAATCATGCAGCATGGTCACCACCGCCAACAGCGACTCAAACGTGGGAAACTGAAATTCTAGATCACTATTGAGGTTGTTCAGAACATAGTGCTTGGTCAAAGGTTGATAGGAAATCTGGTAGCGCTGCTCAAGCGTCGCCACCTGTTTCGACCAAAGATAGTTACGCTGCTTGAGGATCTCAATTTCGATCAGAAGATTGAAAGAGATACCATTCTGCAATGCCTCAACCAGCTGATCACTAAACTGAAGATCAAACAAGACATCGAGGCGCACCACCCCATCAACCAACTTCGACTCCGCCGTAAGCACAGCAAAACCAGACTCTGATTCAGGCGTTGCCGATTCGTCTGCCCATGCCGTCGCCCACACTAATGGCAAAGCAAGACACAACATCAGCAACCAGCGCCCGATTGTGCGTATGCATCCCATCAATGATTATCCTGGTATTTCCCTTTTCCGCAGAGAGGCATAATAAAAGCCGTCCATCCCCGCTTGCCCTGGCAAAATCTGGCGTCCAAATGCCTGCGCCACCCCCCACTCTGCTTCGATTGGCAGATGCTCGGCATCTACCTGTTCGGCACAAAAGCGCTGCAACTGGCGCACATTCTCCTGCGGCAATACCGAACACGTTACATACAACAGCATACCGCCTGGTTTTAACAAGGGCCACAGGGCGCACAGAATTTGTCCCTGCAATGTCACAAGCTGGTCAATATCCGAGGCGCGGCGCAGCAATTTGATATCGGGATGACGACGAATCACACCCGTTGCCGAACAAGGTGCATCGAGCATAATGCGATCAAACAAATGGCCATCCCACCACTGATCGGGTTGACTGGCATCCGCGCAGACAACCGTGGCAGACAACCGCAAACGTTCAAGATTTTGCCCAACCCGTTCAAGCCGACTGACATCTTGATCCAACGCCACCATTTCAGCCAACTGTGGTTGTCGCTCCAACACGTGGGCAGTTTTCCCGCCCGGCGCGGCGCAGGCATCAAGAACACGCTCACCGGGCTGGGCATCCAGCAACCCTGCCGCCAACTGGGCCGAGGCATCCTGCACCGAAAACTGGCCATCGATAAAACCGGGCAGGCTCTCAACATCCGCCGCTGCGGCCAACATCAAGCCTACATCTGAATAAGGCAACCCACTGGCCTGGCAGCCAGCCGCTTCGAGCTGGGCCAGATATTCAGAACGCTGCTGTTGCTGGGTATTAACGCGTAAACACATAGGTGGTCGCTGATTATTGGCATCAAGCACTGCCTGCCAGTCATCCGGATAGGCGGCGCGCAACTTGCCGACCAACCAATCTGGATGGGCATATTTCACCGTAGGATCTGCATCCAACTCGGCATACTTCGCCTCTGTCATTCGTTGGACACCACGCAAAACCGCATTCACCAGAGCTCGCGCCCAGGGCTTTTTCAGGGCCTTGGTGGCAGACACCGTTTCAGAAACGGCGGCATGATCGGGCACACGCAGATAAAGCATTTGATACAGACCAACAAATATCAGGCAACGGACATCCGTATCCTTGGCCTTGAAAGGCTTGCGCAACATCTGTGCAGCGATAGCATCCAGACGGCCAAACCAACGCGTCACACCGAAACAAAGCTCTTGCAACAAGGCCCTGTCTCTATCTGCCACCCTGTCCTGCCATTGCGGCAAGACCGTAGTTAAAGAACGCCCCTGACGGATGACCTCATCAAGTGCCTTGGCAGCAGCAACGCGGGCATCCATTTTATATATAGTATCTTTAGCTTAGATCGCAGCAACCGAACCCAACCGCAACCCCGGTTGTTTCAATTCCTTGCGTGAATTGAGAAGATCGGCGGCAGCCATTGCCTTACCCCCCGGCAGCTGCGCCATCTGAATACGCAGCACACCTTCACCGCAGGCAACATCAATCCCCTCTTTATCGGCCTTGAGAATGCTGCCCGGCGCTTGATCCGTCGTCACACCATCCACAGCCTGAGCCAGCCAGATACGCAGCATCTGTTCAGAAAACTCAGTTTGCGCCACCGGCCAGGGATTAAAGCCATGCACCAGGCGTTCAATCTCAATTGCAGAACATTGCCAGTCAATCAGCGCCTCGGCCTTGGAGAGCTTGGCGGCATAATTGCTCAGGCTGTCATTCTGATGCTCTGGTTGGGTCTGCCCATCACTCATCTGGTCCAGGGTTTCAATGGCAGACACAGCACCAATCTCGGCCAAACGATCATGCAGAATCTGAGCGGTATCGCCCCGCTCAATCGGACAATCACGTTTGAGCAGCATGTCACCGGTGTCCAGGCCCTCGTCCATCTGCATTATGGTGACACCGGTCTCGGCATCACCCGCCAAAATGGCGCGCTGAATCGGCGCAGCACCCCGCCAGCGCGGCAGCAATGAGGCGTGAATATTGATACAACCTAGCCGTGGCGCCTCCAATACCGGTATTGGCAGCAGCAGGCCATAGGCCACCACTACCATCACATCGGCATTAAGTTCAACCAGTTGCTGCTGCGCCTCGGCATCTTTCAAACTAAGCGGCTGATAGACATCGATGCCATGCTCCAAGGCCAGTCGTTTGACCGGGCTGTGCGTCAGTTTGCGACCCCGTCCGGCTGGACGATCTGGCTGGGTATAAACCGCTATCACCTGATGCTGTGACCGCAACAGTGCCTTCAGCGCCTCAGCGGCAAAGTCAGGCGTGCCGGCAAAGATTACTTTTAACGGTTTTGACATTGGAATTCCAGATTCGAGAGAGGTGAGTTAAAGAGTTTGGCGGCGCTGCTTTTCCATCTTCTTGCGAATTCGTTGACGCTTCAGCCCAGACAGGTAGTCGACAAACAACTTGCCATCAAGGTGGTCAATTTCATGCTGGATGCAAACGGCTTCCAACCCTTCGACCTCTTTTTCAAAGCTGTCACCATTCCGATCCAGGGCGCGAACACGAATCCACTCAGCCCGTTCAACGTCCTCATAGATACCCGGCACCGACAGGCAACCCTCTTCCATCATCTCTGTGCCACGTGTTTCCAATAACTCAGGATTAATAAATACTTGCGGCGCACTTTTGTCTTCAGAAACATCAATCACCATAAGACGTTCAAAGACTCCTACCTGCGGAGCAGCCAGGCCAATGCCCGGCGCCTCGTACATGGTTTCAAACATGTCATCGATGAGATTGCGGATGGTGTCATCGACGTCAGACACAGCTCGGCAAGGCGTTCTCAGACGTTCGTCAGGAAAATGTAATATGGGTCTGATTGACATAACAAAACATTAATTAATTGCGTAAAGTGCCGATTATACTGCTGAACTGAAATGATATCACCGTAAACAATACGATCTTTGCTAAGCTTTGTTGTGGTTATATCGCTAATTTGAATACACTCAACGCAGAATCAGATAATTTAAGGATGGCCTTATGTCAATCAGGAAAGCACTGTTAGCCATTGCAGCTTGCTGCTGCATAAGCACCAGTCTGTTTGCCGACACCTTGGAGCTCAACCCAAATCACCCACAACGCCACGTAGTTGTGAAAGGTGACACTCTATGGGATATCTCCTCAACATTTCTGCGCGACCCCTGGCGCTGGCCGGAAATATGGCACAATAACCCAGAGATCAATAACCCACACCTGATCTACCCAGGCGACGTCATCAGCCTGGTCTATCGCGACGGCAAACCAGTACTTGAACTAACCCGCGGCCGCCCAACCATCAAGCTGTCCCCCACCGCACGCACCAGCCGTCTCGAAAGCGCCATCGGCAGCATCCCAACCAATGCCATCTCTCAGTTCTTGAGTCGCCCCCGTATTTTAACCGAGGCCGAAGTGGAAAAAGCCGGACACGTCAGCCAGGCAGAAGACGATCACCTGATTAGCGGCACTGGCAGCAAAATTTATGTTTCCAACCTGATGCAAGACGAAAGCAAGGACTACAGCATTTACCGCATCAACAATGTCTATCGCAGTCCAAGCAACCACAAAGACATTCTCGGTTACGAAGCTATTCACGTCTCTGACGCAGAACTTTCACTACAAGGCAAACCGGCGACCCTGCGTATTGTTGAGAGCTACCAAGAAACCCTGCTTGGCGATATCGTCATGAAAACTGACGAAAAAAAAATTGACAACACATTTACCCCGCACTCTCCAGACTCAGCAAAAGACGGTCAGATCATCTCGATTCTTGATGGCATGTCTCGCGCGGGACAGTACCAGACCGTAGTCATCAACCTAGGCAAACGAGATGGCCTGGAACAGGGGCACGTGCTCGCCGTGCGCAAAAAAGGTGAGGTTATACTCGACAAACATGCCAAAGGCTTCTTTAAACCCGAAATCCAACTACCCGATGAACGCTCAGGCCTGTTAATGGTGATCAACGCCTTTGATCGTGTCAGCTACGCCCTGGTAATGAACACCATTAAGGACATCCGCGTCGGCGACCCCATTACCAAGCCATAACGGAAGTGATACTCTGACGGCATGGACGCCATCAGAGCCAAGCCTTCCAGTCAAGCGCCTGAAACTGAAACATCACTGGCCGCCTGGCTGGCCCTGCTACACTGCCCCGGCATTGGCCCGCGCCGCTACAGTACTCTATTAGAATATTACCACCAACCCAGCAGCCTATTAGACGCTGGAGCAACCGAAATCAATCACCTCGATCTACCCAACAAAACCAAACAATGGTTAAAGCAGCCCGACTGGAGCCTGGTTGAAACTGACCTAAACTGGCTCAACAGCAACCCCGATCACCACATCATCAGTCTCCATGATCAACGCTATCCGCAACGACTAAAGCAAATAGACTCCGCCCCACCCGTGCTATTTGTTATCGGCAACAGCGAACTTCTCAGCACCAACCAGCTAGGGATTGTCGGCAGCCGCAACCCCAGCGTTGGCGGCAAAGAAAACAGTTTTCATTTTGCCCAAAGCCTGAGCCAGGCCGGACTAGTCATCACCAGTGGCATGGCTTTGGGCATCGATGCTGCCGCCCACAAGGGTGCGCTGGCCAACAACGGAAAGACCATTGCCGTCACCGGCACCGGCCTTGACCGAGTTTACCCTGCCAGGCACAGACAACTCGCCCATGAAATCGCCGTAAATGGCGCCATTATCTCTGAATTCCCCATCGGAACCCCGCCACTGCCTGATCATTTTCCGCGCCGCAACCGCATCATCAGCGGACTCAGCCTCGGCATCCTGGTGGTTGAGGCCGCCCCCAAGAGCGGCTCTTTAATCTCGGCCCGTCTCGCCAATGAGCAAGGCCTGGAGGTATTCGCCATCCCTGGCTCCATTCACAACCCACTGGCACGCGGCTGCCACCAACTCATCCGTCAAGGCGCCAAGCTGGTAGAAACGACAACGGATATTCTCGAAGAACTTGGTGTCCAATTGAGCGCTCCCACAACACACGCTAGCCTAAAAGCGAAGCCAGAGATTGACGCCATCTCGTTGAAATTACTATCAATTATTGGGCATGACCCGTGCAGCATCGACACATTGATCGAACGCAGTAAACTGCCAGCAGAACAGATCAGCTCGATTCTGCTGGTATTGGAATTACAGGGAATGGTATCCTCTCTAGCAGGTGGACTCTATATAAAGGCTGCAAACCACAAATGAAAGAAAACGTACTCGACATCCTGATGTATCTGTTTGAACACTGTCTCGACAGCGAAACGGGCGCCATGCCCGAGCAAAACGCACTGCGTGAACACCTCAACAGCGCCGGATTTCAAAGCCAAGACATTGAAAAAGCATTCAACTGGCTTGATGAGCTTAGCAATGCCCGGGAAAGCTCCTTTAGCAGCCCACTGTCAGGGCGCTCACTACGCATCTACAGCAGCCAGGAAATCGTCAAAATGGATGTCGAATGTCGAGGCTTCATGGTCTTTTTGGAACAGACCGGTGTCTTGGACCCAATTGCTCGTGAACTGGTCATTGATCGCGCCATGGCCCTGGAAACCCAGGAAATTGATTTACCGCAATTGAAATGGGTAATACTGATGGTATTGTTCAACCAGCCAGGCCACGAAGCGGCCTTTGCCTGGATGGAAGATTTGATCTTTGATGAGTTTATTGACCAACTTCACTGAGTTTGCGCTTAGTTTCGATTTAGACAGAGCCAACTAGATATATCTCAGCATACATCTAAACTCTCTGTCATTTCGACCGCTACCCCCAGAACCACAGACAAAACAAATAATTTTTATTCATGAGCAAAAACTTAGTCATTGTAGAGTCACCGGCGAAGTGTAAAACCATCAAGAAATATCTTGGTAAAGACTTTGAGGTTCTCGCTTCTTACGGTCACGTGCGCGACCTGTTACCTAAGGAAGGTGCCGTCGACCCAAGTAACGACTTCGCCATGAAGTATCAGGTCATCGAAAAAAATGCCAAGCACATCGATGCCATCGCCAAGGCAATGAAAAAGGCTGACGCCCTATATCTCGCAACTGACCCGGATAGAGAGGGCGAGGCCATCTCTTGGCATGTCTGCGAACATCTAAAACAAAAGAAACTGCTCAAGAACAAAGAAATTCACCGCGTCGTCTTCCATGAAATCACTAAACGCGCCATTCAAGAGGCAATGGGACACCCACGCGCCCTGGCCGAAGATCTGGTAAACGCCCAGCAAACTCGCCGAGCACTGGACTTTCTGGTTGGATTCAATCTATCACCACTATTGTGGAAAAAGATTCGCCGCGGTCTCTCCGCTGGCCGAGTTCAAAGCCCAGCGTTACGCATGATCGTTGAACGTGAACTTGAGATTGAGAAGTTCGACCCGAAAGAATACTGGACCATAGAATCCGATCTGCAAAAGGATGAAAAGAGCGCCAAATTCCTGGGTAAGCTGACCTTTCTCGAAGGGGAAAAACAAGCCCAATTCAGCATCACCAACGATGAACAGGCTCAGACTGCCAAAAAGACACTTAGCCAGGCCGCCGATGGCACACTCAAGATCATCAAGGTCGATAAACGCAAACGCAAGCGCAACCCGGCACCACCGTTTATTACTTCTACGCTGCAGCAGGAAGCCTCGCGCAAACTCGGCTTTACCGCCCAGCGCACCATGCGCACCGCCCAGCAACTCTATGAAGGGATCGACACCGGCAGTGGTGCAATGGGCCTGATCACCTATATGCGTACCGACTCGGTCAACCTGGCCCAGGAGGCCCTTGACGAGATCCGTGGCTATATTCAGGATAAATACGGCAAGGACAATCTGCCTGATACACCCAATACCTATAAAACAAAATCGAAGAACGCCCAGGAGGCGCATGAGGCAATCCGCCCCACCTCAATTTTAAGCGAACCTAACTCAATCAAAGAACACCTGAGCAAGGACCAAATCAGACTCTATGAACTGATCTGGAAACGCACCCTCTCTTGTCAGATGATTCACGCTACCATCAACACAATGGCCGTGGACCTTGCTGCTGGTAGCGAGAAAAACCTGTTTCGCGCCAATGGCTCATCCATCCACACACCTGGCTTCATGGCTGTTTATCAAGAAGATGTTGATGATGCCAAGGCCAGCGATGATGAGAAAATGCTGCCGCCGCTAAAAGAGGGCGACGAGATCAATCTATTAGCCATTCGTACAGAGCAACATTTTACCGAGCCACCACCGCGTTTCAGCGAAGCAAGCCTGGTCAAGACCCTGGAAGAACACGGCATTGGCCGACCATCGACCTACGCCTCTATCATCTCGACCCTGCAAGCGCGCGAATATGTGACTCTAGAGAAAAAACGCTTCCGCCCTACTGACGTTGGCCGCATCGTTAACAAATTTCTGACCGAGTATTTTTTCAAATACGTCGACTATGAATTTACCGCCAACCTGGAAGATGAGCTGGATGCCATCTCTCGTGGCGAAAAGGAATGGCGGCCGCTGCTGGAATCGTTCTGGTCACCCTTCAAACACCAGATCGATGAAACCGAAGCCAATGTTAGTCGCCAAGACGTGACTCACGAAGCAACCGATGAAAAATGCCCCAAATGTGGCAAGCAACTCTCAATCCGGCTTGGCCGCCGTGGCCGCTTTATCGGCTGCGATGGTTTTCCTGAATGTGATTACACCCGCAGCCTGGATGAAGATGGCGAATCAGCCGCTGAACCAGAAGTGGTTGAAGGTCGAACCTGCCCCAAATGCGAATCACCGCTAATCATTCGCACTGGCCGCTATGGCAAGTTTATTGGTTGCTCGGCCTACCCCAAATGCAAACACATTGAGCCTATCGAAAAACCCACCGATACCGGCGTTGAATGCCCTGAGTGTCATAAGGGCACCATGGTGTCGCGCAAGTCACGTTACGGCAAAATGTTCTATTCCTGTTCTTGTTACCCAGATTGCAAATACGCCGTCTGGAACGAACCGATCAACGAGCCTTGTCCGAATTGCGACTGGCCAATCCTGACCTTGAAGACCACCAAACGCAAGGGCACAGAAAAGATCTGCCCACAAAAGGATTGCGGCCACTCAGAACCGGTTGAAAACGATGAGGAAGAAGCCAGTTAGGCTTCTTCCTGCTTTTCCTGACCTCGTCCCAACATCATCTCCTCGATGGCCACACGGCTTAGGTGTGGCGCAAACATTTCTATAAAATCATAGACATAGCGACGCAAAAAGGCACCCCGGCGAATACCGATGCGAGTTGTACTGGACTCAAACAAATGCGAGGCATCGATCGCCCTCAGATTAGTATCTCGCTCAGCATCAAAGGCCATCTTGGCCAGCACACCAACACCTAAACCTAATTCGACGTAGGTCTTGATGACGTCGGAATCGATGGCTGTAAGAACAACATTAGGCTCAAGACCAGCCTCCTCAAAGGCCTTATTGATCTTGGTTCGACCTGTCATGGCAAAGTCATAGGTGACGATAGGATATTGCGCCAGCGCCTCCAGCGTCAGTGGCTGCACATCCAGCAGAGGATGATCAGGAGGACAAACTACACAACGATTCCATTCATAACAGGGCATCATTATCAGATCAGGGAAATCAGCAATCGCCTCAGTAGCGATAGCAATATCCACCCGCCCTTTAGCGGCCTGCTCGGCCGCATGAGCTGGACTACCTTGCTGCAACTCAAGCTTTACCTCAGGATATTTTTCCTTGAACTGCTTCACCACCAGCGGCAAGGCATAACGCGCCTGGGTATGAGTGGTGGCCACAGCCAGACGGCCGCTGGCCTCATCTGAATATTCACCACTAACCTTTTTAATATTGTCGACCTCTTGCAGAACCCGTTCAACAATCTCCAAAATCTGCTTGCCCGGCTCAGTCACCCCAACCAGACGCTTGCCATTACGCTCAAAGATCTGCACGCTGAGCTCATCCTCCAACAAACGAACCTGACTACTAACACCTGGCTGAGCCGTATGCAGTGCATCGGCAGCAGCAGAGACATTCAAACCCCGCCGCGCCACCTCACGAATATAAACAAGCTGCTGTAGTTTCATAGCATCAATATACCTTTTACGAATACCTGAAGAATACCATAGTATTTTTAAATATAAAGACTGATTGTTATATTGCCCTGAATTCTTATCTGACGGCCAATATCGAACATGGAATGGGGTTATACAGCAGCTGGTTTTGTAGTTGGCCTACTGGTCGGCCTAACGGGCGTTGGCGGCGGTTCATTAATGACACCATTGCTAATATTTCTGTTCCAGATCAACCCCGCCATTGCCGTCGGCACCGACCTATTATTCGCCGCTATCACCAAAGCTGGTGGCGTCTGGAAACACCATCGCAAACAACATATCAACTGGAAGATCGTCGCCCTGCTCAGCTTGGGAAGCATCCCCACCGCCCTGGCCAGCCTACTTTTAATACAAGAACAACTCAGTCAAAACAATCAGCTTGAGACATTAATTACGTCCACACTAGGCATCGCCCTGATTTTAACCGCCTGCGCCATCATCTTTCGCAATCAGATGAACCGCTTTGGCGAAACAATCAAAACCAGGTTTCCCGTCTGGCGACAAAGGCGTGACTACGTCACCATCGCCGCCGGTGTCCTGCTCGGCCTGCTAGTACCTATCACCTCTGTTGGGGCCGGTGCGCTTGGAGCCGCCATGCTGATGTTTCTGTACCCCTCCCTACCCATCAAGCGAATTGTTGGCACCGATATCGCCCACGCCGTTCCCCTCACCCTGATCGCCGGTCTTGGACACCTACAGATAGGCACCGTCGATCTCGAACTATTATTAATCCTACTGCTTGGCTCTCTACCAGGCATTTATCTGGGCAGCCACTTAAGCGGCTCAATTCCCGAACGTATCACACGCCCGCTACTAGCCAGCATGCTGCTCATGATTGGAGTTAAGTTCGTTTTCAGTTAAAACACCCGCCACTCTTCATCCCCGCCACAAACGCCAAACCAATGATTAACCTAGTAAAACACTTATAAATACAAAGGCAATTTGTGTTGCTATACTGAAAATTAACCGCCATCTGACGAGGGGTTATTCATGCTCACTGACAAACCAGCAACAAAGCGAACCACCAAATTTACTTGGCAGCAAGTTCGCCAGCTTATTGAACAAGCAGGGGTACAGGACGATGACGAAATCGATTGCATCGAGATTTCCTGGGGCACCACCGACCAAGTAAAACTCAAAAAGGACGAAGACTTCGGCTGGCAAATTCGCCAAAGCTGTTAGTAACTCGCCGCCCCACAACCTCGCAATAGCAACCCTCACAAAAGTTATTGTATGGCTTCACTCATGCCAAATTATTACCCAAGCTTGCAACTCAGGAATATTGTTCTACTATTTTCCTGATCGCCTCATCTGCAGCGCCGCGATCTATTTAGCAGTTTTCAATTCGTTTGTTCACATGCATTAATAGATTTGGGAGAGCAACACATGAGCACCAACTCAGAAAAAAAAGAACTCTATCGCCGTAAAGACATCATCACCGTTTTATGCGGACTACCTATAGTCGCCATAGTTGCCATTTTCTGCGCCAACTTCATCACCTCCTACGCCGGACTTTAAAGGCTCTAAACCCACCCCTAGATACGCCCCCAAAGCTATGGGGCGTATCTATATTTAAGTCAATAATAATATTAAAGTCTTAGCACAGTGATCCGATATATTGTGTAATGGTGGTCAACATGACACTACATATAGGGTTACTACCTCGCAATGCGAGCCAGGAGGAAATAAAATGCTGAGCTACATTTTCCGATTAGCCATAGATTTTGAACGTAAACATGGTTATTGGCCTAACATGCTCTACCTCAATACCGAACACTTCCGTCACTGGCATCAGGAATTCAAAAATCCCGATGATTTTGACGAGATCAGCCGCCGTCTACATATGGATATTGTAATCTCGGTCGACGCTTTGCACCCCCACGTTGCCTGGCTGCCTAATCGCAACCAAGCCATTGCCAGCTGACACCAAGTAACGGCTGGGGGACCTCCCCCAGCCCCAACCGGTAGCGAGCCTCCCGCTACCTAACTACCTTGCCAGCCTCGCACTCATCAGGGCTGGCAAGCCCTTTTCTTCAACACATCTTTCCCAACGCAAGACGGCGTAGTGTTAAACTTTCGCCCCTATGGACGTCACTCATATCATCGATTCACTCAACGACCCACAGCGCGCTGCGGTCACTGCTTCACAGGGCCAACAACTGGTGCTGGCAGGCGCCGGCAGCGGTAAAACCCGCGTACTAGTGCACCGCATTGCCTGGATCATGGCTGTGGAAAACATCTCGCCCTACAACATCATGGCAGTGACCTTTACCAACAAGGCCGCTGCTGAGATGAAACACCGCATCGAGGAATTGCTCGGCCAGCCCATCGGCGGTATGTGGGTTGGCACCTTCCACAGCCTGGCGCATCGCTTTCTGCGCGCCCACTGGAAAGAGGCAGGCCTGCCACAAGCCTTCCAGATCCTAGATTCCGACGACCAATACCGCCTGATTAGACGCCTGCTCAAAAATATGGAGCTAGATGAATCCAAGTGGCCACCACGTCAAGTACAGTGGTTCATCAGCGCGCGTAAGGATGAAGGCCAACGGCCGGAACATGTGGATCACCTTAATGACCCCTATAGCAAACAGATGGTGCGCATTTATCAGGCCTACGAAGACCACTGCCGCAAGGCCGGGCTAGTGGACTTTGCCGAGCTGCTGCTGCGCGCCCATGAAGTGCTGCGTGACCGCGCCGATATTCTGCATCACTACCGCGAACGATTTCGTTTTGTGCTGGTGGACGAATTCCAGGACACCAACACCATCCAGTATGCCTGGCTGAGATTATTGGCCGGGGAGGGTGGCAACCTGTTCATCGTTGGTGACGATGATCAGTCGATCTATGGCTGGCGCGGCGCCAAGATCGAAAACATCCACCAATTCAACCAGGACTTCCCCAAGACCGAAGTCATAAAACTGGAACAGAACTACCGCTCCACCGCCAACATCCTTAAGGCCGCCAACGCCTTAATCGACAATAACGACGACCGACTAGGCAAACAACTGTGGACTGATGGCGAGGAGGGCGAAGCCATCCAACTCTACACCGCCTTCAATGACCTGGACGAGGCACGCTTCATCGTCGATCGCATCCGCCAATGGATCAGCGATGGCAATGCCCGCCGCGAGGCTGCCATCCTGTATCGCTCCAATGCCCAATCACGAGTACTTGAAGCCGAATTACTGCAACAAGGCATCCCGTACCGCATCTATGGCGGCCAACGTTTTTTCGAACGCCAGGAGATCAAGGACGCGATGGCCTACCTGCGCCTGATCGCCAACCCTCATGACGACGGTTCATTTGAACGGGTTGTCAACACGCCAACGCGCGGCATCGGCGACCGCAGCATGGCGGCGGTGCGTGACCTGGCCCGCGAACGCAATATCACTCTATGGCAAGCTGCCGAAGCCATCATTAACGAAAAACAATTGCCAGCCCGAGCCACCAACGCCATCCAGGGCTTTCTCAATTTGATCGTCACTATCACCACTGAAACACACGAACTGGAACTGGCCCAACAAACCGACCATATGCTCAACCGCAGCGGCCTGGTCGATCATTACAAAAAAGATAAAGGAGAGAAGGGCCAGGCACGGGTAGACAATCTCGAAGAACTAGTCAGCGCTGCACGCGAATTTGAATACGATGAAGAGACCGCCGAAGGCATGGACATGCTCACCGCCTTTCTTTCCCATGCCGCACTGGAAGCCGGGGAAGGGCAGGGTGACCCGTGGGAGGATTGTGTCCAGATGATGACCCTGCACTCGGCCAAAGGCCTGGAGTTTCCGCTGGTATTTCTTTGCGGCATGGAGGAGGGCTTGTTTCCACACAAGATGTCGATGGAAGAACCTGGCCGCTTGGCCGAAGAACGGCGCCTCTGTTACGTCGGTATCACCCGCGCCCGCCAACTACTCTATATCACTCACGCCGAAGTCAGACGCCTGCACGGCCAAGAATTATTCGCACGGCCATCACGTTTTGTCAGTGAGATCCCGGATGAACTGATACACACCGTACGCCCCAAGGCTTCGGTCAAACGCACCAGCACATCAAGCGTTAATGATGACTTTGAATATAGCCAGGAAGCTCCCGAAGGCTTTTATGTCGGCCAGCGAGTGTTTCACCAAAAGTTCGGCGAAGGGGTTTTACTGAACCATGAAGGGCAGGGCAGTAGTGCCCGGGTGCAGGTTAATTTTGATGATGCTGGCAGCAAGTGGCTGGTGATCGCATATGCCAATCTTAATCCCTGCTGAATACTGTTAAGGGCACCTCTATTATTCATGAGCACGACGAAGCTCAACGGACAACGTTAACTTTCAGCCAAAAGTTTTACAACTAATGCCACAAGCTCCGCATTGTCAAAAGGCTTGGCAATATACTCTGTCGCACCAGCCCCTGACGACGAAACTGCATCTGCCACATCAGAGCGCGCACTCAACATCAAAAAGGGCAGCTGTGCAGTGGCAACATT
>Ga0316207_10001723_pt1 | contig 25352 bp, 29 predicted proteins | sample 6weekpyrite_MG_FD_204943 | JGI IMG/M metagenome (GOLD analysis project Ga0316207, IMG submission 204943) | Microbial mat bacterial communities from mineral coupon in-situ incubated in ocean water Damariscotta River, Maine, United States -... | ecosystem: Environmental > Aquatic > Marine >... | reverse complement strand
CAAGCAAAAGAAGCAAAAACTGCTTTGCATGAGTTAAGATATGGTAAAAAATCTTTATTTAAAAACATTGATAAAATATCAGATGATATTAAGATATTTAGGGAAAAAATCAGCTCTAGTATTTAAAAAGTTACAGGTAGTGTAAAAACAACTGTGTAAATTCAAAAATTTAATTTATCAGATAGGCTTGAAAGTTGCTTTATTTGATAGGTTTATTTAAAGGATTTACATATGGATATTCTAAATAACAATAAAGTAGCCTGTCCCCTTTGTTTCCTTTGTTCTAAATAACAATAAAGTAGCCTGTCCCCTTTGTTTCTAAATAACAATAAAGTAGCCTGTCCCCTTTGTTTCAAATGAAGGAAAAATAACTAAAGGTATTAAGAGTGCAAATTTCCAAAAAAGGAAGAAAAAGGTTGTTTTTTAGGGTTCTAGAAGTACGTGAAATTAGGGATGGTAAGCTTAACTTAACGCCATTGAGCCTGTCCCCAAATGTGCTACTTGTGTGGTATCAATTCCTAATTGTTGACAACTCCTATTAGATACCTAGGAAATATTACAACCTCTTTTTTTGATACAAGAAATTTCCCCTCAAAAAGATATACGTTCTTTGATGCATGAAGTTCGCCATGAATTGTACCATTGAGATTAACTTCATCTTTAGTAAGCTTAATATCTTGTGAGCCAAAAGTTGGTATTGTCCACTGCTGAACGGGGATAAAGGGGGAATTATTTTTTCGAATACTCCCCTGTACGATGACCTCTTTAGAAGTTACCTTATTTATACCCAAAGAAATTTCGTAATTGGTAGCATCTTTATTCTCATTTGGAATGATAACTTCAATGTCCCCTGTTGAGTAGGGAATAGACTTTTGTGTTTCATTGTTATAACTATCTGACATAATTTACCTTCTATTTTGAGATTTGTTCACTTGACTAATAGAGGCTATATCACCGCGTCTTATAACTAAGCCAAACTATTTACTCAACGAACATTATACATAAATATTAGTAAAAACACATTTTATTTATTTTAAATAAATAAAATTTATATTTTAGCCCCTTCCATACAACTCATTAAACAGGCTCATTGCATAGCGATCACTTAGGCTAGCTATGTAGTCTGCAATGATTCGGTGAGTTTTTTCATCTTTAAATCTTCTACGCCACTCTTTACTCAAAAGTTTAGGCTCTTCAGTGAATGCGTTAAATAGTCCTCTAACTGCCTCTTTGCCTGCAAACATTTTACGGACTATCTGTTCATGTTGATATAGCTCTTGAAATAGAACTTTCTTTAACTTTTTAATCTGTCTCTCTTTTTGTGGGTTAAATCCTATTGGTATTGTTTCAGTTGCTTTAAGTGTGGCACTTAAGATTTTACTACAATCACACTCTTTAAGATTTTTTCGTGAGTGTTCTAGTAAAGAGTAGACTAGGGTATTTATTAGGTGACTGCTAAGTCTGTAACGAAATATTTCATTATCACTTTCATCTATCCCCTCATGTTTTACTTTCTGTAATACCTCTTGAATTAGTTCATTTTTTCTTAAATCTTTCATTGTAATTAGTCCAGATTGTAGCCCATCATCTATATCGTGACTAATGTATGCAATCTCATCAGCGCGATCTACCACCATCGCTTCTAAGCTTGGATGATAATCTAGTTTAAATATCTCATCTAAGTTTTTACTTAAAAAAGATTTTTTATATGGAAATGAGTGTTTTAAGATTCCCTCTAGTGTTGCAAATGTAAGGTTTAGACCATCAAATTTTTTGTATCTTCTTTCTAGTGAGCTAACAACTCTAAAAGATTGAAAATTATGCTCAAAACCACTTTTATGTCCATTCTCTCTCAAAATTGCATCAAGAGCGTCACCACCAACGTGTCCAAATGGGGTATGTCCTAAGTCATGTGAAAGTGCAATTGCTTCTGCTAGATTTTCATTAAGTCCTAGTTGAGCTGAAATTGAACGTGCAACTTGACTAACTTCAATGGAGTGGGTGAGTCTAGTTCTAAAAAAATCCCCCTCTTGGTTTAGAAAAACTTGTGTTTTGTACTCTAAATGTCTGAAACTTTCTGAATGTATGATTCTATCTCTATCGCGCGCATATGGGGAGCGAAAATCTGATTTAAGATTATGAAAACGTTCATTTGGTTTTATCATACAACTCTCTTACTAAGGTTAATTTGGTAAAATCATACAATATTTTTTGGAAGATAGCTGGCTAAATGAGACTATACTTAGATGAAAAACATGCTTTAGATAAAGCTTTAGAAGATGTAGACGAAGAAGTCTATCTTTTTGGTAGTCGCACTGATGATACGAAAAAAGGTGGTGACATTGATATACTCATATATTCTAAAAAAAATTCACTAAAATTATCTCAAGAGGTAAGCATTAAATTTTTTATGGAGTTAGAGAGTAAGCTTGATGTTGTTGTATTTGATAAAAATAATATGACAAGAGAACAAAAAGCTTTTGTAAATACTATAGATATGGTTAGGATTAAGTGATGGGCGATAAAAGTTATGATGAATTTAAGACTGTTTTAGAAGAGAAGGTTGATAAAATTTTATATTAATTGAAGCCTCTCTTAATGGACTAGAAGAGTATAGACTAGATTATATATATTCACCAAAAGAGCTTGAACCTTATGATGCACTTTGTGATAGGTTTATAAGGTGTGTAGAAGTTTTTATAAAATATTTCAAAGCTTATGAGTATCAAAACTTTGCAGATAAATCTTTAACGTTAAGAGATGGGTTAAATGTAATGGAAAAAGTAGGGTTAGTTACAAATAGTCCTATCTGGATGAGAATGAGAGATGTAAGAAATAGAATAGTTCACGATTATTTACCTGAACAGACAAAAGAGATGTTTGATAGTATTATGGGTGAGTTTTACGAAGAGTTGAAATTTAGTAAAGCTAAAATTGACGCTTTATCAAGGACAAATTAGGTAAAATCGCATAACTATTTTCAAGGAATACCTAATATGGATTTGCAACTCTTAACACCGCTTTGTATGATTGTGCTACTTTTTGCACTTGGAACTTTTTTGCAACGTTTTTCAATACCACCAATTTGGACACAAACTTTAGTAGTAGTTGGTTTTTTAGGTTCACCTTTGAGTGTTTTATCTTTTGAATTTCCAGTATGGGCGTTGGAGAGTTTACTTTTTATAGTTCTATTTTATGTGGGTGTTCAAACTCCAGCATCTGAATTTGGTAAAGAGGCATTGCGCGCACTTCCAGCTTCAATAGGTGCTACGGTTGTAGCAATTCTTAGTGCGTTTGGGGTTAGTTTTTGGCTTGGATATTCAAATTTTGAATCAGCTGTTATATCTTTAATAGTAGGCGCTATAGCTTCAGCGTCTTTATTGAATATTATGGAGAAAATGAATCTTGTTAAAACTGAAGTTGCAAAGGCAGCTGTTGGAATTGCAATTATAAATAATCTACTTTTACTACTTGCTGTATCTTCACTCTCCACATCTAGTGGTGTTATCTCACTTGCAATAAAAGCTGGTTACTCTTTTGGCTGGTTAATTTTAGCTATTGGAGTTGCTAGATATATTTACCCTAGAGTTGTTAAAGCTTTAAATATTAGTTCAACTGAAGCTACTCTCTCAGCACTATTAATTCAAGCACTATTTTTTGCTACAGTTGCTCATCTTTTAGGATTGTCATTTATGTTAGGTGCTTTTGTGTCAGCCCTATTTGTAAAAGAGGAGTATCTGCATGGTGATGTTCATATTCAGATTCGTAAAAGTTTTCATGCACTCACATATTTAGTGGCGGTTCCTCTTTTGTTACTCTCTTCAACGCAGTTTTTAAAAATAGAGATGTCAAACATAGTCAATGCTGCAACTTTAGCTATTGCGGTTGCAGTGGCACAATACATTGTTACCTATTTTGTATTGTGGTTCAAACATTATGGGCGCGCTCAAAGTGCAATGCTCGCTTTTACTACATTAGTTCGCTCTGAGATGGCATTTGTGCTACTTATATTTTCTGCACATTTATCTTTAATTACTCCGGCTATTTTTACAATGTTACTTTTGTCATTACTTATTTTAACAATTGTTACTCCATTGATTTTAAGAATTGGATTATCAAAACTTCAATCTGAAGAGCCTTATCGATCATTACTATCTAAAGGCTCAAAATGACTAAATATATTTTTGTAACAGGTGGAGTTTTAAGTTCACTAGGAAAGGGAATAAGTGCTGCTAGTATTGCTACACTTTTAAAACATTCAGGTCTTGGTGTTGGAATGTTAAAGATTGATCCATATTTAAACGTAGATCCTGGAACTATGAGCCCACTAGAACATGGTGAAGTTTTTGTAACAGCAGATGGCGCGGAAACTGATCTTGACATTGGAAATTATGAGCGTTTTTTAGATACAGCTTTTTATAAAAAGAATAATTTTACAACAGGGCAAGTTTATAGTAGTGTAATTGAGCGAGAACGCCAAGGTGGTTATCTTGGTAAAACTATTCAGATTGTCCCGCACATTGTAAATGAGATTATAGATCGTATTAAAGATGCTGGAGAGGGACATGATGTTCTTTTAGTTGAGCTTGGTGGAACTGTTGGAGATATTGAAGGTTTACCATTTTTAGAGGCAATCCGCCAGATGAAACATGACTTAGAGGAGTATCAGACTCTTTTTATACATGTAACATTAATCCCATTTATTAGAGCTTCTGGTGAGCTTAAAACGAAACCAACACAACATAGCGTTCAAGAGTTAAGACGTATTGGTATCTCTCCTAAGATGATTATAGCAAGAAGTGAACGTTCACTACCAAAAGCATTAAAGAAAAAGTTGGCACTTAGTTGTGATGTTAGGACTGAGAGCGTAATTGATGCACTTGATGCACCTACTATTTATGAAGTTCCGCTAAATTTCTTAAAACAGAATATTTTAGCACCAATATCAAAAGAGTTAAATTTAGGTGAATTAGTACCTAAGATGGAGTTGTGGGATTCTCTTGTTAAAAAAATTATTTTACCAAAAGATGAGCTTACGATTGCTTTTGTTGGTAAATATTTAGACCTTAAAGAGTCATATAAATCTTTAACAGAGGCACTTCTTCACTCAGGTGCTCATCTTGATACTCGTGTAAATATTGAGTGGGTTGATAGTGAAGATATTGAAGATGGTGATGTTGAGACATTATTAGCTGATGTTGATGGTATTTTAGTAGCTGGTGGTTTTGGTGAGCGTGGGGTTGAGGGTAAAATTTCTGCAATTGCTCATGCTCGTACAAATAACATTCCATATCTTGGAATCTGTCTTGGAATGCAGCTAGCTGTTATTGAGTTTGCTAGAAATGTTTTAGGTCTTAAAGAGGCAAATTCAATTGAGTTTAATCCTGAAACTATTGAGCCAGTAATCTATTTAATAGATACGTTTATGGATCAAAATGGAAATGAGCAGATTAGAACTCATACGACTCCAATGGGTGGGACAATGCGCCTTGGTGAGTATCCATGCAAAACAACTAAAAATACACTACTGCGTAAAGCATATGGTTTAAAAGAGATAATTCATGAACGTCATCGTCATAGATATGAGGTAAATATAGCCTATAAAGAGGCATTAGAGAAAAATGGAATGGTTATTAGTGGGCAATCTGGTGGTTTAATTGAGGCTATTGAGGTAAGCGGACACCCTTGGTTTTTAGGTGTGCAGTTTCACCCTGAGTTTACTTCACACTTGCAAACACCAAATCCATCAATTTTAGCTTTTGTAGAAGCTGTTCATAATTTGAGAAATGGCTAAGATTACTCCACAAGAGTTAGAAAAAAAGTTAAAATCTAGGTTTAGTGATGGTTTTTCTAAACTTAGTGATTTAGCAGACCCATTAAGTCTAACAGATGCAAAAAAAGGTGCAATGCGCTTAAAACGGGCAATTGAAAATGGTGAGCGTATAACTGTAGTTGGCGATTATGATGTAGATGGTGTAGTTTCTACAGCTATTATGTGTGAGTTTTTTACAGAAATTAATGTAGATGTAAATTATGTAATACCAAATCGTTTTCGTGATGGGTATGGAGTTTCATCTGCAGTAATAGAAAGGTTAGATACCGATTTAGTAATTACGGTAGATAATGGAATTAACGCATTTGAAGCTGCTATTTTTGCGAAAAGTAGAGGTATTGATTTAATCATTACTGATCATCATACGCAAGCGAAGACTTTACCAGATGCTTATTGTGTTATAAATCCAAAAAGGGTTGATTGTGATTTTAAACATCAAGAGATATGTGGCGCACAAGTTGCTTGGTTTTTTATAGCAGCAGTTAAAAAAGTGATGTCTCTTAACATTCAGATGCAAAAATATTTGGATCTTTTAGTATTAGCAATAATCGCAGATGTTATGCCTCTAACTGATATTAACCGCGCGCTCGTTCAAGCTGGATTGAACTCTATCTCTAAGTCAGACAGACCAGCATTTAAAGCTATGCGTTCATTTTTAAATAAAAGCTCTCTTCGAGCTGAAGATATTGCATTTGCCATTGCACCAAGGATTAATAGTGCTGGAAGAATGGAAGATGCTTCTTTAGCTTTGGACTTTTTAAATGCAAAAAATGAGAACGATGCGATGGATGCACTTTTAAGATTAGATGGTTTAAATCAATTAAGAAAAGAGACAGAAGCTAGAATTAGTCAAGAGGCTATATCTCTTGCTAGTGATTTAGATTCTATTATAGTTGTAGCTAGTGAAGATTGGCATGAAGGAGTTATTGGTATCGTAGCTTCTAGGTTAGTTGGATATTTTGGCAAACCAGCTTTTGTTTTAAGTATAGAAAATGGAAGAGCAAAAGGTAGCGGTCGTAGCATTGGTAATGTTAATCTTTATAATCTTTTAGATGAATCTTCAAAATATTTACTTGGCTTTGGTGGTCATAAAATGGCAGCAGGACTAGCTTTAGGTGTTGAAAATATTGAAGATTTTAGAAAAAGTGTGAATGAGAGTGCAAAAAATTATTCAGATGATGATTTTTTATCTAAGAATGAAACAATGGGAGAGTTAGAATTTGAACACTTGACACTGAATCTATTAGATATGTTAGATCAGTTTGAACCATATGGTGAGTCGAATCCAAAACCTAGTTTTACTCTTGATGGTGCGACAATAGTAGGTGTTCGTAAAATGGGTTCAAATCAAGAGCATGTTAAGTATAGTGTTGAGAGTAATGGAAAAATCATGGATATTGTAGCATTTAGACATGAAACATCTCTAAAAAGAGGCGATATTTTGAATTGTATTTATACGGTAAATAAAAACAGTTACCGTGGTAAAACTACTGTTCAACTACTAATGAATAAAATATTATAGGCAACTATTAAGAGTGAATTCTTTTCTTTTCAGTCTCTTGAATGTGATGTAAGCGTAAGAAAAAACAGCTAACTAAGACGATGGATGCTATGTGGGGAATAATTATTCCAAGAGGTAACCCTTCCATTATAAATCCTTGTTTTCACTTTGTTAAAAATAGTATCGACTATTTGAGTTTTTTGTAAAGTGCAATGAACTATTTATATAAAGTTAAGCAAAATTAATACCATTATGAAATGTGAGAGATAAACTTTTATAAAAATAATTTTTTTATATAGGTATTATAAAGAGCAAGTGGTAACTTATTGATTTATATAGTTTTTAAAAAATCTTTAGCACTGTCATAAAATTCAATTAGTTCAAAAAGTTTTTCATCAATTGGCATATTTTTTGGAGTAATGCAGTGTTGCCACTCTTTGCCAATAAAACATAGGCGACTTTTCTGTTTTAGTAAATCTACATAAAGAAGTGTCCAAACCATCATTGCTTCATTAATTGTACCAAGTGAGCCACTTTGTACAATAAAAAGTTCTGAGTCTTCTATTAGAGCTTTTAGTCTATCAAACATTGTTGGATGAACAATTTTTTTAGCAAGATATGGATTTTTAGGACGAATAGTTTCAAATGCTTCAAGTGTCATTCCTATACATTCACCACCATCTTCATAGACTCCTTTACTAATCGCTTCCATTAATCCTTGGTAACCACCGCACTTTACAGTGTAGCCACTTTTTGATAGTTCTTTTCCAATTAAAACACCCTCTTTATACTCTATAGCATCTTCAGTTATTGTTGAAGAACCAAATGTTGTTGCATATTTTGTCATTTATTCTGCTTTTTTAATTTTTTGTATTATAGCTAATAAGCAATGGAATATGGATAGGGTATAATAATTTTTTAAAATGAAAGGGAGATTATGTTTAAATTAATTATAGCTATGTTGATTGCTGTTGTTACATCTTTATCTGCTGGTGATGGACGTGTTAAAAATATAGATGAGGCAATTCAGTGGTTTGTACATAAGAGTAATATGGGCAAAGATGTAAAGTTAGATCCATCTAATGAGTGTACTCCTGGAAATAAAGCTGGTGGCTTTAAAACAGATGAAGAATCATATAGATGTTATTTAAAAAAAGCTCGTTTAGGTGGTTATGAAGAGCAAGTTGTAACCTGTTATCTTTATGCTTATGCTAAGGGAACTCAGAAGAATCTTAAAAAAGCAAAGTATTGGTGCAAAAAGGGAATCGAACGTGGTCATCCTGATGCTTCAAAACTTTGGTATGACTTTGAGTTGTGGAATTATTGATATCTTTACTTATAACTTAAATAAGTATGGAATAGTATTTGCTTTGTCTTTTTATAATTAAATGAAGGTAGAGTAATGGAACCAGTTGGTAGTTTCAAAGGATTTATTAATGATGATGGGAAAAAGGTCGTCTATTTTAATGATACTGAGCTAGATCCTAGGTTTGATATCTTTAACCTTACTCGCGATGGATTTGATTGGGGCTACAATGGTACTGCTCCAATGCAACTCTCTGTTGCGATGCTTGCTCAATCAACATCTATAAAAAATGCAAAACGCTTTAAAACTCAATTTATGCTTGAAAAACTTGTAAAACTTGCAAATAATAGATGGGTTATCTCTATTGCAGAGGTCAAAGCGTGGTTAAAGCAGAAATATTTAGAAGAGAATCCAGTTAATGTTTTAGCAAAATTAATTAGTGACACTGGACTTAATAAAGTACAGCTATCTCAAATATTAGAACAGCCAGTTACTGTAATTGAGAGCTGGGGTTTTCAAAATGAGATTCCGCCTCTTGCAAGTAGAGCTTTACATTATTATAAGCTTAGTGAACAGAGCCATTCTGTACTAAGGCAGCTTAAAAGTTTTGTTACAGATAGATTAGTTCGGCAATCTAAACATACAAATGTAGAGTTGGATAACTTAAATAATAGTTCTAAATTGGCATAATTTATAATATTTAAGAACTATTCGCTATAATTGTCTAAGTTAGTTATTTTAAAGGATACAACATGGAAGTTGGAAGTTTAAATACAGGTGCGCAAAGAACAATATTACAGGCTGAAGAATCGCAAGAACGTAGCGCTAACTTACAGCAGACAAATTATCAAGTAGCACAAAATAATCAACAAAAAGCTCAAGAGGACAATTTGGCTCAACGTAGACAAGATGCTGCTCGGGTTACAGGAATTGGTTCTTCTTTAAACGTTTTAGGTTAAAGATATATTATTCACTTCAAGTGAAGTACATCTTTAACTTGTAAGGCGAAATTATCTTGTTTAGAGATTCTTTTATAGACAAGATAACCCCCTTCTGTGGATAGTTCAATCATATTTTTTTCTTCGAATAGATGAATATATCTAATCCACTCGTCATATTTTGAAGCAGACAATGTACTAAAAACTTTTTGAAACCAAGATGGGTCTGTAGTCTCTTGTGGACGAAGTCTTTTAAACTCATCATAAAGTAATGTTGTAACATCCATAATTTACTCCTACTAAATATTGTTATAAAATAGTACAAGCAAAGTTTATTCCAAAGTTATACTTTAAACTCTTTTTCAGCCTCTTTTGCTTTTTCTATTCCAATCATTGTTAGTCCATTATCATTTACAAACTCGGCATCTTTTAGCTTTTTTAAGACTTTTTTACCATCTTTTAGTGTAAACATACCGGTCTCTTCTAATTGTAATAAAATTTCTTTGGCATCGAGATCTTGTTGTTTCAAAATAGCTAGCAGTAGCACTTTTTCTTCAATTTCCATACGTTATCCTTATAAATAATTCTGTAAAATAACCGATTAATATTAAAGATTCCCTTTAAAGGCTCCAATATGCAACAGCTACTTGAATTTTATGAAAAACATAAACGTGCAATAACAGCAATTGTTGGAGTACTTATGATTACGGGTGCTATGGTGGCTCTTTATTGGACTAACTCATCATCTGTATCTTCTGAAAATGAAAATGCAAATAAAAGTATAGAGCGAATGAAAGCAAAAGGTCTAATTGGTGGACCATCTAGTAAGATTAAAAAAAGTAATCCAGCATCTATAATGAGTAGCTATATGGAGAAAAAAGCTGAACAAAATAGAGTACTCTTGATTATTCTAGCTATAGTTGGTGTATTGTCTCTTTTGTATAGCTTTTTTTTGAAAAAAGATGAGAAGCATGCTACTTTGAGGAAATGAAAAGATTGTCTATTTTTTTATAATTAATATTATGTATATTATATACTATTAATAACTATATCAGTATACTAGCATATCACGTTTTTCTAGCGGTATTTTTTCACGCACTATATTTGTTTAAACTATGTGTTTATAAATTTTAGAAAATATAATTGGAGATTTTTATGAGTGCAGTACATTTTGATAGAGATTTAGATACTGATTTTGCAACTTATATGCAAAGACAATTAGGTACTAATTGGTGTTGGACAGCTTGTGCAACATCTATTTATAATTATGTAGCAGAAGTATTAGGTAGTAGTAATATTGCTGTACAAGCAGATATGGTATCTTTGCAAAAAGGTGAAGTTCCGTATGAAGTGGGTAATGCTGGTTATTTGCTAGGAAGTACACTTAACTTTAGCACTAAAGTATATGATTCAAATGATTGGGACAGTTTTTATAGTTTTGTATTTAATTATGTTAATTCTGGATCTCCAGTTCTAGTTAACTGGGCGCAAGATGGTGTAAACAACCACTATGTAATCGTGTATGCGTTTGAGCCAACACAGAGTAGTTTATATATTTTTGATCCTCAGCAGTATGAAACACTTTATATGTCAAGCGAAGATTTTTCTACAGATGTGACAGATGCTTGGGCAATTGGAGCGCCTAGTGACAAAAAGCTTCTGGTAAATCCACTTTATGGTGAATTAATTCCAGATGATGGACTTCAGAATTTTTATGTGGAAAATAATAAATGTAGCACAAAAATGACTCTAGCAACAACAATCATATCCAATGGTAATACATATACTTTAGGAACTGATTTTGCCTACTATATTCGTATTACAAAAGAAGATGACTATCTTAGTTCACCATATCTAGCAACTTCAGTCAAAATAGAAAGAAAGGGTCATAGCTATAAAAAATGGCTTCACTACGGAAATTTATTGACTGAAGGTAAAAAAGATTTAGTGATTACAAAAACAAGTTATGATGATTCTTATGGTTATCAGCTAAATAACTATTGGGTGCAGTTTGTTCCAGTTGCTTATCTGACACCATTTACTCCTAATTCATAAAATTAGAGATGTGTTTTTCTCTAAAGTTCAAATAAAGATATTGGTAGCAGAGGTATAAAAGTTGATAAATTCGGTTATAAATGAGTTTAAAGAGCTACCAATATCTGGTAAAGAACGAATCTTGTACGCTAGCTAATTTCACTTTTTTCAATTACATTTTATTTATGAACTAGTAGTTTACTAAGATAAATTTATACTTAATTAATTTTATCAGTGCAATTGCTCTAATTACTTTGTAATCTAAGTAAAATATAATTTGAAATTTTGATTTAGACTCAAATATAGGATTTAATATGTATGATAATATAAATATCTTGGCTGGTACTGTTATTGCAGAGTTTAATCCTTATGAAATAGTAGATTTTCCTGTAAATACAACAGGATTATATACTATTCAAATTTCTGAATTTGCCAACCGTGACAGTCTCAATCGCTTTGAGATGGGCGTATCTATTAATTGGTAATGGTAATGAAAAATTTATTTATAGTTATTATTTTATTTTTTCATATGTCTTTAATGGCATATGAGATGAAAACAAAAGGTGGTTGGCAATTGCTTGGTGCAGTTGAACCAATAAGTAATTTGACAATTTTTGAAGACAGATGTATAAACTCTATTTTTACATATAAAAATAAAAAATGGACAGAGTACGGTTCTAGTGGTTCTTTTAATTCATATAATAGTAGTGTAATGAATGAGATTATTGAAAAGGGTGATGGTTTTTGGATAAACGGTAAAGATGTCAATTGTAGCGTATCATTTTATGAAAATATAGAGCCGATTTTATCTGGACGAACAGGGGACTTAGGTTCTTTCTCTTATTCTGGACAAAATATTATTACTTCTGAAGAATCATTTAAATCGCTTATAAATGAGTTTAAAAATGAAGTAATTACTGTTGAAAATAGGTAGAAATATATAATTTGTTGTTAGAATGTACTATTTTTGTGAAATAAGTACATCTTCAATCATTTTATCAATATCTCCATCTAAAATTGCATTAACTTGTGAATAGGCTTGATTGCTTCTTGTGTCTTTGACTTGTTGATATGGTTGCATTACATAAGAGCGAATCTGGTGTCCCCAGCCGATTTCACTCTTTTCAATTCCATCTTGTTCAGCTTTTTGACGTTCAAGTTCCAGCTCATAGAGTCTACTCTTTAACATCTTCATAGCAGTTGCACGGTTTTTATGTTGACTTCTGTCATTTTGGCACTGCACAACTACGCCAGTTTCAATGTGAGTTATTCTAATTGCACTATCTGTTTTATTTACATGCTGACCACCAGCTCCACTTGCTCTATATGTGTCAACTCTAATGTCTTTATCTTCAAATTCAATATCAATATCATCATCAATTTCAGGAGAGACCATAACTGAAGCAAAAGATGTATGGCGTTTTGCATTTGAATCAAAAGGGGATATTCTAACTAATCTATGAATACCATTTTCAACCTTTAAATAACCATATGTATTTAGCCCTTTAATTATCATAGAGGCATCTTTAATGCCTGCTTCTTCACCATCTTGGTAATCTAAGATTTCAGCTTTAAAGCCACGACGTTCTGCCCAGCGTGAGTACATACGAAATAGCATATGTGCCCAATCTTGAGATTCTGTTCCACCAGCGCCAGGGTGGATAGAGATAATTGCGTTATTAGTGTCATTCTCACCACTTAACATTACCTCTACTTCCATCTTTTTTACAAGCTCTTCAAGCTCTTGGGCCTCTTCAAACATACTCTCAATCGTCTCTGAATCCTCTTCTTCAATAGCTATTTCATAAAGCTCTTTTGCATCATTTACATTTTCAAGTGTTGAGGTGAATTTTTCTAATTTACGCTCTTTAGAAGTTTTTTCTTGTTGAACTTTTGCAGCATTATCTGAATCATTCCAAAATGATTCATCTTGTTGCATTTTATCTATCTCTTTGAGGCGAGAGTTTATTTTATCTGGTTTTACAATTTTTTTAATATTATCAAGTTTTTCATTGAGTGTTTTGTGCAGTTCAGTATATTCGTAATTATCCATTTATTTAAACACTCCATAGGTTATAATTTCTAAATTATACACTTAAAAGGCTTATAGTGAAAGTTCTTACAACGATACAAGAGTTTCAAGAATGGCGAGAGAATATTACTGAGTCAATTGGTTTTGTGCCAACTATGGGTGCGTTGCATGAAGGACATAGTACACTTATAAAAAAAGCAGTTCGAGAAAACATAAAAACGATTGTTTCAATCTTTGTGAATCCTACTCAGTTTTTAGCTGGTGAAGACTTAAATTTGTATCCTAAAAAAGAAGAGAGTGATAAAAAAATATGCGAACTTTTAGGAGTGGATGTTCTGTTTATGCCAGATATTGAAACAATGTACTCTAAAGATGAGGTGTTAATTCGTGCTCCAAATATTAGAGGTTTTATTTTAGAAGGTCTTAGTAGAGCGGGTCATTTTGATGGTGTTCTCCAGATTGTTATGAAGCTTATTAATTTAACTAGGGCAACTAATATTTATTTTGGTAAAAAAGATGCTCAACAATTAGCTCTCATAAATCAAATGGTTAAAAATTACTTTTTAAATATTAATGTCATTGCAGTTGATACTGTTCGTCAAAATGATGGATTGGCACTTAGTAGTAGAAATGTATATTTAGATGAAAATGAAAAAAAAGAGGCTTTAAAACTATCTCGTTCATTAAAGGAGGCTGCTCATCTGTTTCAAGGTGGAGAAGGGAATACTAATATTATAAAAAGAAAAATGGTAGATGTATTGATTGGTTTAGATGTTGAATATGTAGCAGTTGTAGATAAAAGTTTTAAAGAGATAAAACAAGTTGAGCTAAATAATACAATTATTTTAGTTGCAGCTAGAGTAGGAACTACTCGCTTGATAGATAATATTTGGCTTTAATTTACGATATAAATATAATTAATTATTTATAATTGGTGTTAAAAAGTTTTGATCAATTAAAATATCAACAGCTTTTTTAAATACAGGTACAGCAGTCAGTGAAGCAAAACGGTAGGTTTTTGGTTCTACTACTGTAACACCAATAGTATAACGATTTAATTTGTCATTTGCAAAACCGTAAAATGATGTGTTGTATGTTTGAGTATAGTGTCCATCTTTTGCAATTTGGGCTGTACCTGTTTTTCCACCTACTATTAGACCAGCACTTTTAGCGGCAATTCCAGTTCCCTCTTTTACTGTTTTAATTAATATTCTTTTTACTCTCTCAGCAGTAGTTGCGCTTAGTACTCGTTTGCTTTGAGGTTTAACTACTTCATAATGTTTCCCATTATAGTGTTCAAGATAGTCAGTTATACGTGGTGTATCCATAATGCCCATGTTATTAAAAACATTGTAGGCTTTCATTATCTGCATTACATTTGCTTCTATACCATAACCATAAGATGTTGTAGCCTTATATATTTCATCACTTAATTGATTAACTGCTGGGATTGAGCCTGCATTTTCAAAACTTAGATCAATATCGCTTTTTTTAGAGAAGCCAAACTGTTGAAGACCTTGACTGTACTCTATAGAATCTAGTTTTTGAGCAAGTTGTGCAATTCCTATGTTACTTGAGTGCACAATAACATTTTCAGCACTCAACCACTCATACTCATGTTCATCGGTAATAATTTTATTTTTAAGTTTATATTTTCCGCCATATGTTTTTACAATATCGTAAGGGTTAACTTTTTTATGCTCAAGTAAAAGTGCAAAAATTATCGGTTTTAAAACAGATCCTGGCTCAAAACTGTATTCAATAACATTTGAATTAAGGCTAGGGTAATCACTTTTACGAATCAATTGAGGATTGAACCTATTAGAAGAAGCAAGAGACGCTATTTTAGAAGTTTTACTGTCCATTATACAGAGCATTATCTCTTTTGCTCGTAAATTTTTTTTCATTTGGCTTAACATTGCTTCAATACGTTTTTGAAGCGATATCTTTATGTTTAAATGAACATCCATACCATCTATTTTATGTCTTGTAATACTCTCTTTATTAAAAATAATATAACCATTTGCATCCCTTAAGCCTTGATATAATCTATCTTGCTCAGCTTTTAGACTCTCTTCATACTGTTTTTCAATACCTTTGACACCAATGTTTTTTGTGTAGCCATCATCTTCAAATTTATGTATGTAACCTATAGTTGGCGTCAAAAGATGCCCATATGGATAAATTCTATTTTCACCACTTTCTAAAATATCTAATCCATGAATTGATGAGTGTCCAGATTTTGATTGTTGTCTAACAAAAACTTTCATTTTAATAAGTATTTTAGTTAGGTTTTTTAACTCTTTTGCAATTTGTGGATTTATTGCATATGAAAGTACAACGTTTGAGCTCCTATTTTTAAGTTTAGAGCGAATAGTTGATTCTTTAATTTTGCTATATATACTAAATAATTTTATGAAAATATCTTTTTTTTGTGGGTCAATACTATGCGGTGATATAACAGCTTTATAGAGTTTTTTAGTTGCAGCAAGTGTATAACCATCAATACTTATAATTCGCCCACGTTGAGCTTTACTTTCACTCTTTATATATGTATTTGGAAGATTACGATTACCAAATGCAATACTACTAAATACTGCTAAAAAGACAATGAAACCTAAAGTTATGAATGCAAATAGTACGGCTACTTTTGCTTTGAAAGGGTAGTTTGTCTCTTTTGAATTTTGGTAGTCTAGTAAAGAAGGTGTAGTGTTATGAGCCAAAAGCTCCTCCACTACATCTGCGTTCGCAAGATTTCTTTATAGGCAGTTAGTGCTTTATTTCGCACTTCTAGCATTAGTTTCATACTATTTTCAGCTTTATCTATCGCAATTGCTGCTTGATGTAAATCTTTTACTTGTCCTGTTGCAATGTCTGCCATTGCTTTTTGAGAATCTATTTGAACAGAGTTAGTCTCTGAAATAGATTTTTTTAGGACATCTGCAAATTGTTCACCAGCACTTGTAGTATTTTTCTTTACTTCACTTTTACTGTTTAAAAGGTCAGCAGTAGAAAGAGAGCTGATATTATTTAAATTAGCCACCAATTACTCCTTTAACCACGTAGTATATCTATGGCAGCATTTGCCATATTTTTAGAACTTTCAAACGCTGCTACGTTTGCTTGGTATGAACGTGTTGCTTCTATTAAATCGGCCATTTCTACAACAGGATTAATATTTGGATATGCAACATAACCATCTGCATTCGCATCAGGGTGTCCTGGTTCAAATTTCATTTTTGGTTCTCTGTCATCTCTTACAATCTTATCTACAAGAACACTCATAATCGAAGGTTGTGGTTTAACACCAAATTCACCTTCATCTAAGGGATCTGAATATTCTAACATATTATTGTTTTGTCCAAGCTTTTTATTTAAAATCTCATTGAAGTTATGAGCTTTAAAAATAAGCTCTCTACGTCTATATGGACCACCTTCATCAGTACGAGTTGTTTTAGCATTAGCAATGTTAGAACTAATAACATTAACGCGTGCACGTTGTGCTGAAAGACCGTATCCGCTAATATCAAAACTAGATAAAAATGCTGACATCTATTTATTTCCTATTGTTGTCTTGATGATGATTCTATGACACTTTTAAATAGTCCTGAATCTCTTTTCATAGCTGCAATTAGTGCGTTATACATTGTTGAGTTTTTAGTCATTTCTGTACTCTCAACATCTAAATCAACGCTATTACCATCATTTTTTGCTAAATGACCATCTCTAAAATATACAGTTGCTTTATCATTGTAAATATTTTTTGGCTGTAAGTGTGCACTATTAGTACCAGCTAATTTTAAAGTTTTACTCTGTTGAGCATTAAATGTATTGTTCGCCTTAATTGCAAGAATTTTTCCAAAATTTATATCTTTTGGACGATAAAACGGAGTATCTACATTAGCTAAATTACTAGAAATTAAGTCTTGACGGATTGAGCGGTAGTCTAATGCTTGTGCCATCAAGTGACTTACTTTACTAATTTCCATTTGCTAACTCCTTTTGGAGTTGTCAAGCAAATATTATTCCAGTTAAAATTTGCAATAATATTAATAGAGCTTTTGTAAAACTAGAAGTCTAATCAAAAACTCGGTAGAATATCATAACTTTTAAAAAGGCACAGAGTGCAACACGCAAAACAGCAAGAACTTTTTATTGCAGTTTCATTGTTAATCACTGTAGGCATAGTATTTTCATACTCTTTGTCATCTTATATTGTTTTACTATTTGATTATAAACCATATCATTTTGTACTTCGTCATGCTATTTTTGGAATAAGCGCAATTTTAGTAATGTGGGCTTTTTCTCATGTTAAAAAAGATCCTTGGCTTCATATTTTTGGTATGACACTTCTCTTTGGAGCAGGGATAGTTATGGTTGCAATGCCATTTATGTCTGATGGTTGGGCTGTTGAGGTTGGCGGAGCGAAAAGATGGATTAATTTAAAGTTTTTTTCTATTGCTCCTGTTGAGTTTTTTAAAGTTGGTTTTGTCTATTTTTTAGCGTGGAGTTTAGATAGAAAATATAAAATAATAAGTGAAAAACAGCCTCTTGGCAGGGAATTTAATGCTATATTGCCCTATTTAGTTGCATTCTCAATTTCTGTGTTTTTAATTGCTGTTATGCAAAATGATTTAGGTCAAGTTGTTGTATTATCACTCACTTTAATTGTAATGCTTATGTTTAGTGGAAGTAGTTATAAACTTTTTGCAATTTTGCTCTCTACCGGTCTTGCAACTCTTATACTATTTATCGCCATTGCAGATCATAGAATCATGCGTGTTAAATCTTGGTGGATGGGTGCGCAACATTGGTTTTTATCATTTTTACCAGAAAGCATTGCATCAAAGCTACGTATTGGTAGTGGAGAAGAGGGTTATCAAATTGCACACTCATTAAATGCTGTTCACAATGGTGGACTTTTTGGTGTTGGTATGGGTAATGGAGTTTTTAAACTTGGATTTTTAAGTGAAGTACATACTGATTTTGTATTATCTGGAATTGCAGAGGAGTTTGGATTTCTAGGAGTTCTTTTAGTTTCTCTTTTAATATTGTTTGTATTATATAGAATATTGGTGTTAGCAAGAACTAGTATTGTAGAAGATAGAATAAACGAGAGTGGCTCATTGGTTGGATTTTTATTTGGTGTTGGTGTTACAATGTTAATTGCCGGTGCATTTTTAGTAAATGCTTTTGGTATTAGCTCTATTACGCCAATTAAGGGAATTTCTATACCATTCATTAGTTATGGAGGTAGTAGCATGATTGCTACTGCTATTGCAATTGGAATGGTTATGATGGGAACACAAAGAGGAGGTAAAAATTGAATATTTTTACTTTAGTGATTGAAAAAATTAGTAGCTTAGGTGCTTATTTTTGAGCTGTTAATATGATGGGAGGTAGGTGATGAACATAGTTATTACAGGGGGTGGAACTGGTGGTCATTTACGTGTGGCTCAAGCACTAGGACGTTATTTTGCCTCTTTAAAACATACAGTATATTATATTGGTTCAGTAAATGGACAAGATATTCAATGGTTTGAGAATGCAGATTTTGTTAAAGCCTCTTATTTTTTAAAAACAACTGGAGTAGTAAATAAAGGCTTTTCTGGTAAAATATTTTCATTAGGTAAAATAGGAGCTGCTACATTTAAAGCAAGAAAGATTTTAAAAGATAACAAAATTAATGCTGTTGTTAGCGTGGGTGGATTCTCTGCTGCTGCTGCATCTTTTGCAGCTGTTATGCTTGGATTACCATTTTTTATTCATGAGCAGAATGCTCGTATAGGGCGTCTAAATAGACTACTTCGTCCATTTGCAAAGGAGTTTTTTAGCTCTTATGATGAAAAAAATCCTGTTGAATATCCTGTTGAAAATGAGTTTTTCTTAACTAGACGCATTCGTAGTGAAGTTAAAAAGGTAATTTTTTTAGGTGGTTCACAAGGGGCTAGTTTTATAAATGATTTTGCTATTTCTATTGCTCCTAGATTAAAAGCGATGGAGATTAAAATTGCTCATCAATGTGGTAATGCTGATTTTCAGAAATTAAAAGCTATGTATAAAAAATTAGATATTGATGTAGAGCTTGCTCCATTTTGGACAGATTTATCTAGTCGTTTAGGTAGTGCAGATATGGCAATTTCGCGTGCTGGAGCAAGTACTTTATGGGAACTTTCAGCTAATGCAATTCCTACATTTTTCATTCCATATCCTTACGCTGCTGGAGATCATCAATATTATAATGCTGCATTTTTAGTCGAACAAAATGCTGGTTGGTTAGCGCGTCAAAAAGATATTAAAGAAGAGCAGATATTGAGTATATTATTAGGTGATGTTGCTACGCAGAGTAAAAAGCTTATGGAGCTTGTAGATAAAAATGGGACTCCAATAATTGCTAATAAAATATTGAATATGTTGTAAAAGTGTTACATTTCATACTGATTTTATCACTATCTATGTCACTTTTAGCGCAAATAAACGCGTATGATTTGATGAAGCAAGTAGAGGGTATTAATAAAGCTAATTATGCAAAAAATGTCATTATTAAAAAAGTCGGTAAAAAATATTCAATAACTGCAAGACGTATAAAAGAGAATAAACCATTAGTCCTTTTAGCAGAACGTTACTTGAATAACGATTATAATGATGGAATTATCGCTTCAAAAGATTTAATTATTATTCGTTCTGGCAAGTTAAAAGGTACTGGTGTATTAATAAAGGAGTTTGTAGATAGTAAAACATCTCAAGAATATATGTTGTGGTTACCCGCTTTAAGAAAAGTAAGGAGAATTGCTCAGCCAGATGGTGATGGAGGCCTTTCTGAGGTTGAAGTTGCGTTTATAGAAGAGACAAAACTTAGGACTGTTGATGATGAGACTCATAAAATTGTAAGAGAAGAGAAATTTAATGCTACTATGGGCGTAATGTTATTTAGAGATAAAAATAGATATTTAAAAAGTATGCCTAACTCAACATTAGAGATTAAAAATAGAGGTGTATATGTAGTTCATAGTATACCAAATAAAAAAACTTGGTATGATAAAAGAGTAAGCTATATCGATAGTACAACATATATTGATTATAGAAATGAATATTTTTTTAAAGATAAAAAAGTAAAAATTATTGATAGACGCTGGAAGAAGGCAAAAGGAATTGATGATATTCATGCCTATTATTGGTACTATTGGTATCTAAAAAATTTAGAGACAGGTTATGAGACAGCTACATATATACCAGATGAGATAATTAGTTTTAATCAAAATGTAAAGAGCTCTTTTTGGAGTAAGAGGACACTTAGTAAAATTAAGAGATGAATATAATATAAGAAGTATAATTAAAATTATGATAGAATTAAAATTATGATTTTTAAACAATTATCGTTGACAAAAACTTACGTTATAGCATTTGCTATTATTACTATGTGGGCACTATTTGCTTTCTACACGATGAACTCTTTAGTTCAATCTCAAAAGCTATACGCTAACTTAATAGATATTAGTGGTAAACAAAGAATGCTCTCTCAAAAAACAGCACTGTATGCTGATCATTATATGAGTGAATATGGAAATGATTATGAAAAACATAGACATATAGATACAGAGGATTTAAGAGATCTAATTGCTATTATGAGAGATAACCATAAGTTTCTTCTATCTAATTTAACATCACAAGAGATGAAAAAGTTATATACTGAAAGAGATGGCTTAAATAAGCACGTAATAAACTATTTGATATTGTTAGATGCTTTTGTTACTACTCCATCAAGAGAATATCTACATAATATTTTAAATGAAAGTGCATCTTTATTGCAACAATTAAATGAGGCAGTAAAAGCGTTTGAAACAGAGAATAATGATGCAATAAAAGATTTATACCTTCACTCTTTATTGATATTAATGGGGACAATTATTACACTCATACTTATAGCTCTTTTTATTATAAGACCTGTATTTATTTTGATGGATGATTATACAAAAAACTTAGAAAAAGAGGTTAAAGTACGTACACAAGGTATGATGATTTTTAATAAGATATTTGCACACTCTAGTGAGGCAATGTTTATTACTGATGTTGATTCGAAGATTTTAGATGTAAATGAAGCATTTACAACAATCACTGGGTACAGTAAAAAGAGTGCTTTAGGAAGAACACCTAGAATTTTACATTCAGGAAAACAGTCATTAGAGTTTTATGAGAAAATGTGGCAAGAGATAGAAAAAGATGGCATCTGGAGAGGTGTTATAATTAATAAGAGTAAGTATGGACATAGTGTGCATGGTGAGTCTACAATCATGAAGTTAATAGATGAAGAAAATAATAGCATTAATTATGTTAGTGTTTTTTCAGATATTACAGATCGTGTTGAACTTATAAAAAATCTTAAATATCAAAAAGAGCAAATTCAATACTATTTAGATGTTGCTCAGGTTTTAGTTTTAGTTTTAGATAGTAACTATAATGTAAAAATGATAAACCAAAAAGGTGCAGACATTTTAGGGTATTCTAAAGAGGAGATAGTTGGTAAAAATTGGATAAAAACATTTTTACCGAAAAATATACAAGAAGATGCTCAAAAAACTGGTAATCACTCAGGTTATGAGAACAGTGTGGTTACAAAAAATGGGGAAGAGCGTTTACTTCTATGGAACAATATTGAACTACTAGATGAAAATAATAAGTCAATAGGTATTTTAACTTCAGGTATAGATGTTACAGATCAAAGAGAAAATGAAAGACAATTAATACTTCATACTAAACATGCTCAAATGGGAGAGATGATTTCAATGATTGCTCATCAGTGGCGACAACCATTGTCTACAATCTCTGTTATAGTTGGCGGTCTTAAGGTTAAGTTATCATTAGATATGTATGATGAAGAGTATTTTAATAATCAGATAGATAGTATCCTTAGTCTTACTCAACATTTGTCTAATACAATAAATGATTTTAGAGAGTTTTTTAAAGAAGATAAAAATAAATCAATAACAACATTAGAAGAGATTATAGATAAATCATTAGCCATTATTAAACCTATTTTAGATGATAAAGAGATTTTTTTGAAAGTAGAACATTCGAATAATGAAAAGATATTAACATATTCAAATGAGCTAAAGCAGGTAGTAATAAATATATTAAAAAATGCAGAAGAAATTTTGGTTGAGAAACAGATTAAAGATGCAAAGATTGAGATTAAAACATATAAAGTTGAAAACTTATATTATTTAGAGATACAAGATAACGCCGGTGGTATTGATAGCGATATAATTGAAAAAATATTTGAACCATATTTTACAACTAAGGGTGACTTAAATGGTACAGGTTTAGGGCTTTATATGTCTAAGAAAATTGTTGAAGAGCATTGTCATGGACGCTTAATTGTAGAAAATAGAGATGGTGGTGCCTGTTTTATTATAGAACTTATTTCAGAATTAGAAGAATCTTAAAGTAAAACAATTATTTTTGGAATCAATAAAAATAGTCCTAAAAATATAATAGATGTTATAAATATCAGAGCTGTTACATCAGATGGACGACAGTCATAAAGAGCACTTAAATTTACATTAGCAACAGCAAGTGGCATAAAAAGTTCCATAAATAGAATACTTTTGTATATTTCACTAGCTGAGCTAAATTGTAAAAGTGTAAATGTTAATACTGGAATAAGTATGAATTTTATAGTCGTAACTACTGTTAAAAGTTTTAAGTTTAGTTCATTTAGTTTTACATTCCTAATGTAGATACCAAATAGCATAAGTTGAATTACCATACTAGCATATGCACCCATCATTAAAACTTGTTTAATTTCAGGTAGTGGATTAGTATCTAAAAAGTTTAGAATTAAAGCAAGAATCGCAAACCAGATTGTGGGTAGTTTTACTATTTGCATTAATGACTCTTTTGTATTAAAAGAGCCTCTGGAATAAAAATAGACACCAAAAGTATAAACAATAAATATATTTGCAAGATTAATTAGTGTGGTGTAGGGAATACTAATTTCGCCAAATATAGCGATTCCAAGTGGAATACCTAGATTACCAGTATTTCCAACGAGTGCTGCAATAGATGCGATTGAACGCTCTTTTTGATTATTAAAAAATATTTTTGCAATAATAATAGAGATAAGTGCAGATATGAAGATGATAAGTAGGTAAAAAAACGGTGCACTTAGATGGTTAGTATTTATATCTCTACCTAAAAGCCCCCAAAGAGTTAGAATGGGTTGCAAAAAGTAGACGGAGAGTAAATTTATACTACTTGCATCTAATCTATCTTTGAAAATATGTTTTGCACTAAAACCTAAAACAATAAAGATATATATAGATATTACTAAAGTCATAATGTGTAGTCTATTAGATTTTTTTAGTAACTTTATAGACGAAACTAAAAAGTTCGGCTACTGCTTTATATAGATTCTCAGGAACTTCATGGTCAAGTTCAACTTTACTTAATAACTCAAGGAGGTCAGCATCTTTTTTAATGGGTAGTTTATGAAGTTGTGCAATTTTTATGATATTGCTTGCAACATTGCCTTTACCTTTAGCAATAACTTTTGGTGCGTGCTCTTTTTTGCTATCGTATCTCATTGCGATAGCTTTTTTTGATTTATCCTCTTTACTCATATTTTTACTTCAAATCCTATATCTAATGCTCTTAATGGCTCATTATAAGCGTCTGTTTTACTTTTTTTTATATCAAAAAAACGAATTTCACGTAGTATTAAGTTTGCTTCTTTAAATGTAGAGTGTAGTAGTTTTAAACTCTCTTTCATCTTAGAATTTAAGATATCACTTTGACTATATGCGTGAATGTTTATCTGATTTTTATTATATAGAGTGAGCATTAGTTTTAGTTCTCCATGATCTTTTAGGTTAAGATTTATTTCGCAATAAAATTTATCTTTTTTTCCTTTTTTTATAGAAAATCCACCATCTTCTAATTGATCCCATACAAATGGAAAGTAGATTGAAGATGAGTTGTTAAGATGTGAGTAGAGTTGAAAATAGTCTATTTGAAGTGTTAACTTATCTACTAGTTTTTCAATATCTCTATTTTGAAGTTGAGGATTTTGTTTAATCTCTTCACTAAGACGTAATAAATTAGCTTTGGCATCATTTGTTATATTTTCATTTAGTATCTTATTTGGAATATCTGGTTTTGTAAATGATTTTAGTTTTTCATTTAGAGTATGCATCTCTTTTGATATTATAGGGTCATCAATGTTTATTGTAGAACTTTCTAGGAAATGAGTTACTTTTTTAATTTCATCAGTAACCTTTAATAGAGTATCTTTATGAATTTGAGGCAGTTGTATTTTTTCTGGTAAGATTTCAGGAAGTGGAATTGAACGTAAAGATGTAATAATTTTTTCAATAGAATTAAGGAGTTTCATTTTTTGAGGTAAATTACTCTGTTCAACCTTTACATAAAGAGTTTCTATTTTTGATGTTAGAGCTTTAATATCAATGGGGTTGCTATTAATGATTTCTGGTTTTATAATTTTTTTTAAATCATCGATTATCGGTGCTAGCTCTTTAGTTTTAGGATTTTGAATTAACTGCTCTTTTGCAGGTAATAAATCAACTACTTTTTTAATTTCATCAGTAACCTTTAATAGAGTATCTTTATGAATTTGAGGCAGTTGTATTTTTTCTGGTAAGATTTCAGGAAGTGGAATTGAACGTAAAGATGTAATAATTTTTTCAATAGAA
>Ga0316207_10001722_pt1 | contig 25360 bp, 20 predicted proteins | sample 6weekpyrite_MG_FD_204943 | JGI IMG/M metagenome (GOLD analysis project Ga0316207, IMG submission 204943) | Microbial mat bacterial communities from mineral coupon in-situ incubated in ocean water Damariscotta River, Maine, United States -... | ecosystem: Environmental > Aquatic > Marine >... | reverse complement strand
ACCAATGCGCATCACATAAATCACAAATATGAATGTAATCACGTATGCACGTGCCATCGGGCGTATCATAATCCTGGCCAAAGATTGAAATGCTCTCACGTCGGCCAGAAGCGGCCTGTAGCACCAGGGGAATTAAATGGGTTTCAGGTACATGTCGCTCCCCTATTCGCGTCTCAGGATCAGCACCTGCAGCATTGAAGTAACGTAGCGACACTGACTTAACTCCGTAAGCACTATCATAATCAGCTAACATCTGCTCAACCATGAGTTTCGTACGTCCATAAGGGTTGATCGGCACCATTTGGTGCTTTTCATCAATAGGTACATACTCCGGTTCACCGAACGTGGCGGCTGTTGAAGAAAAAATGAAATGTAAGACACCATGTTTTACCATGGCATCGAGTAAATTCTGCGTATTGGTGACATTGTTACGATAATACTTGGCTGGAGAATGAATGGATTCACCAACCTCAATATAAGAAGCAAAATGCATGACTGCATCAAAGTTGTTTTCGCTAAAGACTTTATCTAACAAGTCAGTATCGGCAAGATCACCTTCAATAAATGCACCACCTAGCACTGCATCACGATAACCACCGGAAAGATTATCAAGTGTGGTGACATCTGCTCCCTCAGAAAGCAAACGTACAACCATGTGCGAGCCGATGTACCCTGCTCCACCTACTACAAGTATTTTCATTTTCTAATCACTATAATTTCAATTGTATCGTCACTTATTAGAGCGTATGAAACCTTCACGAATGTAGTTATTAACTGCACCCGCAGTGTATGATGAATTTCAGTTATATTTCCATTGCTTTATTATACGCTTAATATGAGTATCAACATCTCCTGCAAGTTCACAACACCGTATGAGTATGGTAACAGAAATCTTCGTCGGGCTATTCAAAGGCGAACGGTACAACCACCGCCGGTATGTGGCAAGAGTCGAAGCCAGATAAGATGTGTTTGATTATATCTAAGCATTTTACAATAGACGCAAGCAACGAGAAATAAAAGGTGCTAAAGTTCAACTAACCACACTTTTAACTTAGTTCTCAGGGAAATCATGGCGAAACCGACCATTGGGAATAGCACTAAAGCTGGAGCCATGTTTTAGTAACTGAATGATATAGCGACTAATTTAACTGCTTGTGGGATACCTGTTAAAATAATGACTCCGAAGTCATAATTTACTATATCCATTATAAGAATGGGTAGTGTAATTGAAATAATGATTACTATATTTTAGAAAAGAGCTTGCGCTTCATAAAAGACATAAATTATGACCTCATGCGTTAAAAAAGTTTTATATATTACTGGCCCAGGTAATATTATAGCGGCGCACAATTACTGGCGGAAAGGTGAGGAATTTCCAGAGCAATTTTCTAAAACCTTTTCTGGTCAAATAGAGTCCTTTTGTAAAATAAATAACTTACAACTTTATGCGATTTCACATAACAATGAAGCAAACATTATCCGTGATGGTGACTTTAAATTACAGCATTTACCAAAGCGATTTAATATGCGAACGGGAATAGGGTTTCATATATCCGAATTACTCCATGCGGTTAGATTGCTCGTAAAATCAATAAAACATAAACCTCATCTGCTAATTGTTGATAATTTTAATTCGTATCAATTTATCTTTTATATTTTAAATAAACTATTTAACACCCAAATCATCTCAATACTACACTGTACTTTGTGGCCAAAAGGCAACAAACCCCGAAAAAAAATCCACAAGATTTTATTAAAATTTAACTCTTTATTTTATAAAAACATTGTTGATACAACTCTTGCTGTTTCTCCAGAATGCGAAAGACAAGTTTATGAGTTGACAAAAAACCGTAATCTATTGGTTCGGCAGATCAGGGCTCAATATAATATTAAATATTTTATTGCCAGTAATTGTAAGCCGAAACATGATGATGTGTTTTTTAATATTATTTTTGTTGGACGAATTGTTAAACACAAAGGTGTATTTGATATTCTCTTGATGGCAAAATCGTTATTAAGCAAAAAGATAGATAAAGTAAAATGGCATATTTGCGGTGATGGTCCCGATTTTCAAGAACTCTCAATTCGAATAAAATCATATGGATTGGAAGATGTAATTACCTTATACGGATGGACAAGCCCTTCGAAGCAACTAGATTTATATCAAAAAATGCACGCATCAATTGTACCAACTAAGAGCAGCTTTGCTGAAGGATTGGCGATGGTTGCTGTAGAGTCAGTTTTATGTCATAGACCTGTAATTACAAATAAAGTCGTACCCGCAGCTGAGGTATTAGAAGAAGCCGTAATATTAGCAAAAACTGATGACATTGATTCTTATGTCGAGAAAATCACTTCGTTAGTACTTGATAAGGAGTACTATATGAAAAAAGTATTTGGGTGTGAGAATAGTGCAGAACAGTTCATTGATAAAAAGTTTGGTTTGACTGAGGTGCTCAGCGACTGTTTAGAGCAATAATGACGAACTTTTTTTATACACAATATAATTGACCAATAGTTTTTTGGCGCAATATAATCCATCAGCATATACGCAATCATTAGCTTAGTACAAATGTATCATTTAGAAGTTGCCTAGTGTTTTTTTGCCTGCAGGTATCGATTTAGAAAGACCAATGGTAGCCGTAGCGAATCGAATGATTCAATTACTCCAATCCAATAAGCGAAGGAATGGCATTACTTTACCAATATATTTCGCCACAATACCTGGCCCAATAAATCAATTTCAGTAAGATAACCCTCGATGAATGCATTATCATATGCGGGTATGTATAAATAGAACTGCTTATTTAAGCTATATTTATCATACGTACATCACGATTTTGGCAGTATTTAAATTACAAGCAATAGCTTGATACAATACATATGCTTGCAATAACATATCAGTTCACATAAATCAGATTATTATTCCAAATGTCGTATTATTTAACCTGATTATGGCATAAGGAAATGGGATCGAAATGACAAAATATTTAATCTTACTGCTATTATTGACTTGCGGAATTTTACTGCATGTAAATGCAACCGAATCAAATAAAATAATATCAAAACATGCACATTTCACAGTTACCACAGATATAGTAAATCCCGATGTTAAACCATTTTCCGCAACTATTAGTGGCTTTGGTAATTCGCTGATAAAAAATGATTCTAGCTTTGAGCCCATCATTTATCGCAATCAATTCATTGCTGCCAAAAATGATAAAAACCGCATTTTCATTGAAAGTAATGCCTTGACTCACTATGACTCCTTGCGGGAAGGTTTTTTTGAAGGAGCAGATATCTACCTATATCGTATTAATAATGGTGAATTCGATATGGTTAGAAAAGATAGGGTTGCAGTAGGCGGTAGCAATTCAAGCGGATGGATTCCTGTATTAATGGAAAATAATATAATCCCAGTGACAAACACCACCTTCCGTTTTTACTGGGAAAGCTGGAATAAGCCGAATTCCGATTATTACTTTACAGTTCGAGCAATCAGCAAATATGGTCACTTGTCTCCACCAGCAGCTTCTGTAAGAATAAAAAAACCAAGCATTGAAAAAAAAGATAGACTAAAGAATTTCACAGTCAAGTTCACACCAGCTCAAACTTTTTTCTCACAACCTTCACCCATACCTATGCCTAAAAATTTAACCGGGAAATTAACTAAAAAAGGTGGTGTGCTTCTTGCTTGGGATCCTGTAAATGCGCCCGATCTAGCCGGCTATATTATTTATCGTTCTGACTATGCACCAGACAAACATAAAGGGTATTTTCTTCAGTTAAAAAACAAAGCTGTGTCAACGAGAGAATATATAAGAAAAGGTGATATGGTTTTAATTAGTAGAAAAATTTATTCTCCATCAAGAGATAAGCTATTAACTAATCGAGTATGGGGTGCTTTAGGTGTACATAAAGGAATAATGCCCGAACTCCTAACTTTCTTCCCTGACGAGCATGCATCGAAAACATGGGCACTAACACCATATACTGCTCCCTCCCCCTCTGTTGAGCAACCAGGGGAAACTTACTTAACACTAACCCTTAATGACAACTCGACGGAATCGGTCACAATCTATAACCATGGAGGCACCGGCCAATCTTGGTATGACGTATTAGAAAAAAAGAAATATACAATAGAAGTTTGGCTACGAAAAGAAGGTGCTGGTACAGTAAAATTCAAAATGACAGATAGAGCACCATATAATATAGAACCAATCGAATTTTCAGTTGGGAAAACATGGAAAAAGTATACCGCTTCATTTATTCCAGAAAAAGTCCGCACAGATTCACAGCCGCAACGTATGTTATTAGAGTTTGCCGGGCCTGGCATATTTCACATCGATAACTTTAGGGTTTATAGCGAAGATTCACCGTATCTTGCATTTTCAGACGATGAAATCAAATCCATTCAATCATCAAAGGTTCCTTTTCTTCGGACTCACGGGTTAATTAAAACTGGCAGTACCACATATGATATAGAGCAATTAACAAACCCCGCGGGTGTAATTAGCAATACATCAAGGTCAAACACTTTACCTCAAACCTTAGGTGCAATAAAAAAAGCAAAAACCAATCCTTGGCTGCAAATTGAGTTTCATTTAACCCCGTATGAGTGGCTTTCATTTGTTGAATATATCGCAGCCCCATACAACCCTGATGTAGACACACCACAATCCAAACCATGGGCATACAAAAGATATAAACAAGGGCAAATAATCCCGTGGGTTGATGAGTTTGATAAGATATATTTTGAGTTAAGTAATGAAACATGGAATAGGTTGTTCAGGCCATGGGTCTTTAACCAAATGAAAGATTCGGTTACAAATGAATTTTATAGCACAGGAAAAGTATATGGAATATATCAAGAATATGTGATTTCGATATTACGTAGCAGTCCATATTGGAATAAAAAAAGGTTAGATAATAAATTCTCATTTGTACTCGGGGGTTGGGCAGCCAACAAGAAGTATGGCGAAGATGCAATTTCTCACTCCAATTCAACAACCCATTTGGCTATAGCCGCTTATAATGGCGGATGGGATGAAAATGAAGCACCTCCTAAACTGAATGCACAAAGTGTATTTAACCTTTTGTCGCATACCAGCCAAACAGCAATACCGGTAGCTATAAAACATGTTCAGATAACTCGTAAATTATCGAGCTACCAGAGAGGGAAATTAAAAACCGGTACCTATGAGGCAGGCCCCGGCTATGTTTTAAATGGATTAAATAATGCGCGAATTAATAAAAAAGAATCGCATGAGCAAGAATTAGTAATGAAAAGCCTTTCTGCAGGAACGGCGACAATAGATTCATTTTTAGCTAGGGCGTATCACGGTTTTTCATTTCAGAATTTTTTTACATTTGATCAAGGTGATAAATGGAAGTCGCATGCCAAGTGGCATCGCGGTGGTCATGCATACCCCTCTTGGAAAATGATTTCATTATTCAATAATGTCGCTACGGGCGATATGCTCAGAATTATAACTCACGATGTTCCTTCTTCGAATTTAAAATCATTTGGTCGCCGCAAGGCTGTTAAAAACGCTCCCCTTGTTGCTGTATACGCCACAAAAAAAGCAGAACGATATGCTGTATATGTTATATCTCGAAAGGCTCCCCAATACCTATCAAAAAATGATGAAGGATACACCCCTGTTAAGATAAGCCTGCCTTTTAAGGGATCTAGTTCAACCACACTTTACAGAATGACCGGGAACTCTTATAGCAACAACGCCATGGCCGATGATGTTAAGGTTGAGAAGATAATAATACCATCTAACAAAGGAAATGAATTTATTTTAAATGAAAAAACTGGAGCTGACAAACGAGGATTGCCACCATCATCTACTTATCTCTATATTTTTAACAATGTAAGTATGTAGCTATATTATAGTAATATTTAGCAAGGAGCTACCCAAGCGCCTCACTGTGATTTTTTTGTACAAAATCTGAAATAATTTTTGCGCTTAAACCGCTGTGGAAATCAATGCTAACTTTATCGTACCCACATTGTGATAATTGATTTGCGAAAACTGGGTCAGTTGCGATTTTCATAATGCCTTTCGCTAATTGTGCCGGTGATTTGGGATCAACTAAAATACCAGTAACAGCATGCTCCACTATCTCAGGTACACCACCAGCATTGGTTGCAATAACAGGCAATCGCATGGCCATAGCCTCCATTATCACAACACCCAATGGCTCACTCCAGCTGGGTAACGCAAAAATATGCGCATTCTCAAGTTCCTTGCGAATCCGGTTTTCTGATACAGCACCAAGAAGTTGAACGCTTGTGGATAAGCCGTTATCCATAATGAGGTTTTCGAGTTCTGTTCTAACGGTGCCATTCTCAGAGTCATCTTCACCCGCAATAACTAGGTTCGCATTCGTACCACTTTCACGCAGCAAGAGTACAGCACGGATTAAATCTTCATGCCCTTTTACCTTGTTGAGTCGGCCACATGTAAATAACTTAAGTGGCTGAACAAGATCCCATGGTTTGTAGACATTATTCCGCTCAAAACTACTTAAGTGCACGCCCATCGGAGCGATTTTGATTTTATTAGGCAGGCTGTTTTTTAATTGATCTGGAATTTCATTAAATATTTTTTTCGTTATAACGATTGCAAATTTCGCATGTATCCACTTTTCTTTTTGATTTAAACCGTAATCTGTAAGTGGACCATGGAGAGTTATGCTGTATGGTAACCCAGTTAAAAGATATGCATACAATGCAATATTTGCAGCGTTCGCACAAGAATGCACATGAATGTGTTTTAATTTATTTTTCCGAGCATGCCAAGATAAACGGGCGCCCATGACAACAAAAACCAATAGCCTCATATAATATAGTAAGCCTTTTCCATCAGATCTTGTAATAGAGCGAATGCACCTGCGCCAACCGCTGGGACCCGACATAAATAGTACATAAATAATTGTACAAAAATCTTTAAGGCCAAGAGGATATAAATAAGTAGTTCTATTGTTTTGTTTGCTGGCTAAATCAGTAGAAAAAACCATACTGCTAGGCTTCTTGGTAGAAATTATTTCTACTGAAATATTATTTTTTTCAACCTCATCGCGTTCACGACAATAAAAATTGTGCGTTTGAGATGGGAATTCTGGTATTAAATACCCAATCTTTATTATTGACATACTTCTATTGAACCTTGTTGGGTTTTAAAACAATCACATTGTTGAGGTATCTGCGCGATACAGTAAACGGAATGCGACTAATTTGAAAAAAGCAATCTCCTGAGCGCATCACTATTGCGTAAACATGCAACCCAATCACTGGTGGGCTTTCCTTTCGAAGGGGCACCAAACGGTATGTAATGGGTCTTTGTGAGGCCTTTGTGTATTCTAAATATTTCATAATTGAATTTTTCTAGATAACTAATTAGAGAATCCTTTCCTTTCGAACTATAGTGATGCTCGAATAATATTGCCGATATTTTTCCATCCGATAGTGATTTTGACATACCTTCCAGCACTAATTCCTCATGCCCTTCTACGTCAATTTTACACACCGCCACATGAGAAATTGATGTGGCGTCAATCCAGTCATCAAATCTACATGCTGTGACGGAGATATCGTCATGTGTCGCCTTAGAGTTATTAACACTAGCCATACCAGGTTGGCCATTTGGAACATGGATTATTAATTCACCATCAGCATTTGACAGTGCTATATTTTTCACATGGATTGTTGTAAAAAAATTAGACGCTATATTTTTTTCTAGTAACTCAAGGTTTTTGGGTACGGGCTCAAAGCAATAAACTTGTCCAATTTCCCCTACGGCTTTTCCCATTGGCAACGCAGTCGCACCAATATTTGCACCAATATCGCAAGCTACTTCGCCAGATCTCAATAATCGAACTAACGTATTGCTTACCCATGGATCAAAATCCCCAAGCCAGTATAAGCTTTTACAAACATGATCATCTCCAGGTGTATAACCGGAAATAACTAACCCATCGCGAATCGAAAATTTATTTAAATGGCTAGGGACTCTCGGTAACAAACGAAGCAAACTATACCGAGGTGTATTTAAAGGGTATATTTTTAATATTCTACGAGCCAACTGGGTTATCAGCATTATTTTTCCTCTAACTGCTATTCAATAGTAAAATTTCACTAAATTACAACCGGAAATCATTAATTAAAAAATTGTGGTTTCTCTATTTTGTTATCACATACCCAATCATAAACACTATGAATTTGCGAGGCTTTTTTATCCCATGTATAAAGGTCAAAGACTCTTTTCTTTGCATTCATTGATAGTGTTCTGAGATCAACTTTATTCCCAATAATCCAGGTCAACTTGTTACGTAACGAAAGCGTAATTTCCTTCCTGGATTCTAGAGGAATCTTTAACCCAACATGGTCGTCAACCAATTCGCCAGGGCCAGCATAATCAACAATCAATGGTACTAAACCAAGAGCCATTGCTTCAAGTACAACGCCACCACCAAATTCTCTAATACTCGGAAAGGAAAACACATGAGACTTGCACATAATATCTTGAATAGCTGAATGTTCAACCCATCCTGTAAGTCTGACCCCTGAAATAATATTATTTGATTTTATCATATCAACAAGCACCGGCATTAATGGGCCGTCACCGATAATATCCAGTTCAAGCTTCCCCTCTTTTATGAGTGGTAATGCAGCAGAAAGTAATATATCTGGACATTTGTATGCTACTAAGCGTCCAACGAAGCAGGCCCGCAACACTCCGCTGCCACCATGATTTTCTACAGATAATGAAAATTTATCAGGGTCAATAGCATTCTCTGGAATATAAATGCACTTATTATGGTATTTTGATGGTATTTGATTAAGCGTATCTTTAGAGCCAATTATCATAGCTGAAGAATACTTAAGTGTATTTTTATAACCCGGTAAAAACTTATACACATTCCTTACATATGAAAGCCACTCATTCTCTTTACGTCTCTCTGTATCAAATTCTTTTGGCCAAGGTGCGCCCCCATTTAATGGTCCCAAAACAAATGGAACATCTGAGTTATAACACTTTTTTGCTAAAGTGCTAGGAGTTGTTGGGCTAAGAGGTGTGATACGATGAACCACATCATATTTTTTATCACGAATTTCCGATCCAAACTTTTTCCACACCAAATACTCAAAATAATAATATGTGAAGGCTTTGAACGCAGCCACTGTTGTCCAGCCCTTGCTTTTTCCACCGCGTATCAGATTTGCAAACCTCCGCACTGGCTTTTCTATAGCCTCCGAATCAATAGTTGTAAAATCGATACCCTCAATTAATCCTTTTCTTAAAAAAGCCTTTCTATTTCTTATTTGCGTTACAATATGGATATCGCAGATATTTCGCAATGCATATGAAAGAGACCAACCGACAAGAGGCACGCTCACCCATTCGGGATTTGCTGCTTCAGCAATTACCAATACTGAATGTTTTTTATTCATAATTTTCATCCACAAATGAAACTCAAACATACAGTAAAAATAGCTTTACTTTTTTATGTCTGATGATGTTATTTTCTTACCAATCTTAATCTAATAACGCTCATAATAGAATATTGATATGTGAGCAAGCAAGAATGTAACAGCTAAAAACAAAACCTAAAGATAAAAATAGTATTCCTGCTGCACATAATACAGGGAGCATAGTTGAGCAAATTCTGGTTACCTCTTCGTCATCGCCTTTTACATATGACAAAGTCATCTGACGACCCAAACCACTTGTTAATATGGCTGTTAGCAATGGCGTGAAAGCCATTATTGACATTAAAGCAGGTAAGGTACTATATTCTTCTGGAGATATTCGTTTTAACAGGAATTTCTGTAACCAAATAAGAACTGTTAAATTAGCCGCTAACGAAACGGCAGAGCTCATAGAATTTATTATGGCTTTTTTTTTATTTGTTCCGGTTAGCGCTGTCATAGTTGGGGCAACATAGAATTTTTCTTATTTCTATCGGGTAAGCTTAAGTGTATGCTTCCGAATTCCATCAATAGTCCATATTTAAATTTTTAATAAAAATCGTAAAACATTTGTAATATAAAAGAAATTATCTTTGGTAATTAATTTGTTAGATAATTTTTGATTTCTTTAGCTATTATATAGTATCCGTCTTCATTTGGGTGCCCATCATACCCTGACGGGTATATGGCTTTGTTTGCAGCGGCTTTTCTCATTGCATTAAGTGGTTCTATGTAATTAATTTTATTATCATTTAAAAAATTTACCAACAATTCAGTAGCTTTAGACTCATTGTCTATTAATTTACTATAAATAGGGTGTTTAATTTTAATTTTTTTTGCATAAACATATTCTTTTGTAGGAATAACAACAACAAGCAATCTTATTTTATTTTTCAATGTGTACATATTAATTTCTTTCAGCGCGGCTAAAGAAATTCTTAGCCCCTCCTGTACATTTTCGTTATCCAAATTTAATCCTGTTAACCTTAGAGAAGGAGTGAAACCAATATCGATATTAGGAGTCCCTAGATTAATAAATAAATTATTATTGTTTGATTTTTTACTTTTTGCTTCTCTAAGCCTAATCATATCGCCAATAAATGAATTAGTAATCATCCTATATATTACACTGTTATATGCTAACCATTGCCTTATGCTTTTATCATCATTCGTAATTACATTATTGTTTTTTTCAACTTTAAATTTTTTTAACCGGAAATCAACCCAATAGTTATTACTATAAACTTGTCTGTATGAATCAATAAAATCATTTCCAAGATATACACCTACAACTACAATCTCGGGATTTAGGTTTTTTGATTTTGTTTTTAGTAAGTGTAGGTACTGAATGGGGCCGTATCCCCCTAAACTTAAATTATAAACACTCTTCTTCGACAATTGAGCGAGAGTAGATGGCCATGATTTATTTGCGGGCGCCATCACACCATAAGTTTGCGAGTCGCCAATTGCTAAAATATCAACTTTATCTGGCACAATAAAATTTCTATACCCCCAAGAATCATGTCCACCACTATCCGGCACAATCTTGTGCCCTAAAACAGGATCTGTCTCTAATTTAGGTTTTAAATAATTTACTGGCTGAACTGAAAAGCGCACAATGAACTCTGTGCTTAATAATGCAATACAAATAGAAAAAAATAAGATGATTGAATTAATAAACACATTTTTCATCATGCTGGCCTTTATTTTAAAACAGGGTATAAATAAACGGCGCTACGGCAGAGCCCTGTGTTAGCACAATCAATGCACCTAATATAAGCATAAGAAAGATAATAGGCGCTAACCAGAATTTTTTACGCTCTTTCATAAAACCCCAAAGGTCTTTAATTAAATCTAGCATTAGTATGGTCTCTCCACGTGATCTTTTTTTGGAACGGAGTGTATAACCCGATATGTGTCTTGTGATTTATTTATTTTCCTAGCCATGGGATCTTTACCCAGTAACTTCAAAAGCAGACCAGCGGGTAAAAATATAACATAGAACATAACACCAAGAATAATTCTTGTATTTATCCAACCCAATACATGACCAATTGCCATCCAACCATGATAAATAGGATTGAGTGTTCCGGGCAGTAACAGTGCCCATAGCCACAAAATACCCGCAATAATCCATGGCCATCCAGGATAGCTGTAATCAAAGATCCATGGGAATAGCAAGCCAAAGAGAACGACTAAGATACCACCCGTTATCAGCCCAAACTCTCTGAGTGTTTTATTATCAAGCTTTTTAGTTTCCATTTTCATATTACTATCAATCCAGTTCAAATTCGTCTTTCCAGGAATCATCCTGTTCTCGTTTTGGCTGATCATTCTTTGATAGTAGAATATTCTCCATCACTAAATAATCCATTTCTGTACGCATAAAACACCGGTAAGCATCTTCTGGTGAAGCAACAATTGGTTCACCTCGGACATTGAAAGAAGTATTAATAAGTATTGGGCAATTTGTACGTTCTTCAAATTTATCAATCAAATCGTAAAAACGCGGATTTGTATCTTGGTGGATAGTTTGAATACGTGCAGAATAATCAACATGTGTAATGGCAGGAATTTCAGAACGAGGAACATTTAACTTTTCAACACCAAACAATTTTTCTTGTTCCTCCGTCATGCCCAATCTTTTCTCTTCTAAAACAGGAGCGACTATCAGCATGTATGGACTTTTCCTGTCGATTTCAAACCATTCGGATACACGCTCGGCTTTTATTGCCGGTGCAAAAGGACGAAAGGATTCTCGATACTTAATTTTTAGATTCATTGTTGACTGCATTTTAGGACTACGCGGGTCACCAATGACTGAACGCCCTCCAAGGGCTCGAGGGCCGAATTCCATACGCCCATTAAACCAACCTACTACATTTTCTGAATCAAGTATTTCAGCTAACTTTGGCATAAGCTCAGTATCATCGAGCTCAGTATATTGACCTCCAATTTCATCCAGGTAATTTTTTATCTCATTATTTGTGTATTGCTTACCTAAATAAGCACCTTGCATGTCATCGTCTTTGTCATTTACATTACGCGGCTTTTCAAGGTAGTTATGCCAAATGCTAAGTGCCGATCCCAAGGCACCACCTGCATCACCTGCAGCAGGTTGAATCCATATATCCTTGAATGGACCTTCACGTAATACCCTTCCATTAGAAACACAGTTAAGAGCAACGCCACCTGCTAAACAAAGGTAGTCGACTTTCATTTCTTCATGAATTGTATTTGCTAACTTGAGAACTATTTCTTCAGTAACTACTTGAATTGAACGGGCTATATCCATCTCTTTTTGACTTATCTCAGATTCAGCCTTACGCGGCGGTCCTCCAAATAATTTATGCAGCTTGCTACCTGTCATTGTTAACCCTGTAGCATAGTTAAAGTAGCTCATATCTAAACGGAAAGTGCCATCGTCCTTTAGATCAAGCAAATTGTTGAGAATTAAATCCACATATTTAGGTTCACCATAAGGGGCTAACCCCATTAATTTATATTCACCTGAATTAACCTTAAAGCCAGTGTAATACGTAAATGCGGAGTAAAGCAGGCCCAAACTATGAGGAAAATCAATTTCCCATTGTGGCACTAACTTATTATTATCACCAAGCCAAACAGAACTCGTCGCCCACTCCCCTACACCATCAAGACAAAGCACTGCGGCTTTATTAAAGGGGCTGGGGAAAAATGCTGAAGCAGCATGAGATTCATGATGTTGAGTAAATAATAACTGAGGTAATTCTTTTTCCTTGCACCTAGATAATAAAGCCAGCTCTTTTTTTAAAGTACTTTTAAGAAATAGTTTTTCTTTTAACCAAATTGGTATTGCGGCCATAAATGAACGGAAACCTTTTGGCACATAAGCTAAATAGGTTTCAAGTAAACGTTCAAATTTCACCAGAGGTTTATCGTAAAAAACCACATAACTAACATCCAGTAAACTTATTCCAGCTTCTTGCAAACAATAGTTTGTGGCTTTTTCGGGGAAACCGGGATCATGCTTTTTACGTGTAAAGCGTTCTTCCTGAGCTGCAGCAATTATTTTACCATCTAAAATAAGCGCTGCAGCGCTATCATGGTAATAGGCTGATATACCAAGTATATATGTTGCCATTTTAAATATACATCCTATTATTAATTTTTAGATCCATTAAAATTATTGTTCGTATTATACGTGAAAAAAATGGTTATGTAATTTATTCAGTAAGTATATTTTTAAGTAATTTCACATTTTTCCCTAACTCAAACTCTGTTTGCACTTTCGATATTGCGTTTTCACAAAAAGTACTCCTCATCTTAGAATCTGATAACAATGATTCAATATTATTTGCTAGAGATTCAGCATCAAGCGGGTCACAAAGTAGCCCAGAGATTCCATCTTCAATTAATTCAGGTATACCCGATATCCGGGTAGTAAGTACTGGTACACCTGACAACATTGATTCCATCAATACAACAGGTATGCCATCCATGTCGCTATTCTTATCTTTCTGACACGGCAATACGAACACATCAAGTGATTTAATCCAACTGGGAACAGCTTCATGTGATATAGAATTCATGAAACTAATTTCGTCTGTTAAATTATTTTCTAAGACTAAAGCTTCAAGCTCATCTTTTAATGGCCCATCACCGGCAAGCTGCAGTTTAAATATAATACCTTTTCTTTTTAATTGGGCGCACGCACGAATAAGTACATCAAACCCTTTTTTCTCAACCATTCTTCCCAGAGATCCCAATAATGGTGGGCTGCTTAACTCTTTATGGCCTCTATTGCTAAAACTTGCTGCGTTTACACCACAATGAATGACATTTATTTTCTCTTTTTCTGCACCCTTTTTAATAAGAAAATTTCTATTATAATCAGATATTGTCACTGCAAATTTTGATCTAGCAACTTTTTCTTTTAATAACCAACCTCTCTCAAACAAATCATTAGCATGAGATATAAAGCTAAAAGGAATACCATGTAGCTCTGCAGCATACATTGCAATATCTGTTGGTATATGAGCAAAATTTGCGTGAATATGTTCTATATTATTATCTTTTAAATATTTGACAAAGCTTGCTGCAATAACAAAACGGTACAATAATCCACGCCCTATATGTGTTGTTATTCCAGTTTTTAAAGAATCTGTTAACGCAACTTTAAACACAGAAAGATATCTGAATGGTTTTGATATAAATAATAATATATTAAAAAATAAGGTGTTTAGGAATGACTGTTCATATAGATAAAAAGTTTCCGACTCGAGTTTTTTAAGCTCTTCACTTAAAGCTTTATTTTTTGGGCAGTGTATTGATATCGATCTGATATCGATATTTAGTTTTTTTAACTCTAAAATTTCCTGATAAACAAAGGTTGCACTTAATGCTGGTACTTCAGGAGCTAAATAGGCAATTACTTTTTTACTATTCATTATAAATCCATTGCCCAGCCAGGCGGGTTCCCAGCATCCCAACAACCCTCTTGCTTGATGTTTAATTCTTGAGTTGCTCTTTTTTTACCTTTAAATAAACAGTTCCATTGGTAAGCTCTTAAAAAATTCCTAAATTTTTTGTCATTAAGTCGCTTCACTCCTGTTAAAGCACTCTTTACATAGCCCCACCACATAGCAAGACCGCCAAGCATAAATGGGTGATGAAAAATCATTCGATAACCAGCGGCTATTGTCATGTAGATAAAACTTGAACCCATAAAATATTGCCCAAACCCATGCCTTCTTCTCCCGGTTAAAATGCTTTTCTGGCTTGACCCCATTGGCCTTAAATGTATAAATCGAATATCTGGTTCATCCCAGCTAACCGCTATCCAGCCAAGCATTCGACATCGATGACCATCAATTCCATCCCACATAACCTCTCGCACAAAACCGCCAATTTGTTTAAAGCAATCTACTCGATAAAATTTAGTTGCTCCGATCGCATTCTCATCTCCGCAACCTTCACTAACCAGCTCACCAGAATTTTTATCTATATAATATGGTTTGCCACTCGCATTACCTATACGAGGGTTCTCTTCCATTTTTTTTATAATATATTCAAAATATTTTTGAGGAAGGTTGAGGTCAAGATCAAGCTTACAAATATATTCAAAATCATCAATATTTATTGATGACAAACCACTATAGAAAGCATCTATTACACCGCCACCTACCTTTCTATGCCCTCGGTTCTTTCTTGTTACAATATCAATGAAATCATATTTATTCGCATATTCTGCAAGAATGCTCGGTGTTGAATCAGTTGAACCATCGTCAACAATTATCCATTTATCAGGCAAGACACTCTGAGCACATACAGAGTCCAAAGTCTCTTTCATAAAAGATTCTTCATTCCTACATGGTGATATTAATAGATATTTCTTCATAAAAATACTTTAAGTTATTCTGTTAGTTAAGCAGATAATCACAGCAGTTGTAATGAAATATTCTCGTAATCAACCGTGATTCTGATTTTATTTTTAAGCCTCTGCTATCTTTAGTTAGATTTTTCTTTAAAAGCATGATTTTTGCAATAAAAGCGCCATCAATATAACTAGATTCGGTTATATTGATATGAATATCATCAGTCAACTCTAGAACTGCTATAAACGCTTTATTGGTTTCTTGTATATTATCAATACCCCAAAACCCGTTTAACTCTATATTGGTTAAGCCATCACTAGAGGTAATTTCTATCTTACCTGTACGATTTTCCTTTTTAGGTTTTTTGCGGGAAATTAAAATCGACAATGGTAATGCTCGGAAAAGAAACAAATACAAAAATGAAACCCCGTCTCTAAAATAACGGCTCCATAAAGCAGGCTCTTCTTTTATACGCCACAACCACTCTATACCTAGCTTTTGCAATATTTTAGGCGATCTTTTTACAGTGCCAGCGATAAAATTCACTACAGCACCAAGATGACTAATAACAGGTGATTCTAATTTATCCTTGTTTTCCTGAATCCACGCCTGTCCTTTTTTTGCGCCTAATGAAACTATGACAAAATCAGCATCGGATTGATTAATGGTGTCGATGATATTGGGTGTGCTCATTTCATCAAGCGTACCAAAACCAGGATTATAAAACCCAGTACAACTTAAACCTTTCTCGCTTAAATTAAGTTTTTTACAAGCTTGCTCTGCAACACCATCGTGTCCACCGAAAAAGAAAACTTTAAGAGGGTTATTTCTTTTCTTATTTTCAATAAGCTCCTCAATAATATCAGACCCGGCAATTCTATCCGGTAATGGGATGTTAAGTAATCGTGCAATCCAAATTAATGGTTTGCCATCCGCAACGCTTAGATCGCTGTTAATAACTGAGTTTCTAAAATCGGTATTATTTTGACTTGCAATAAGGAAATTTAAATTAGGGGTTGATATAAAGCATGGGGTATTGTTTTTTACTGAATAATCAATTCTTTCAATAGCACCAAACATATCAGTCATATCAAATGGAAGCCCAAGAATAGAGCAAACATTCCTTTCCATTTCGAACATGCTTTTCATCATCACGAATTATTTTGGCTAACTTCTGAGCGTATGACTTTTGCTGGCACACCTACTACAGTTTTATTATTAGGCACATCAATTAAGACTACAGACATTGCGCCAACTTTAGCTTTATTTCCAACTTCGACACCACCAAATACCTGTGCATATGCACCAAATTCAACACCATCTCCAATCACAGGTACTCCCCCATCTTTATGTCGATTTCCTATTGTCACGCCTTGTCGTAAGGTACAGCCTTCCCCTATAACAACTTTTGGATGTATAAATATGTTTCCAAAATGCCAAATGCGTAAGCCTGCTCCGATCGTTGCTTCTTTAGGCAAACTGATTCCAGTAATAGTCTCTACCAACCTAAATGCTAACCAATAAACCTTGGTAAGCAGCATTTTAAAGAACCCTTTTTCTCTTAAGTCTATTCGTCGTCCAAAACGATATACCCATATTGCCCAAATAGACTGTTCTTTTAAGAACGGGCGTTTGGGATAACGTTTTAGATCTGCTAACCAATCAGGATCAGATGACATAGAACACCATTTAAGTATTATTCTTTTTATATTCAATCAATCGGTAATGCCGGCCTTTAAGCTTATCCCAAACGTAATATATTTGCCCTAACATTTGTGGCCAAAACGAAAGCATTGTAAACCATGCATATGCCAAAGAAGTCTTAATAGTTTGACCACCCCGCCATGTCCCAAGCGCGATCCGCCAATATTGTAACGCCCAAAGCATTATTAATAAGGAAGTGGTAAGCCAATAACCGAGAAAACTACTTATTAAAGCAACACCAAGCCAAGCACTCCAAAACCGAGAACGCCAGCTATTACGTATAAAACCTTTCAAACCGAAACGTCGTGCAACATCTAAACCACCATATCCACCTCGCACTTGTCGCGGCCACCATTGACCAAAACTATTCATCGCTAAATCATGCCATGCCATATCTTTATCGAGACGCACTATTCTCCAACCTGCATCCATTGCCCTACGACATAATTCAGGTTCTTCGCCAGCAGTGACAGTTTCATTAAAACCACTAATATCTTTAAAAACCGCAGTTTTGACCATAAATATTCCACCAACTGCATCAACATCACCAGGCTTTGAAAAATTCCATTCCAAGTCACCAAGTCGATTATATATAGAAGCCTCTGGGAAACGCTCATTAAGCTGGCCAGCAACTATCGCAACATTGCTATTTTCATCAAGGAATTGTGATGCTGTAGCGAACCAAGAATCGGTTACCTCACAATCACCATCGACAAATTGAATGTAATTAAATTCTGGTACTAAGTCAGTTAAACGATCAACGCCTGCATTACGTGCACGCGCCGCAGAAAATGGTAATGACATATCAAGATTAACAACGTTAACTGACATATTTTTTGCGATATTAATTGAATCATCCGTTGAACCAGAATCAACGTAGACGATAGAACTTTTTGAATCACAAACCGAGGTTAAACAACGACGTAGTCGTTCACCCTCATTCCTTCCGATGACAACAACGCCAATACCTTGTGTGTCAGAATTTATAATGTCGTGACTCAAGCCTTATTGCCCTCTCGGTTTATTTTAAATATTCTTCCCGAAACCAATGATAAGAAATCCCCCAAAAGGACATCCAACATAAACCATTTAGGATCATTATTAGGTGATTGCGCCCCAAGCCTCAGAATCCGTCGTAATAAATAACTTGTCCGCCCTACCGACCATAACAAATCAGTTAAAATTAAACCCATAACGCCATAATGCTTTACAAAATAACGGCGCCGCGAATTATACCAATATGCTGGCCTTCTTACCGATTTAATGTGGATATCTGTCGATGCACCTTCAATATGCATTACAACTGAATCAGGTACATACCAACATTCCCAGCCTGCTTTCTTTGCACGCTTACAGAAATCAACTTCCTCAAAATACAAAAAGTATCCATCATCCAACAAACCAATGTCTTCGATAACCTCTCTACGGATAATCATGCTTGCGCCTGATACCCAATCACAACGATGCGCTTCGTCTTGTAATGCGGGTGTAACAACATAACCGTTTAATAATTTAGAAATAACACCTAATCTTGCTCCACTTTCAAGTTCACCTAGTGGTGATGGGAAGGTATGTGCTGAACACTCCAAACCACCCTTCTCATTTTCCAAGCGGCTACCAGCTATCCCTACTTTAGGATGGTTATCCATAAAATCGATTATAGATTGAATTGCATCAGGCTGCGCAAGTGTGTCGGGATTTAGCAACATAATGTAATTAGGCATATTTTCTACAGCCATCGCCATGCGAATACCTGTATTGTTTCCGTGTGAGAAACCACCGTTATATCCAGTCGAAACAACTTGGCACCAATCAGATAAACTATTGTCTTTAATGCTTTTAGAGATTATTTCGACTGAGTTATCATTAGAATTATTATCAACGACAATCACATTCGTGTGTTTTTTCTTCAGCGCTTGTTGCTCAAGCGAATTAAGGCACCCTATTACTAGCTGTGGTGTTTTATAATTAACAATTATAATTCGATCTGAACCAGGCATATTCATATAATTTCTTTAAGGTTGGTATCAATCATTTCATTCCATAAACAATATTGATAGAGCATAACAGCTATATTCATAAACTGAATTTCAGGAACATTATAAAAACAATTATGGACATTGCAATTACTGGAATATCTAATTCCGGCTGCCATAGGGAAAACTTGGAAAATGCGAATGAGTCAATAGGGTATAAAACAACACTCACTAATGCCATTCCAATAATTACGCCTTCTTGCCCACCTAAATGAGCACCTATAAGAAGACATAGTATTGTAACCATAGTCTGAACAAACAATAGAGTGGTATAAACTCCTGTTCTACCTAGCGCCATTAGCAGCCCTGAATATGACATTCTGAGGACTCCAATCAGAATGCCTAAAGAGAGTATCTCAAGCATCCAGCCAGCATCAGAGTACCTATCGTCATAAAGGAAGCCAACAATTTCTTGCCCCCCAAATATGAATGTTATAGCCGCTGGCCATAACAGGGCAACTTGTGCAAGCCGGGCTTTACGTACGGCTGCATATAAATCACTGGGTCTATCTCTGATTATTGTAGAATATGATGGAAAGAAAACTGCTGAACCTATTTTCTGTGATAATATATACACAGCTGAAACAAGAGCTATAGCAATGCCGTATATACCTAAAAATTCTACGTCGAAGACACGCCCAATGATTAAGCGATCACCTTGATTAGCTAAAAACGTTATCATTGAAGAAAGAACTAACCAGCGACCATATTTATATATTGATTTAAATGCATCTGAATCCCAGTGAAATGAATTATTGTCACCCTTAAAATATGTAAAGCTCATAAAAACTATAACTAAAGGTTGAACCAAGCCCCCTATAACTAACCCCCAAACAGATTGAGTTAACCACACACCTATAACCATACTAGACAGGCCTACGGTTGCTGTAGTAATTTCAGTTATTGCTATTTTTTTTAACTCAACCTTACGGTTGGCCAAAATCAATTTGGTTGATTGAAATCCTAGAATCACTGACGAAAAACCGCTTACAATTAAAAGCGGCATCAAAATATTTTCTTCGTAAAAGAGTGATACTGGCCACGATATAATGCAAACAAGCAACCACAATACTCCGCCGCGAATAACTTGCAATGTCCATGCGGTGTTAAGAAACTCTGCATCATCGCGTTTATTTTGTATAATGCTTGCATTTATCCCTAGATCAGCAAACATCGCTACTCCCACAATAAAGGCTTGGACAAGTGCCAGTAAGCCAAATGCATCTGGAAATAATAATCTTGTTAAAATCAAATTCCCACCTAAACGCAATACTTGAGATACAACATTACTTCCTATTGACCAGAAAGCCCCACGTATAACTTTATGTTTTAGTGAGTGCATAATTAATTTATTTCTTATCTTTAGATTGCGTAAAGTTAGAGCGGCCCATCAAGGCTCCAGATAGTAATAGCATCCATGCAGCTAAAGAGGCATTGGGTAGTTGATCAATTATAATAACTACAACTATTAAAGCGTGATAAAACAATAGACGTCTTTCATTTGGTGTATAAGTGATTTTTGCTAATTTAAATCCTTTAAATATACTAACTGCAAGCAAACCAAATAACGAAAGAAAACCAATCAAGCCATATTGCCCGAAAATTATTATCCAATTACCATCCGTTACCGACTCATCTAAACGAAATCGCCCCCATCCACCCCAGCCAAAAAATAATTTATCCCTTGCATGGTCTAATAACAAACCTTCATTATAAAAACGAAAATCAAGTGATCGTCCTCGGTTTACATCAAATTCTGTAGCTACGTGGACTAAGGATTCATGTGGAAATAAACTAAAGATTGATAGTAGCGGATAAAATAGAGCAATTAAGACCGCAAAAATGGAAAACCATTTAAGAGAAGATATTTGTCTTAGGTTAAGAATCACAAGAAGCAGAGAACCTAGCAAAAATGCACCTAGTGTTTTACACAAAACTAATAATAGAAAAAAATACAAGACGATAAACAAAGGTGGCAAATTTCGAATTTTTATTTTTTCTATCCATAAAACAGTAGCAGCCCCCAATGAAATTGCGACAAACATTGATACAATAAGGCCATGCCCCATAAATACAACGGGGCGAAACCCATCAAAACGCATCTGTTGTATAAAGCTATGCGGAAAGAAACCGTAGATCCATGTGTGTAATTGTGGGCTCATTCGAACTTCAAATAAAATAGGTACAGAATAAATCAAACCTGCAATCACCAATAACTTAAACAGTAATAATTGATCTTCGTAAGTTCTGATAAGCTGTATACCTAGAACAAAGGGTAGGATAAATAAATATTGGTTAATAATCGCAGACATTGTGTCATGTAGTGTTAATCCAGGAATACCATTAAACGATTCTTGATTGTTCAATGTTGTAAAAATTGGCGTAATGATTAGAAGCAAGATTAGCCACCGTTCAAGCCCCGCCTGAGGAAGAAGTTTAATTTTTACTCTCTTTATATATCGACAGCCAATTAATGCAGCAAGAACGGGGATTGATTCTTTATCCAGTGGTGGAATAAACGGGAAATCTATTGCTGTTTTAACGGGTAGAAATAAAAACCCGCCCACAATTGTCCAGAATGTTGCCTGAACAACAGGCATGTGCCTGTAAAACAATAGCGATATAATCGGCCATAAAATCAAAGCTATGTAAGCAAAGTCATTAGGCACTATTAACGTCTACCAATTCCACGATAAAGAATGCCCTGCTTTATTAACAAGTCGCTGGGTAAACAATTTCGACCATCAACTACAACCTCTATGCCTAGCTTGGCAATATTTAACTTCTTTAGTTGCTCAATACAGTCATCATGATCGGTTGCTATGAAAATAGCTTTACAGTCTTGTAATGCACCGTTTAATGTATCAGCCGTATTTTCCAAATTTATCCAGCTATCATAGACACTAAGTTCTGCACCTTTATCTTCTAATAGTTTTCTTATTTCAAAGAAGGGTGATTCTCGCGCATCGTCAACATTTTTTTTATAGGCAACACCCAAAATGGCAATTTTCGTACCATTTATTGGATGACCTTTATCATTAAGTGCATCTTGTAAAAGTGAAACTGCATATTCTGGCATGCCATTATTTGTGTTGCGAGATAACTGGATTATTTCTGGCATGTAACCTGCTTTTTTAGCTGCATCTTTCAACCATTCGGGATCAACAGCAATACAGTGCCCACCAACACCTGCGCCAGGGAAGAAAGGACCTTTGCCAAATGGTTTTGTTGACATGCCGTCAATCACATCAACAACATCAAGGTTGAGGACATCACTAATTTTAGCTAATTCATTTACAAAGGCAATATTAACGTCTCGAACTGTATTTTCCATCGCTTTAACCGCTTCCGCATCACGAATTGAGCGCATCATCGTCACGCTGCCTAATGGTATTTTTGATGTTTCATAACCACTTTTAGAATTTGTCGCGAATACTTTTGGTCGCATGTTTTTTCTAATGTCTCTGACATCAAATAATTCACCACCCAATATCGAAATGTAAAAATCTGCTGCAGCCTTAACGCCCTTTTCTGTTGTTGCACCAACAACACGTGGGATATTTTCAGTTGTCCAAAAATGATCGCCAGGACTCACGCGTTCAGGACAATGTGCTAATTGAAAATCAACGCCTGTAATTTTACCTGTTTTTTCTTCAATGTAAGGCAAAACAATATCTTCACAGGTACCTGGGAAGACAGTTGACTCAACTACAATCAAATCATCATTATTGATGTAGGGGGTGATAACATCGAGTGCGCTAATGAGTGGCGTAATATCAGGATCGTTGTTGCTATCAATCGGTGTCGGTACGCATATCAAATATATGCTGCATTCTGAAAGTTCATTTGGATCCAGTGTTGGCTTTAAATTACCGCTAGTGTTTGCTCGTTTTAGTAATTCTTCAACAGTGTTATCAACAATGTGTGATTTACCGCTCAAAAGTACATCAACAATCACTTTATTAGCTTCATAGCCAATGACTTTGTGACCTTTAACGGCGCATAGTGATGCCAATGGCAAGCCTACGTAACCAAGGCCGATAACTGCAATTTTTTTATTCATTAGTAAGTATCTTCATTCTGAAAAACCGCAACAAGGGTTTTAAGTACAATCATAAAGTCCAGTCCTAGCGACCAGTTTCTTAAATAATCCAAATCATATTCAACACGTTTTTGCATTTTTTCTACGGTCTCTGTTTCACCACGATAGCCGTTCACTTGTGCCCAGCCAGTGATACCAGGTTTTACCTTGTGACGAATCATGTAGCCTTTAATTTGGCCACGGTATAGTTCGTTGTGTGCCACCGCATGTGGGCGTGGGCCGACGGTGCTCATTCTGCCCTGTAGAACATTGAAAAACTGAGGTAATTCATCGAGCGAATAACGTCGTAGTATCGCGCCCAATTTCGTTACGCGGCTGTCGTTGCGGGTAGCTTGTTTTATATCGTTGCTATCATTCTCGCACACAGTCATTGAGCGAAATTTATAAACGGTGATTTCCTGGCCATCCAGTCCATAACGTTTCTGTTTGAAAAACACCGGCCCTTTTGAGCTGAGTTTTACCGCGATGGCAAGTATTAATAATAGCGGCGATATCAATAACAGAATAAATGCAGAAAAAAGAATATCGCTTAAACGTTTAGTAATACCGTTAGTGCCACTAAACGGGGTTTCACACAATGCCACTAAGGGTGTAGCTCCGATCGTGTCCATGCGTGACTGAATCAGATCGTAAACAAAGATATCAGGCGTAAAGTAAATCGATGCAGTGGTGTCATGAAGTTGGTCAAGTAAGTCCAGTACGCGTTGTTGATCACGAATGGGCAAGGTGATGTAGATGAGATCAATTTTGTTTTGTCTAACATAATCAACCAGCTTGTCCATTTTGCCGAGGTAACTGGCCTGTTCACATTCACCGGTCCGTTCTTCACTGCGATCATCAAAGAAACCTTTTAGGGTGAGTCCATTGCCCTTATCTTTGCAAATATCAATGGCCAGTTGTCGCGCCTGATCGTTCACGCCAACAATCACCACATCACGCCGGTGTTTTTCAAAGCGCAAACTGAATAACAGTAATTTGCGAATAACAAAGTGTACGCCCAAAATAATAATGGGTGTGAGCCATGCCCAGGTAAACAGCACTGTTTTATCGAAAAGTTCGATGGAATCGGTGATATAACCAAGAAAGACCATGACCAGAATCATCATGGCCCAGGAGATCATTAAGTTGCTGGTTTGGGCGCGTATATCGCCACTCGCCCAGGATGAAAACAGGTCAATTTGTCTGAAAATAAGTAATGCGAGTAGAAATACGATGATGGCAAGGTGCAGGTAATGACTTTCAAACGGGACATTGTAGTAATTTAAGAGTAAAAAGCCCGTTCCGACCGTCAGAAACGGATCAATTGCCCACTGAATCAATGCCAGTAATGTTGGCAATATGGTGGTGTAACGTGCAGCCCCTGCCCTCATTTCCCTTTTATATCCCTAAAATAAATTGGGGTCAGACTCGAATTAATTCGATTCTGACTCTAATTCTTCTAAATATAGTTACTTTTTCCCCTAACACTATTCTACTTGATTGGCACTTATTAGGCCAAACATGGCATTTTGCAGAGTTTATGGCATGATTATTACAAAACGGCAACAAAAAGAAGCAAAAGCGCTTGGCTAACCATAATGAATAGGTTCCAGAGGCCTATGGGGCTCTAAGGCCTATTCGTGTGATTCAGCTGGTATGATTAAGCTCAACATGGTTTTTGCTTGGAGATTTAATCGGTGAG
>Ga0316207_10001721_pt1 | contig 25362 bp, 29 predicted proteins | sample 6weekpyrite_MG_FD_204943 | JGI IMG/M metagenome (GOLD analysis project Ga0316207, IMG submission 204943) | Microbial mat bacterial communities from mineral coupon in-situ incubated in ocean water Damariscotta River, Maine, United States -... | ecosystem: Environmental > Aquatic > Marine >... | reverse complement strand
AAAAGAAGATACGCGTGAACAAACCTGGGGGCATATCCTCGATTACGCACGTAGCTTCCCGCAACGTGAAATGGGCGTCATGCTGGTATCAGATATGCACCGCGCAGTGGGTGAAGAAATGTTCACCGTGCCGCAGTTCGCGACATGGGCAAAAGACATCGCTGATGTCATGCTTTATAACTGATTTTTTGACAGGATTTGTATGATTAACAGGATGAACAAGATTTAAAATAAAACATGGAGGTGTGAAAAATGATCATGGATGATCTTACGCAATTAGTTATTGGTTGCGCATACGAGGTACACAATACCCTGGGCAGTGGTTTTCTTAATAAGGTATATGAAAATTCACTCGCTAAAGAGTTAAAGTTACATGGGCTATCTGTACAGCAACAGGTACCTGTTGCTGTGGAGTACAAAGGTGAAAAAGTTGGTGAGTATTGGGTGGATATAATGGTGGAGAAGCAGCTTGTTTGTGAATTAAAAGCTGTTTCATCAATTACGCCAATACATCAGGTGCAACTCGTTAATTACCTGGTGGCAACAGGAATCGATAATGGTTTGCTGCTTAATTTTTCAAATAGTGTTGAGGTAAAACGTAAGTATCGATTGTTTTCAAATCAATCCTGTAAATCTTGTTAATCCTGTCTTAAGAATATGTCTGAAAAAGTCGAAACAAAACTAGCTGCTGCGCGTACCCGGTTAATCCTCGATAAACCGTTTCTCGGTGCGCTCGTGTTGCGCCTGCCCATGAAGCAGGCCGCGGCAAGCTGGTGTAAAACGACCGCGACGGATGCAAAGACGTTTTATTACAACCATGACTACATCGATGCTTTATCGCTCGACCAGGCCCAGTTTATCCTCGCGCATGAAGCGCTCCATTGTGCCTTGTCGCACTTCGCCCGGCGTCAGCATCGCATTAAACACCGTTGGGACCTGGCTTGTGACCTGGCGATAAACCCAATCCTCGTCAACGAAGGGATGAAGGCGACGCCGGATACCTTATATGACCCCCAGTATGACGGTATGACGGCGGAAGAAATCTACCCGACGATTGATGACCTGGATGATCGCGAGACGGAAGATCAACACGTCTACGAAGAAGATGATCAAGAGTCGCAGGAAAATAATGAGCCATCCGAGGGCGATGGCGATCAGGGTGATCAGCCTGACCAAGATCAACGCCAGGATGATAAAGGTGATGGCGGCGATGAGGGTGGCACTGACCAGGATAATTCATCAGAAGGCAATGAATCGGAATTTGATGAAAACCATGGCGGCGCGAGTCAGCCACCACCGCTGACCGATGGTGAGAAGGAATCACTCAGTGTGCAGTGGCAACAACGCCTTGCCGGGGCCGCGCAAACTGCGTTGCAGTCTGGCAAAATGGGCGATGCACTTGCGCGCCTGGTAGATCACCTGTTGCAGCCACAACTGCCATGGCGAATGCTATTGGCCCGGTATATGACAGCGATTGCGCGAGATGATTATAGTTTTCAGCGACCCTCACGTCGTGAAGGCAGTGCAATCCTGCCAAGTCTGCGCAGTAGCCAGATTGATGTCACCATTGTGCTCGATACCAGTGGCTCGATCAGTGATGGGGAAATCGAGGAGTTTATTTCAGAAGTTGATGCTATCAAGGGACAGATGCGTGCACGCATAACGCTGATTGCATGTGATGATCATGTCAGTGAAAGCGCCCCCTGGACATTTGAGCCATGGGATACATTTGAAGTCCCCGAGGACATGATGGGTGGTGGCGGAACAGATTTTCGTCCTGCCTTTGAGTTTGTTCAGCACCAGGGTAAGCAACCTGACCTGCTAATCTATTTCACGGATGCTGAAGGTGAGTTTCCCGAACATGAGCCTGCACACCCGGTTATCTGGTTGGTAAAAGGCAAGCAGAAAACACCCTGGGGTCAACGAGTCCAGTTAAATTGATTTTATTTTTAGAGTTGTAACCATTTATGCCACTTTCTACTGAAGACAATCTCCGACTGAACGTCATGCTTGCAAACAAGGTTGATGCAGTACGCATCGACGAGGGGCGTATGCTTGTTTATGGTCTTGCTGATGGCAATGAGATGCAGGTGCAATTAAACCCTAACTGTCGTGATGAGTTATACATCAAACAGGTACGTGAATTGTTGTCGGGCCATGTACTGGGTTCCCCAGGTGGTTACCCTGTTTTTCTAAAGCGCTGGACGCGGATGGGGCAAATGAAAGATGACAGCCTTGCCGACCTGTTAAAGCTTGGCGAGCCAGAAGCGGTCATGGCCGTGGTGTGTGCACAGGGGTTGACGGATGAATTGGCGCGCCTTGCATGGTGGGCCGCCCCCGAGGCAGAACATGCACGTCGCATGCTGGAAAGCGAACATGTGGTAAATGGTAGTATGGGTGTTGAGCTGGCGGATTTTTTGATCGAGTTCTTACCTTTTGAAGAAGACCCCTATGCAATCGTCCGGAGTGTTCGGCTCGTATTGCAGGGTGAGCTGATTAGTGAAGAAGCGCGCAATAAACTCTGGGCTAAAGGGCTTAAGAAAAATGTTTTTCGTATTGGTTTTCTCGAAGCCTGTCCGGATGAGTTGCCGGAAACGGTTCCTGCACGTTCTGATCTGGATGCCTATCGCTCAAAGCTACAGGTGCTTACTGAACAAGGCAATGCACTTGCCGGTCATATGAATAAAATTCTATCAAAGGAAGGGCAGAGCTTTATTCATACCAGTGAAATGATCCTGAAAAAGCCAACTAACCAGGAATCAGTATGTGCATTGTTTAATGCGCTTGGCCGATATTTTGATCACGAGTACGAGCCAGTTAAAGATGAGAATGGTGAAATGGCATCCAACGCGATGGCTGAGCAGGATGTCAAGGCACTGATAGAAAATGCACGTCAGGCTGTTGCTAATCCTGTGTTAGAACTTGAACAGGTGCTTTCTGAAGTGCCATCGCTTCACAATGAATGCATTGCCTTGCTAACCCTTGCTTCAGTGACGGATGCAATTGCGACCCCGGTCTTTGCAAGAACTGATGCAATTGGATCCGTTATGCGTAAAAAGCTTTCCCCGGTAACCGAACTCCTTTTTGAGCAATTAGGCCATTTACGCCAGGTGTCTTGAGGTCGAAATTTAGAACAGTATTGTTTTACATCAAGCCCCTGTATCTACCATCTTGCCAAGAAAACCTTTAATTTTTTATTGATTAGGAACTATGTTTCCAACATGTGGGTCACATTAAGGTAAGTCAATTTCTATTGGTATAATTCTAAAACTGTGAACTGTGCACGATTGTGCATAATTTCATGAACTATAGTTTGTCTAGAGTCGTATATTGCCAGAGCTGATCATTGAGTCATGGATGAGAGGCACATTGCGTGGATGCTAGCTGGTCAACTTTTGTGAAGTTTTTAGCAGGTGAACAAAATGGCAATCCCGCAACAAATCGCAAGTTACTTTAAACAAAGTGCTTGCAAATATATTGCACAGGCGCATGCGCCGACATCTACGCTTGAAGAAACTGCAGATCTTATCCGTATGCAGCGGAACCAGGTGTTGAGAGCAGTTCTACTCACTGATGGCAAGCAACGCTATATGGCTGTTTTACCTGTCGATCATATCCTTGATTTCAAAGCGATGCTGGATGAGTTTGGTCGAAATTTCTATGTTGAACCCTCATCGGAAATGCAATCATTGTTTCCTACCTGTGAACAGGGGTCGATCCCACCATTAGGCAAACCCTTTGATCTACCGATGTTGATCGACAGGAGTATCACCGAGCTTGCTGAAGTGATATTTGAGCCCGGCTCACACTCTATCGTCATTCGAATGAGAGGTATCGACTACACCCGGCTGGTTGCGAACGAGCGTTTTGGCAGATTTTCATACCCGATTTCTCAACATGAGCAGCGCAATGATCAACGACAGCCAGTTGATAGACCTTCGGAAATTAAGCGTAGAATTGAACAAATTTACGATTTGCCGGCGATACCGGATATGGCAATGCGCATTCTTGATTTAAGCAGGCAAGACGAGCCTTCAATCCTTGATTTGGCAAACATCGTTCAAGCAGATCCGAGTCTATCCGCACAAACACTGCGCTATGCGCGGTCATCACTGTTTGGTTTTCGCGGTAATGTAGATACGATCCAGGATGCGATAGCCCGTGTGCTCGGGTTTGATATGACCATGAATATGGCGCTTGGCATCGCGGTGGGTAAACAATTTCGAAACCCGGTTGACGGTCCGCTTGGACTGAACGCGTTTTGGCAACATAGCGTGGCGTGTGCAACCCTGACACAACGACTTGCCCGTTTAATCCCCCTCGAGCATAGACCTAAACCCTCGATGGCTTACCTGACAGGCTTATTACACAACTTTGGTTTCCTGTTACTTGGCCATATGTTCCAACCCGAGTTCTATTTATTGAATAAGCTGGTCGCATCTCACCCAGATACTCCTGTCACTGAACTTGAACACCAGGTGATTGGGATGGGGCAAGCGAGAGATGTCATTGATATGGGACATGCTCAACTAGGCGCATGGTTAATGGAAGCCTGGCATCTCCCTGATGAGGTGACCATTACAGTACGTGAACATCACTCAGATAACTACCAGGGCGAACATGCCATTTTTGTGAAATTGGTAAAAATTGCCAACCATCTACTTAAGCGTGTGGATATTGGTGATGAGGCTGATGGTGAGCTCCCTCTGCAAAATCTTTTAGATCTCGGTCTGGATGAAGCAACCGTGCTGGATGACTTTACCTCTCTCATCGAGACTGAATTTGAGGATGTCGAAGCGATTGCCAAGCAAATGGCAGCCTGAATAACGATTGTATTCATCCAGCGCTCGATACACCTACCTAAATTAGCATTATTGGTGATGGAATTTTTTTCCCACTTGAACGTCTATCCTATATATTCGATATAGACATCTAAGAGGGACGCATGATGAAATATCTTCGTAACGGTAGAGTTCTACACAGCATCGCCATTACCGCGTTATTGTTTGCCATCCCATCGTTTGCCACAAGTAAAGAACGCATATCGCCGATGAAGGTGGATATCGAACAGGTTAAACGCTGGAACCAGTTCGCTGACAACATATACACCCTACACCTGGCATTGATCGAGAATACTGATATTCGAACCGAAGAAGAAGTGGGGGGCTATGGTGGAGTGAACAGTGGGGACTTTTATAAGGAAGTTCGTTATTTTGAAAAGCAATCAGGCCGTCTGTTGAGTATCATACAATGGGAGCTTGAACAGCCCGATGTGATTCATAGTATCGAGGTGTTTATCTATAAGCACGATCAATTAGAACTGGATTACTCAGCCACATATTTACCCCATCACCGTAATGCACCCATCCATACGATGGTGAATTTTTACGGTGATAGCGAAGGTCTCAGATCATTCCGTCAATTTGATGCTTCAGGCGAACGTATTTACGAGCAATGCAGTGGTACGCATTTCAATACCGATGTTGATATTTCGCTTGAGGATTACCAATTACTAACACCTTCAGGAGAAATACTGGCGACGATGTCATCCGAGCCTTATGTCGCCTGTTTTGGTGATTTGCCGAAAAAAGCGGATAAGTACCTGGATCCACTCGTCAATATTCCCGAGGTGCAATTAACCAAAAACAAAGCAGCAAATGAACAAGGCGGCTATGAAGCTGCGAATGCTCGTATTAATAAACTCACCCATCAGATATCGGGACACCTTACACCGGCTCATCTCTATCTTCAGCGTGGTGAAGAGTATTTTCATTTGTTGAGCTTTGATAAGTCAGATGAAGACTTGTCGCGGGCAATTGAACTTGATGCCTCCTTGAGTAAGGCATGGTTCTGGCGCGGCATGGTAAGGGGCCGCCAGGGCAGGGTAGCAGAAGGCATCAGTGATCTGAGTGTGTTTCTCGAGCGTCACCCGAACAGCTCACTCGGTTATACCAAGCGTGGTGTGCGATATATCTGGAATGGCGAGCTGGAAAATGCCGAACGTGATTTGCGAAAAGCCATTGAGCTCAATCCCAATAATGCTGAAGCACATGATGACCTGGGTGTCATGTTGGCGCAGAAACAACGGATTGATGAAGCGATTCAGCACTTCTCAACGACGATTCGTATTGAGCCTTCTTACCAGAAGGGACACCATAACCTGGCAACTGCTTTATACCTGAAAGGCAAATCACAAGCCGCACTGTTTGCGGTTGATCAGAGTTTGCGGTTGTTACCGAACAATCAGAGCTCGCTCATGTTAAAAAGTGAAATCCTTGCGCGGTTAGGCAGGCACAGCGAAGCGGTTGCATTACGAGAACAGGCAGAGTTTTTACCCTCTGGAAACTGGCAAGAGCAGTTTACCCCCTCGCAATAACCTCGTGCCTGCTCATTATAAGTCAGGCCCATTGGCCCATTGATTCTGTTAACTGGTATGGATATGACTACTGTGCATAATCAAACACAGTTCCAACAATAATTATATGGGAGGACATATGCGGATTATCTTGCTTGGTGGTCCTGGTGCCGGTAAAGGTACGCAGGCCAATTTCATTAAAGAGAAATATACTATCCCTCAGATTTCAACGGGTGACATGCTACGAGCCGCTGTGAAGGCCGGTACACCGCTTGGCATTGAAGCCAAGAAAGTCATGGATGCCGGGGGGCTCGTGTCCGATGAAATTATTCTCGGTTTGGTCAAAGAGCGTATCAAAGAGCCTGATTGTAGTAACGGCTTCCTGTTTGATGGTTTCCCAAGGACGATTCCGCAGGCTGATGCACTGAAAGAGCAAGGTGTTGAGGTGGATGCAGTTGTTGAAATCGACGTCGACGATAATGAAATTGTTAAGCGCATGGGCGGACGCCGTGTACACCTTTCATCAGGGCGTACCTACCATGTTGAGTACAACCCACCCAAGGTAGAAGGCAAGGATGATGAAACAGGTGAAGACCTGATTCAGCGTGATGATGACCAGGAAGATACGGTTCGCAAACGTCTTGATGTCTATCATGAACAGACAGAGCCATTGATCGATTATTATTCTGCTTGGGCAGACAGTGGTGAGGAGGGCTCGCCACGGTACATCAAGGTAGAAGGCGTTGGTTCAGTTGAGGATATTCGTGACAAGATTTTTGATGGGCTAGGATAAGTACCCTGAAAAAATAAAAGACCAGCACAAACGTGCTGGTCTTTTTCCCTGTTCCCACCCCTGCAGAATTCTGTCATTTATATTTGAATCTTAAACACCACGCTTTTTATTGGTTGACCTGTCAGTGGAGCCTGTTCTAGGTAGAATATATCACACCTATTTCGTTTTGCTTGCTATTGTATACTCTTGTTTTGCACGAATTGGAAATATTACGAAAATGTTAGGAAAGTCTTATATTGGTGAGTCGGATTATTCACATGACTCAGCTGACGTAACAGGTGTTTTATTCTGCAACCTCGGAACACCTGAAGCGCCAACCGCCGGCGCGGTACGTGGTTTTCTCCGTGAGTTTCTCAGTGACCCTCGGGTCGTAGAAATACCCCGATTGATTTGGTGGTTGATATTAAACCTCGTCATTCTTCCATTTCGCCCGCGCCATGTCGCCAAGGCCTATGCAAGTGTCTGGATGGAGGGTGGATCGCCGTTAATGGTAATCAGTCAGCAGCAGCGTGATGCACTGTCGGCAGAGCTCAAGGCCCGAACAGGTGTTGAGGTACCCGTTGCGCTGGCCATGAGTTATGGCAAACCCTCTATAGGTCAGGCACTCAGTGAGTTAAGAAGCAAAGGTGTGCGACGCATCCTTATTTTACCTGCTTATCCACAGTATTCAGCCTCGACGACAGCGGCCATTTTTGATGCAGTTACGCGGGAACTGCAGTCATGGCGCTGGATCCCGGAAATTCGCACAATCAATAATTACCACGATCATCCTGGGTATATCGAGGCGCTCGCAGCCAGTGTGCGTGCTCATAATGAAGAGAATGGTCAGGCCAAGCGGCTGTTGATGTCATTTCATGGCCTGCCAAAGGCAATGCTGAAGGCGGGTGACCCGTATTACTGCCAATGTCAGGCAACTGCTCGGCTGCTCGCAGAGAAGCTGGAATTGGCTGACGATGAATGGGCGATTACCTTCCAGTCAAGATTGGGTAAGGCTGAATGGCTGCAGCCCTATACCGATAAGACGCTCGCCCAATGGGGGGCTGATGGTGTGGAGTCCGTCGATGTGATTTGCCCAGGATTCTCTGCTGATTGCCTCGAAACCCTTGAAGAAATTGCCATGCAGAATCGAGATACCTTCATGGAGAATGGTGGCAAGCAGTATCGCTATATACCAGCACTGAATGACCAGGATGCGCATATTCAACTGTTTGCGGAATTGGTCAAGCAACACACCTCAGGGTGGTCGCTAGAGGGGCCAGATCATGCAAACCTTGCGCTTCGTCGCCAGTATGCGACGCGTGCGGGTGCTTCAAAATAAACCTAACATATTGAATTTAAAATAATTATGCTAACAGGCGTGCGTTGACACTGGAATCTGCTATTATATGCGCCGCTGATTTTACCGATTAAAGGGATCACTATGTCCAAGAAACACCCGATTGTTGCCGTAACCGGTTCTTCCGGTGCGGGTACTACTACTGTTAAGCGTGCTTTTGAGCACATCTTCCACCGTGAAAGCATTAATCCACTGGTGGTTGAAGGTGACAGTTACCACCGTTATGACCGTGCTGCCATGAAAGAGCAGATGGTCAAGGAAGAAGAAGCTGGGAATAAGTTCTTCAGTCACTTTGGTGAAAATGCCAACCATTTCGATATTCTTGCTGAAACATTTGAATCATATTCAAAGACAGGTGAATGTAAGCGCCGTTACTACCTGCACAGTGATGAAGAAGCCGTTGAGCACAACGGTCGTCTTGGTACCGACCTGACACCCGGTCAGTTCACACCATGGGAAGACATCAAGGGTGAAACTGATCTGCTGTTTTATGAAGGTCTGCACGGTCTGGCCAAGACCGATAATAACGATGTTGCCCAACACGTTGACCTGGGCGTAGGTGTTGTACCTATTGTAAACCTTGAGTGGATCCAGAAGATTTTCCGTGACAACGCCGAACGTGGTTACGATGCTGAAGTCATCGTTGATACCATCCTGCGTCGTATGCCGGACTACGTGAACTACATTACTCCCCAGTTCTCACTGACTGATGTTAACTTCCAGCGTGTTTCTACGGTTGATACTTCTAATCCTTTCATTGCGCGTGATATTCCAACACCGGATGAAAGTTTTATTGTTATTCGCTTCAGGAAACCGGCTGAATTTGGTGTGGATTTCCCTCACCTGTTGAACATGATTCAGAACTCATTCATGTCTCGCCCGAATACGATTGTTGTGCCGGGTGGTAAGATGGGCTTCGCCATGGAACTGATTCTTGAGCCGAAAATTCAACGTATGTTGGAAAGCAAAGGCTAGGTCGTCGTTCAGAACCTGTTCCGGAAAAGGCAGCCTCTGGCTGCCTTTTTTATTGCGCGCGTATCAGTGGTTGCTTTGCGCTGTTTTGATACCACGTTGCTCGTTGATGCCCAACATGATGATGAATCCTGCTACAAAAAACACCAGGGTGACCAACAGGCTGGTGCGGTGATCGCCCTGGTTTAACCAGTTAAGAAAACCATATGAAATTGGGCCAATGATGGCGGCAAATTTTACACACATCCCCCATAACCCATAGAACTCACCGTAATGGTTGGCAGGACTGAATAGACCAATTAATGCACGGCTTGCTGACTGGGAGGCACCGAGTGCCAAACCTATCAGGTTCGCTGCAATCCAGAATGTGCCTTGTTCTGAACTGAGCCAAACAAGCAGGATAGCCAAACACCATAATATCAAAGTTAGTAGCAGTGTCCGGACGGAACCGAGTTTGTCCTGGATGTGGCCAAAGGCAAAAGCACCGGCAGCAGCTGTAATATTAACAATGCCGATAAGGATAATGTTTTGCTTTGTATCAAAGCCCATAACCTGTTCTGCGTATACGGCTGCGAGCAAGATGACGATATAGATCCCGGCATGGAAGCAAGTTAGCGCCAGCATAAAACGACGTAGATCTGGTAAATGACCCAGGAATTTAAGCGTGTGGAACACTCGGTTGAAGGCATTGCTGATGCGGAGTTTTGTACCCGGGGTGTAACGGCCGCGTTCCTTGAGCCATAAAAATGTTGGCATGGCAGCAAGCGCAAAACTGGCCGCAACAATTAGCATACAGACTGGAACATATTGCGTTGAGATGTGTCCTATAGATTCAGCCCATGTGACGTAGCCAAGACAGAGTGAGAGTGTAAACAGTCCGCCAAGAAAACCAATAGACCAACCTAGTCCCGACAGACGGCCGATCGTTTTGCTGGTTGCGAGTTCTGGCAGGAAGGCTGCGATCAGGTTTTCACCGGTGGCAAACATATAATACGAGGCAATAATGAAGATAATGGCCAGGCTAACCTCACCACGATCGGGTGTAGATAGCATGGCCGTGAAAAACACACAGCCAAGTGTACTGGCAATAAGCAAGCGTTTACGGATGGCATAAATATCGGCGAGTGCGCCGACAACAGGTGCAGTAAATAAAATTAGCGCATTGCCTGCTGCGATTGCGAGCGTCCAGAGCAGGGTAGCACTGCCAGCATCGAAGCCGTTACCCATGGCAATCACAGAAACGAAATAGGCATTATATATAGTTGTCAGTACGACAGTGGTAAAACCTGAATTAGCGAAGTCGTACATCGCCCAGGAAAACTTTTCTCGTGAAGTTGTTGCCGGTTCGGACATGTTATTATTTTTTCACCCCGTGTTACGGGTAGTATAACGAACAATCCTGGGGAGCCGGGGTTTTTCTATTTTGAACTGTTACAGGATTATCTATGAAACGTTTCTTATTCTTATGCTTGTTGTTATTACAGGCCGTATCTCTTAAGGCTGCGCCTGTGTATGTCGAACATGACTGGCTAGCTAACAACATGACAAATGAAAATATCATTGTCCTTGATATGACGGCCGATAATGTACAGTACCTTCGCTTTCATATTCCTGGTTCGATACGACTGTCATACCAGGATATCGTGACCAAGCGTAAGCGTGACAAGGTTTCAGTACGGCTTGCTGATGCGCAATTAGTTAAGTTATTGGGCGGTCTTGGAGTAAGCAATAAGCACCATGTGGTGATCTATGACGATATGGGCGGGCTTGATGCCGGCCGGTTGTTCTGGGAGTTGGAGCGTATCGGTCATCCTGAAGTATCTGTATTACGTGGTGGCCTGGTGCAATGGGTATTAGCTGGGCATAAGGTTGATAATAAACCTGAGAAACGACTTCCTGTCACCTATAAGGTAAATGGAGGCGGGCGTGATAACGAGGCCATGCTGGCGGATATCAAGGAGAGCAATGCCGCAACCTTACTGGATGTTCGTTCGCTTGAAGAATATGTCGGTCATCCACGTTATCCACGGACTGGTCGTATACCCGGTGCGAGGTGGTGGCCATGGGAGAATAATGTCGATTTTGAAAACGGCTTCGTTCCGAAAAGTGCCCACTCTTTACAGCAGGCACTGGATAGCATTGGTGTAAAAGAGAAGGACATGCCGCTGACGTTATACTGTCGATCCGGGCATCGTGCCAGCCAGAGTTACTTGACCTTGCGTGACCTCGGTTATACGAATGTAAAGCTCTACGACGCTTCGATGGCCGAGTATAGCCAACAGCGCGATCTGCCGCTTGAGAAGGGACGATAAGCCAGGTAGGCCGCATGATTTAACAATTTGTAACCTAAAGATCTCGTTATTTTGGACGTTAAAAAAGGTGAGGGGCAAAGAAATTTTGTCACTTGCCAAGGATAAAAACGATAAATGCCTTCGCAAGCGACCTTTGATGGTCGAGGTGAAAACATGAAGGCATATGCGTTGAAAATCTGGAAAAATCCGCTATTTGGCCTCTTTATGCAGGGTACATTAGCCTACTTGGTCATGGTGGTAGCAATTCTTGGAACTCTTGAGATCCCGCCTGATGCTATCCTGGATAGTGGCCTGCGTGACATTATTTCAATTTTTGAGGACTAACTGGTTATGCCAATTAACTCGATAAATCCGATATTGAACTCTGGTGTTCAAGGTGTACAGAATGGATTGGCGAGCGCGCGTGACAATGCTGAGCGTATTGCGCGTTTTGGCACAACAGAGTCGGGCTCTGAACTTGGTGGACTTGCAGAACCCTTAATCGGTTTAAAGCAGGATTTAACACAGGTCAGGGCATCTGCGGAAGTTATCTCAGCTGTCGATGATATTTTAAGTAGTTTATTCGATCGAGACGAATAAGTTTTTTGAGGCCTACCTCTTTAAGTTTTTACCCACTTTTTCCTTTATACATCAATAATATGGTATAGATACCCCACGTAATCACATTTTGATGGGGTGTATTCGAGTTCAAATGGGAAGAAAGGCAGCTGTTGCGAGCCGTTGGATGATGTTTTTTATACGACGTTTAGTGCTTTCTGCGACGATTTTTGCAAGGGTATCTTGTAATGACACCATTTTACCAAACAGACGTTCAAAACTGAGGTTGGCAACGCCCTTATCGATGGTATTACTGAGTAGTAATAGTTGTCCCTTGTCATCACGAATATTACTCAGTCTCCATACGGCAATTTCTATATTTCTCGCTGAGTTATAGAGTTTTTGTGGCGCAAGTTCATCGGTGATAAAAAACTCTTTTTTACCGCCATAGGCGGCTCTCAGCATTGTGTGCAAGCCATGGATAAATGCTGCGACACGGTCACCTTTATAGTCCTTATCGAGGCTTTTATTGATATATTTAGTTCCTATTCGTCCAGAAACAGGGGCATTCGTTGATTTATTATCATTAAATAACTTTTTGACACATTTTTTTATTCCAGGTGTGCCACCATCACAATGGCGTGGATTGCGTCTGTAAAGCTTATAGGCAAGGCTCTCAAGGTGTGTATCTAATTGCTGCAGGTGGATATCAGCAACGGTATCAATATCACTTTTTGCCAAGTAATTCAGTTCGTTACCAATATCAGCATCGTTGCTGGTGGTATTTGTTGTGGTGCTACAGCCCACAAATAGACTGCAAGCGAGCGTCATAACCAGGTACTGATACATATCAATCTTTCTAGAGAAATTAATTCACTACATTTTATCTGGCAATCAGGGTTAAAGAAAACTGGATGTCTGCCGATCACTCTGTGAGGCATGTCTATATTACTGAATCTTTCACGCTGTATCGTCTGTAATGGCTCAGTGCCTGCTGAGCGAGGGTGGTAATTGCATTATATGGTCGAGTCTTCAGAAAATACTGAGCCCACATACACGGATAATACGGTTGATGCCGATCAACTGGTGATCCAGCACGCCTCATTGGTCAAGCGCATTGCCTATCATTTGAAGGCACGCCTGCCAGACAGTGTGCAGGTTGATGACCTGGTGCAGGCCGGGATGATTGGCCTGATTGAAGCTGGCCGCAAGTATGATTCTGACCAGGGTGCACGCTTTGAAACCTATGCCGGTATCCGTATCCGGGGTGCAATGCTTGACGAGTTACGCAAGAACGACTGGGCGCCAAAGTCAGTCCATAAGCGTGCACGGGATCTTGCCGCCGCAATCAAGCTGATTGAGGATCGTACTGGCCGTGATGCACGTGACCAGGAAATTGCCGAAGAACTGGGTATCGACCTTGATGAGTACTACCGGATCCTTCAGGACAGTCATGCCTGTATTGTCAGCATGGACCAATTTAGTGCCGACTCAGAATCCTTCCTGCCAGGCATGATTGATGACAAGTCTGATCCTGGAAAACTGTTTATGCAAGAACGCTTCAAAGAAAGCCTCAGTGATGCGATCTCGGGTTTGCCTGATCGTGAGCGTATCGTGGTTTCCCTATACTATGAATCAGAATTGAACCTGCGTGAGATTGGCTCAATCATTGCCGTTACGGAGTCACGTGTCAGCCAGTTGCTCAACCAGGCACACGCCCGGCTTAGTGCACGGTTGCGTACATGGCAAAAGCGTGTTGATGAGGATTGACGCAGGGGTGTGACTCAAGGATAGTAATGAGACCAAGCGTTCGTCAGGAATTATTATGAGTCATACCATCAACCGGCAAAGAACTGAGCAACTCAGCCGGTTACATGAGAGTAATTACCAGTTACTGACCCAACTTCTACCAGACTTGTGTCTGATGGGGGATTCGGCCGTATCCCGGGCACCTGACTGTCATGATCTTCACATGCATATTATCGAACGCAGCCCCTATACCACGGTGTTATCGCTTACCTATAAGCTTAAGATCGGCGATGCCCGTCTACCCGCTCCAGACTTATGGATACGCGTCTGCCATGATGCAAACGTAGCCGAAGCCATCGAACAACTCGATGGCAGGCGACCGGCCCACGCACATGCCTACAATAGCCATGGCGGCCTTGACCTTGATACCAAGTGGCAACTAAATACGTTTATGGAAAAGTGGTTAAGACGTTGTCTACAACAGGGTCACCGTTACGCATGTGATGAATCATATTCAAGATCTTTATCTGTCTGATAAAGAGATTTAGTTATCCTTTCCACCATTAAGGGTCTTTAATGGTCTTCAGATATTTCCACTAAGGTCGTTACTAAAAGTAGAGGCTTGTACAGCCAGTTGAGAAAGATAGCGTTGCAATTTCCATGCGAACATTATGGGAGGTGTAGGCATGAATCGATCACGCACTGCTGAAATACAGGAAATCTACCCTGACAAGGCAACACAGTTCAGGGATATGGAAATAGACTCGGAAGACTTACCCAAACTTGAGGGTGTCCACCAGGGTGTCATCCTGACGGATACCTGGGGAAATGAATGGGACGATACCGATGACTTTGGAGAACTGGATTTTAGAACCGTAGATGGGATGTAAACTCACCCGGGGTTGATAACAAATAATTTCGGTCGCCACTGTGCGCGTTGCATTTTCCAGTTACCCTTCAGCCGTACCCAGTCTGTTTCGACAATATACAATTGACCTCGTTCAGGCACCTGTGCGGGTCCTCCCATGAGGCCACTATTGAAACGGACCTTTGCATAGTCCCCTTCGATCTCGATCTCTTGATTTGCCAGGTAGACATGAATCACCCGGTTGTTGTCTAGATGCCGTTGTACGAAATTACGCAGCCGCTTTTTGTCCTGTCTGAACTGGCCTGAAAAATCGCCAGCAATATTTTCCATGAATAATTCTACATCATGCTGCTCGATAGCATTCTGCATGGATTCTATGCTTGCCTGTATGGCCAATTCATCGGCTGATGATTCACAAGCGGTTAACACGCCGCAACATGCAATAGACAGTAAAAATATGCGCAGGAGTCTTTTCATTCTTTATACGTGTCAGCGTCTTTTTGTAGGGTAAGGTTTTTTTCTATTTCGAGTGTCGATACCGCATCACCTGTGTTAATGCCTTCGCAGTGACGTGCCTCGTTCTTCCATGATGATTTGTTTTTTAGTATCTCAGGCCACCATGGATAGGTCCTGCATTGCGTAGGGCGAAGCGGGTAGATGCGGCACTTTCCCTTTTTGTCGAGCATAACACATTGCCCGTTTACCAAACGCAAGGTGAACATGTTATGGGTAAGGTGGGCGATATAGTGACGTTTAAACCAGGGTTTGCCGACACCAAGGTGTTCGCGGATACGCTCGGCATCGTTCTGATTTAAGGCGATGTAATGATCTTCGCCCCCGGTACAACACTTGCCACACTCCGTGCATTTGAAATGAAGGCTTTGTTGTGTATAAAACGGTCCCACCTGTCAGGCACTCATTTTTATACGTGTTATTCCGGTAGATAATCGACCCGTGTCTGATAATTCCAGCCAGCGGTAACCCGGGGCGGCAGTATCGATCGCATATTCATTACTTGCAGGCGTGAACTGGTGGCAAGTAGATGGGCAGCCGAATATCTCTATGCCATTTTTTTGTATGGCATATGCCTGGTGGACATGACCACAAATCATCGCTTTGACGTTTGAATGGCTTTTAAGAATATCAAACAGCCTTTCACTGTTGCGGATTTTCATAGTATCGATCCACTGACTGGCAATTGCGACCGGGGAATGGTGCATGGTGATTAAAACATGTTTATCAGGGTGGCACTCGAGTAAGTCCTGCATACGTAATAACTCACCGTCTGCGATTTCGCCGCCTTCCTTACCCGGTTTTGTGCTATCAAGAAGGATAATGAGCCATTCACCGAGGATGACATGCTGAGGTGTTGAAGATGAGCATGTTGACAATGTTTTTTGAAAGCTTGGAGCAAGGTCATGGTTGCCCGGTAAAGAATAAACTGGCGACTTTAATAAAGTGAATTGTTCAGCCAGGAACTGGTAGCTTTCTTGACTACCATCATGGCTGATATCACCTGTCGTCAAAAATGCGCTAATGCCTGATTCATATTCATTGATGTGTGCAATGATGTGCTTGAGTGTGGTAACCGGGTTACGGCCATAAAATTCGTCTGCATGATTGCGGCTGACATGACAATCAGTAAACTGGATCAGTCGATGGGTTGATGTGTCATTCATGATTCAAGCGGGCTTTGCGAGAAGGCCATTGTCTTATGATAACGTTGATACATAAGCCGTTGCTCAGAGGCTGCTCATTCAGGCATTCATCTCTGGGAAGCGAATTGATTCGACTTCCCAGTGTTCATGAGTCGCGTCAAGCACAAGGCATGAAGGGCCACCACGGGTACGAACACGACCGGCAGCACCTGGGTTTATGACCCATGGCTGGCAATCTGTATCGCAAACCATTTTGTGACTGTGACCATAAACGATAGCACGTGCATCGGAATAGTGTTCACGCATTTCATCATGTTGCGGGTGGTTTCCACCATGCTGGTGACCATGGACAACAACAAGTTTGCCACCCGGTAATTGCATAGTGGCGACGTGCTCAATATCTTTAAGCGTGTCATGTTCGTGTGTAGGCCAGATGTACTCACTATCATTATTGCCACGAACCGCAATAATTTGTCCGCTCTTGGGTTGCATTTTTTCTAGCACGTTCTGACCCATGATATCCCCCGCATGAACAGCAATATCACAGTCGGCAATGATGTCTGCAACACGTTCATCAAGGTGACCATGGGTATCTGAAATAATGCCAATGCGTATACGAGAAATGGTATTCATGCTAAAACTGTAACTTCATCTGGAAAGTGGCCCCGTTGGGCATTCGTGGCGCGCATTTTAACCAAACACAGGCTGTACGTCACCTGGTAAAATAATTACGATAAACTCGGGTTGGTGATATTTTTATAGCATAAGGGGTATGCCGAATGGTGACGGTGTCCAGTACGATTCATATACAACAGCCACTGGGCGTAGTATTTGATTTGCTTGCAGATCCTTCAGCTAAAACCGCGCTGAATAAAATGGTCGAGCCCATCAGTGTCAAGATTGAGAATCACGAGCGACTGCAACTTGGCAGTATTTGTCATTACAAACTGAACTTTGGCAATACCGTGCTTGATTACCGTGGCCGTGTGACGGCTTTTGAAGAAGGCAAGCTGATTGAGTCACAAACGGACTCTGATACACCACTAACGATCCGTGTTGAGACGATTGCAGATGATACGGGTACCTGGATACGGCAATCTGAATCCTTTGAGGCCACTGATGAGATGCTGGATAGTGCCTTACCCCATACCGTGATGGAAAAGATCCGCCGGTATGCCTACAGGATGTTACTCTGGTCGGAGGACCAGGCTGCATTGCGGATACGACATCAACGTGAACAGCTGCTGGTTGAAATGTTAAAAACCAACCTGGATCACTGGTTAACTGATATAAAGCATCATCTTGAAAAGAATAACGAGGACGAAGGCCATGAGTGATTGCCTGTTTTGTAAAATGATTGCCGGCGAAATACAGCCGGATACGGTGTACGAGGATGATAATGTGTTGGCGTTTCGTGATATCAGCCCCCAGGCACCAACACATGTGCTGATTATTCCCAAACGTCATATCTCAACCTTGAATGACCTAGAGGAAGAAGATGCTGGACTGGTGGGGCAGATGTCGCTGGTTGCTGCCAAGGTTGCCGACAAAGAAGGCTTTGCAAGGTCAGGCTACCGCACGGTGATGAACTGCAATGCCGCAGGTGGGCAAACCGTATACCACATTCATATGCATTTGCTTGGTGGGCGGGCCATGACCTGGCCACCAGGATAATCCTTATCGCATATCCTGGAAATGCGAGCCGCCAACCATAACGATCAGCAATGGCAGGATAAGGCTGCCAGGGTGAAAACCTACGCTACTGATTAGCATCGCTTGCTCTGTGACGACCACTGCCGCAAACAGCATCATGCCCCATTTACGCATTTGCCATATGCCGACGACGGCGACCAGGTAGAAGGCTGATATTCCAAGGTAGTAGAACATAAACCATTCCGGCATGTTTGCTGCTGAGGCATTGGCAAAATTGTACAGGCCATACACGATATACAATGACCAGAGTACGCATATGGCACTGATCGGACCTGGTCGGGTGTCAAAATTAATCATATAAAAAGTCCGGAATTAAGTTTGTATTGCGGACGCATTCTAGGTGTTTCAGTGCTAAAGGTACACCTGTAAAGCCTATTTACCAATTACAGTTTCAGTTTAGATATAACGTATAACTAACTGAATAATATTTATAATTAATTACAAGTTAAAGTAATTTCTTGTTACATAATCCAATATCGGCTTGTCCGGTGTTTTCCTTACCCGCTACATGATGTAAACCATTAATGGGGATTGAAGGGTTTGCTGCTATACTTTTGTGCCTTATCAGCAATGGATTAGCCGATGCAGGTTTCACCCTCACCAGGATTTTTACCCCGTCTCACTAATGAAGTGCCGACGAGCCAGGTAACGCCTGTTGTCCTCGAAAATGAACGTAACCGACAGCAAAATGCCCCGGTACAAAACACCCGTGGCACAGTGACAGAACAGGCGGGTTCAGTCAGTAACCAGCAAAACCGGCGTTTTACATTAACACCTATTGCAACGGCAACAGGACGCACAGGGGCGGCCTTGCAAACCTACTTTGATATTCAGACACAGGATGAACAGGAGCGCTCACAAGCCTTGTTAGGTATCGATATTGAAGTGTAATATGTAGTCAGAACAGGAACGTTCATAAACCAATAATAATCGCTTTATCATGTCACTTTTAAAACGCAAATTGCGCATTGGGATCCGCGCTGTTATCACGGCAGTGTTATTTTTGTTTGCTACACAGTCACAGGCGGGTGCCTTTGAACAATTATTTGCCCCCAGTGCTGATTTATGGCCAGTATGGCAACAGCACCGTGAAGATAATCAAGATGAAATTGACCATACTGAGTGGGGAGACTTCCTGGCAAAGTACGTGGTCCAAGGTGCAGAAGGGATAAACCGGCTTGCGTATGGCAAGGTCAGTGTTGCCGATCGGGCACGCTTACAGGCCTACCTCTCTGCTATGCAGTCTATACCTATTAGTAATTATAATCGTGCTCAGCAACTGGCGTACTGGATCAATCTCTATAACGCTTTAACCGTTCATATCATCCTCGAGCATTACCCGGTCGCATCGATTCGGGATATTGATATATCCCCCGGCTTTTTTGCAGACGGTCCCTGGGCTAAAAAATCACTCACTATCGAAGCGCGTGAGGTTTCCCTTGATGATATCGAACACCGTATCTTGAGGCCTATTTGGCAGGATGCACGGATCCACTATGCTGTTAATTGTGCATCGATAGGGTGCCCGAATCTTCAGCCAGTGCCCTTCATTGCCCAGACTATCGACCAACAGCTTGATGCGGCCGCACGTGAATACATCAATCACCCGCGTGCCGTCCGCGTTACAGGTGATGATTTATTTGTCTCAAGCATATATAGCTGGTTCCAGAAGGACTTTGGTAACACAGAGGCAGATGTTGTTCGACACTTGCAACGTTATGCTTCTACACCACTCGCAAAACAGCTCGAAGGAATAGCATTTTTTACGGATGATCATTATGACTGGTCATTAAATGTAGCCCAGTGAGCAGAGTAATGATTTCGGTTGTCATTCCAGCCTTAAATGAAGAAAAGGCCTTGCCTGCGACGCTGGAGTGTATACAGGCATTTAAAGAAGCTGCTGAGATCATTGTCGTGGATGGCGGCAGCTCAGACAGAACGGTTGAAATAGCAAACGCGTATGACAATGTGCGTGTATTGGTAGCAAAAAAAGGTCGAGCCAGTCAGATGAATGCCGGCGCTGCTCATGCAAAAGGGGAGTGGATCCTTTTTCTCCATGCCGATGCGATACTGCCGGATGAGGCATTTCCTGCCATTCTTGAACAAGGGAAAGGAGTATTAGCCGGAGGCTTCAGACACCAGTTTTCAGGCAAGGCATGGGGATTGAAACTGGTGTCTTGGCTACATAACTTTCGCTGTCAGCGTACAGGTGTTTTGTACGGCGACCAGGCCATGTTTATTCGCCAGCCTTTATTCAAAACCATGGGCGGTTTCCCGGAGGTTGATGCCTTGGAAGACCTGCTGTTCGGTGAGCAACTGGTTAAACATACAACGCCGGTGTTACTGCCACAGACTGTGTTGAGTGACTCGCGAAAATTTGAACAAAAGGGAATATGGATAAGCCTGTTCAGGGTTATCTTGATCCAGGTTTGTCATGAATTAAAGCTACCTGTTCCCACTCGGAAATTCTTTGCCAGTGTTCGATGATCGGTGAACCTATGTGGATTAATCGTAATCCTCATTCAGTGCATTTAGAAATGCAACGAGGTCATCGGCATCAGCGGATGACAAATAAATTCCTTCTAATTCATCATCACCATTTCGCAGCTTACCTTGACGCACCAGGACACTGTTCTGGATGTATCGTGTCACGACGTCTTTGAGGGTATTCAATGCGCCGGTATGCATATACGGTGCAGAATGCCCTGTATCACGAACAGTGGGTGTCTTGAAGGTGGCGATACTATTTTGCAAAAGGCTATCATTACTGCACGCGCTGTCAGTGCCACACATGATGGCTTTGATCTTCTTTTGTGGCCCCGGTACAGCAGGATTAACGGCAATATTCCATAAGCCTAAATCGGTATAGCCCGGTTTGTCCTTACTGACAGGTGAGCGGAAAGGTGCTCTTGCATCAGGGTGCTGGCTGGTCGCAGGCAGGTACCGCTCAGGATCCTGGTTGCGTTTCTTCAAGCCAGGAATCGCTAACATGTTAAAACTGTTTTGGCCGTGAACCGCATCATAGGTGTTTTGCGTAATGCCGGTATTATGAAAGCGGAAATCAGTGAAATGGGGTGCCTGGTGGCAACTGGCACAGTTACCGCCACTTTGCGTTGCACTGCCTTTACTGAAAAACAACTTCATCCCACGTAATTCTTTGTCACCAAACCTGAACGCTTGTTTGTGCGTTTCAAAATATTTTTTATCGTTCTGGATAAAGCGTGGGCTTGAAATCTTATTCACTGCTGCAACCAGACGTTGACCGTATGCTGTCGCTGTTTCATTCTTATCAGCGGACATTGGCAGTTTGTTTGATTTCAGGAAGGCATCATAGGGACTGCCTTCGTAGTTGCCTTGCTCATCAACAGCAAACCCCAGGTCACCGGTATAGGCAGCGATAAGTCGTGCGACAGCCTTGGCGACATCCAGGTCACTCGCGGTATCGACGTTTATCCTGTATTCAGCTGGTAGGCGTAGCTCAGCAGGAATAACTTTAGCTGTCCCACCGAGGATTTTTCGATAGCTTCCACCGAATTCCTGGGCCAGTTCACCTTTGCCATCGTCACTGCGAACGGTCTTGGCAATGTGCTTGATGGCCATCGCTTTCTCGTCTGCACGCCAGCCATAGTTTCTACCAGTGAGTGTGCCGATAACAAGTTCTTCGAGGCTATTAAACTCACCATCAAAGTGAAACAGGATGTTGTCAACATCGTCCTTGTTGATGTTGACGAGTGACATACTGTTACGGCCGGTTTTTTTCTTGCCATCACCACGATCAGGTATTGGACTTAAGCGTGCAAAGTCGGCATAGGTACGCATGCCGGCCTCTTCCTGGTGTTCATCCACCATGTGACAGGCACGACAGTTCATTGTGCCACCTGCAAATGCGCCACGTAATGATTTGCCTGTGGTAAGGGTTTCTTTAAGCGCAGGGTCGGCTTTACCCGGGTTTACATACCATGACTGGGCAAAACGCGTTTCCAGGAACAGGCGTTCGCCAATGGCGATCTCAGCAGGGTCAGCGTCTTCGTCAGCAAAGGCGAAGCCAGTGAAAGTCGTTGACAGCAATGTCAGGGCAATAAGGTTTTTCATAATAACGATCTCGGGTTAACTATTCAGGTTTAGAAGCTGTAAGCAAGACGAACACCAGCAATAATGATGTCATCGTCAAATGCGGTGTTGTTGTCATTAAAACCACTATTGCTTATCCATTGCAGGGAAGGTGTAACCTGGAAAGAATCATTAATATCAAAGCGGCTATAGACCTCAGCCTGCGTTGTGTCATCTGCACCACTTAACTCATCTGAAGCAAATGTCTTTGCAATACCAAAGCCCATTGCATCGCCAAGCCACTTCGTTTCTATACTTGCAGCAATGAATCCATCCGCTTCTGAAACTTCGTCGTTTGCGACACCAGCACGGACATTAACGGTGTTGTCACCCATCATAATATCTGTTGAAAGATAGGCGCCGTAGTTATTACTGGTCTTACCGCTGCCATCGACATGATCATTGTCTGCGGTGTTTGTCCAGACACCTGCTCGCCAGCGGCTGTTTGACATTTGCCATTGGTATTCACCGGCCAGGAAAATACCCTTGTGATCATCACCGATATCAAATAACTCTTCATATGAGACATGTTCATTATCACCCAGACCATGTGAACTCAGACCGACAATACTAAAGCCTGTGCCACTCGTTTCTGAATGATTGGTGTAGATAAAGCCCAATGAATAATCAGGAAAGCCAATCGTAGGGTTGTTAACAAAACTACCCCCAACAAATTGACTGCCTTCATCATTTGCAACGTCACTAGCATCGAGTGCACCGGTAGCATCGAGCATACCGATGCTGAGTTCACCATCTAGAGCGGGTAGGGTATAGAAAAGCTCAGAGACTTGAATGCGGCCATTACCGTCCTCATCGAGTGCGCTACCGGCATCCGCATTTGCTTCGCCAATGATTGCGCTAACCTGGTCATCCCTGATGTCGGTGTTAGCCTCAAAGTAGAGTGTCCAGCTGCCCATCCCGTGCTGAATGTTTGTCACGAAGTCGAAAGAGGCAAACTGATCACTATTAACACGATTGTCATTGGTAGCTTGAAGATTGAGAACAACACCACCTTCATAGCTGATTGTTTCGTCTGCATACGCGGTACTCATTGTCGAAGCGCTACCAATCGCCATCGATGTCAGGAGGGCTAAAAGCTTATACATGGTCTTTAAATCTCGCATTTAATTCGAGGCGAATGATAATCATTATCGTTTAGATTTGCAAATATAGTTTATACACTTAATCAGGACATAAAGTGTATCGGTAATAATACATAGGATTTATAACTAATTGTTATATTTAGGTTTTATTATATTATTTCCCATGATAGTAGAAATAAATCAGGAAATAAGGTGAGCTAAATATCCACGAATAACCGTATTATTCCCTGCGCGTAGAGGAATAATTGTTCTAGATGATTGTATTGCTCAGCTCGAGCCCGTCATCAAGAAGGGTCAACGACGAACTATGCTTTAGAAGTTGGCCGGGTACGGGTGAATGCTGTCTAGTGGTTTACTTATTCCAGGCGTTTGAACAATGCGAATGTGCTCTCGACGAAACCCTCTTGCGTTGGCCAGGCCACAGGAATGCGCGAGCGCATCAACTTCATAGTTTACCCAGTGAGTATATTGTGCGACACGTTCAGCCTTGTCTTCAACAACTAAGCCACGGTGGCGTTTTTTATTATGCGTTGTTATGCCGGTGGGGCATGTGTCCATGTGGCATTGCAAGGATTGCACGCAGCCAAGCGCAAACATATAGCCGCGTGCGCTGACAACAAAGTCAGCACCGATACAAAGTGCCCATGCCACCTTGGCTGATTGCACCAGTTTCCCGGATGCAATGACCTTGATACGTTCTTTTAATTTGTTTGCAATCAGGGTGTTTATCAGAATAGGAAGGGACTCGGTAATAGGAAGACCGACATGGTCTGATAATAATTGCGGTGCAGCACCTGTTCCGCCTTCACCGCCGTCAACAGTAATAAAGTCCGGCGCATATTCAATGCCACGATTAAGTATTGCTGCAGATAGTTCTTCAGGAAATTTTTCAGAGCCAATGACGGTTTTAATTCCAACGGGCCGACCGGTTACGTCCCTGACGTGGTTGATCATATCCAGTAATTCTTCGGTGTTACGAATTTCTTTGTGACGGTTCGGGCTACTTGAAACCTGGCCAACAGGAATTCCGCGAATACTTGAAATTTCTTCCGTGACCTTACCCGCAGGCAATACACCGCCGCGACCTGGCTTGGCACCTTGAGAGAGTTTTATTTCAAATGCTTTTACGTGTTTGGCGACGTCACGCAATTTCTCATCGCTCAGGTTACCTTCATCATCACGTACGCCGTATTTTGCCGTCCCAATCTGGAATATAAGATCGCCACCACCTTCTAAATGGTAGGGTGATAGTCCACCCTCGCCAGTATTCATCCATATGCCTGCTTTTGCAGCACCCTTGGAAAGTGCACGTACTGCTGGGGCAGATAGTGCGCCATAGCTCATGCCAGATATGTTAAAAATTGATTTGGCGCGGAAAGGATATTTACACTGGGGGCCTATAACGACGGGTTCTGCCTGGGTGAATTCTTCCTGTAATAAAGGGTATGAGGCACTTACGAAGATGATTGAGCCGGGCTGACCCAGATCGTTTGTAGAGCCAAACCCGAGTAATCCTCCCAGGCCTTTAGCCGTGCGATAGACCCAGGCGCGTGTTGCACGGTTGAAGGGCAGTTCCTCACGATCATGGGCAAAAAAGTACTGTCGAAAATATTCACCCAACTGTTCAAACATGTACCGAAAACGTCCGATAACAGGATAGTTGCGTAATATCGTATGGCTACGTTGCGTATAGTCACGAATGTAAAAAAACAGGTATACAATGACTACCAGAGTAATAAGGATCACAATTTTGTTGTCTGACCAGTTACTCAACCATTCCATGCCATGCTCCCGACAGATGATATTTATACTTGAAATTCCAGACTGACATAAAAGGTTCCATGTCACAAATTTCA
>Ga0316207_10001720_pt1 | contig 25362 bp, 20 predicted proteins | sample 6weekpyrite_MG_FD_204943 | JGI IMG/M metagenome (GOLD analysis project Ga0316207, IMG submission 204943) | Microbial mat bacterial communities from mineral coupon in-situ incubated in ocean water Damariscotta River, Maine, United States -... | ecosystem: Environmental > Aquatic > Marine >... | reverse complement strand
CGCTCGCAGATGCTCAACTAACTACGGCCTTCGCAAAACACTGTGTTCTGAACCCGGTTTCGTAATACTTATTTCGGATGAAATTGAACGTCTCCAGAGAGGAGAATGGTGCCCGGGGCCGGGGTCGAACACCATTTATAAACAAACAGTTATCTATGCATGGCGTAGGTTTGGCGTAGGCGTAAATCTGGCGTAATTGATCAGCGAGTTGAGTTCAGCCACGGACCGGCGCTCAAGCAACCGAGTATACAATTCTTAGCCTCGCCTCACTAGATCCCACACCTTTGTCTTCGTCCCGCACGGTAAATTGCGCCTAGCAGCAATCATATTGAACCAGGTGGTACATCGAGTATGCTAGATTTCCCCTGATTCCGTGAATTACTACACACAAAATATAGCCGCAGGTTGAATGGGAGGTGGCGCCCACTGCTGCCGTCACTTAACTAACGACACTTTCCGGGCTTGGACCGTTTGTGTCCACGGACACGCACGGGCTTCGGCCCGGGTTTCTTGCTATCCCGCACTTGGCGGGGTTTACGGCTACATGCCATTGCAAGTCTCCTTCCAGCTAGTGACAGGTATCAGCCTGCCGCTGTGAGAGCGGGATTGCCCCCTGCTCAATATGGGCAACTCGTCTCGTGCTGCCAGGAGAAAATGCAGCGGGCGCCACCATACTTATATTCTTAAGTTCTGAGCAAACAGATATGAAATAGATTCACCTTCAATAGTTGAGACATATGCCTCTTCCTCATGTGAGTATTTCATAATCTCTGCGGAACCGAATTTCTGAAAATGTTCCATTACATGAGCAAGAACATCACGCTCTGTTTTCTCAAACGCATCAAGATCGGGTTCTCTCCGAGCTACACATTTAAACCCCGTATAGTTCCCCATGATTTCTTCCTCAACATCAAGGATGTGCTCACTTGCCAATTCCGCAAAATAGTAATCGTAATTGTCGGGAACCGGGCCGTATTGAAGATGGATGTAGCGTGCACCAGTAATCGAAACCGCATATTCTTTGAAATGCTTGAAATCCGCATAGAATAGAAGTTTATTCAACTTTGTCTTTAGTTGCCCACCAACAGAGAAAAACAGAATCGCATTGAACAACTTCTGGATATCTAGTTTGAGGAATCCACTGAATTCATCCGGCGGATAGTGTCCGAAGCGTTCCTCGAATAACCGTTCGAAAGAACATGCCTCATCATCAGCCACGCGCAGTTCATCAAGCAGCCGTTCACGCTTGTCATCCGTAAGTGCCTCTGGTGTTTCCTCTATGAGCGTGATTAGATTGTGCGGTTCCATGGCAAGGCGCAGGATCTTTTCATGCGCATCGACATGCAACGCGCCATTTTCATAACGGCTCAGGGTTACACCGCCCCAGCCAAGGAGCTGACCAAGCTCTTTTTGCGTCAGCCCGTATTGCTTGCGCCAGTCACGGATCTGTTCGGGTTGAAGCATATCGTGATGGCGCCGGTACTCCCGGTACGCAAGCGCAAGCGAATCCGGCCCCCGAGTATTTTCAAAGTCCGCACCACACTCCGTGCATTTGAAGAATTCGGCGACCACCTCGATCGGTTCGCCGCGGACTTCCACCATTTCCTTGGCGCGAACGAGTTCAAGCTCGGTTTCTTTCTCGCAATTTGGGCAAATACCTTTCATGACAATTCCTCCACTGGCCGTTTAAGCGCTGTTACCTGTGTGGGTACTTCAGTGGATACTGGGCAATGTGAAACGAAATACATTTCGCTATATGTCGATCGCCTACCTGTGCAACTTTCAACTTGATATAAACCTCGTGGCCTTCGATCTCGCGTCCAAAGATCCAGATGCTGCCAGGCCGGTCGCGATCGGGCACCGGTCCCTTGCAATAGTCCGCTACCGATAGCCCGAGCAGCAACTCCTCCAGATTGGCCATGGTCAGCCCAAGCTGGGCGAGCGTCGGTCGCGTCTCGGCGCGGGGGATGATATCCACCCCGCTTCCACCTGTGGCTACCTGTTTGAATTTCAACAGGAAATCCCGGACGTCCTGGATGGACACTGAAACCCTCCCCAATAGTTAGCGACCGCATGTGGTAATTATTTATCAATTGATAAATTACTGCAAGTCGGATATCATTTCATTAGCACTCTCATTGACAGAGTGCTAACACACTAAATACTATATATGCACAGTCTATGACTGCATATACACAATATATGGTAGATCGATAAAATAATGGCCAAGCGAGACTAAGTGATTGACTGAAATCAACACACCATTCCAGATACTTGCAATCGACGGCGGTGGGATCCGCGGTATGTTTGCGGCGGCTGTTCTTGCCCACCTGGAACAGGATCTCGACATACGCATCGCCGATCATTTCGACCTCATCACCGGCACCTCCACAGGGGGCATCATCGCGCTCGGTCTCGGGCTGGGCATGCGCCCGGCTGAGATACTCGAGTTTTATTTGAACCACGGCCCGGCGATCTTTCCGCCGAGGCCTCGCGGACAACTGCGATCACTATTGCACTGGGTTTCCCGAAAGCACGACCCGGCCCCATTAGAATACGCATTGCGGGAATGCTTTGGCGAGCGCTTGCTCGGGCACAGCAGCAAGCGCGTAGTCATCCCGACTTTCAACATGGACAGCAACGACGTCCGGCTTTTCAAAACAGCCCATCACGAGCGGCTCCGCCGTGACCACAAGATCCCCGCATGGCAGATAGCGATGGCGACTACCGCAGCACCTTCCTACCTGCCCGGCTTCCTGGGCATCGACCAGCAGTGGCTGGTTGATGGCGGCGTCTGGGCAAACAACCCGACGATGGTCGGCCTAACCGAAGCGACCGGTGTACTCAACATCCCTTTTCAGGCCGTGTCGATACTTAATATCGGTACTTTGTCGAGCCTGCCGGAACGCCCCCGCTCCCTGATCGCTGGTGGCAAGCTCCTATGGGCAGGCCATACAACTGATCTTTTGATTTCCAGTCAAGGTACTGGCGCCATTAACCAGGCCCGCCTGATTCTTGGAGAAGAACGTGTCACCCGAATTGATTCCAACGTTCCCGACGGCCTACTGTCACTCGACAGATATGCACCCAATGAGCTGATCAGCCGCGCCTCTCGGGACAGCCAACACGTAACCCCTGTTATCGCAAAGAAATTCTTTCCGCACGTTGCGGCTACGTTTGTTCCCTGCCATGCCACCGAAGGAGGCAATCAATGACTACCAACCCACCCTCGTTCGCTCAACAACGCTATCTCTCTGGCATGCTGGAACTCCTGTGCCAAAGCATGGAACTTACCGCAACACAGTACCAGGAGGCCCAAGCGAAATACGAAGCGGTCAGCAACTGGCTCGCGGATAGTGACGACCCGCGGCTTGCCAGTGGGCTGATTTTCCCGCAGGGCTCGATGCGACTCGGCACAACGGTCAAACCGCTGGGCCGGGATGAATTCGATATCGATCTCGTATCGCAACTGGGATACGCCCAGACGGATAGCCCCAACGAAGTGTACGGTGCTATTGGTAGCCGCCTCAGCGCGAACGGCACCTACAAAGCATTACTCGAGCGAAAGAACCGGTGCTGGCGACTCAACTATGCGGAATCATCAGGACTGCATATGGATATCACACCTGCAATACGTAATGTCATATGCACCAATGATGGTTTGCTTGTGCCGGACCGGGAGTTGTCTGACTGGTCGCCCAGCAACCCTGCCGGTTATGCCGACTGGTTCGAGGAGCGCGCTAAGCTGCGCCCTACCATGCTGTTCGTGGAGGGCGTCACTCTTCGCGCCGATATCGCCCCGCTACCGGAGCAAATACAATTGAAAGGTCCGCTCAAGCGCATCGTCCAGTTGTGCAAGCGGCACCGCGATCTGATGTTCGTCGACGATAACACCGGCGCCGCACCGATTTCGATCGTCCTTACGACGCTGGCAGCACATGCCTACGAACGGCTGGCTCGAACAGCCCGGTTCAACAATGAATACGAACTGGTGGCCGCCGTGATCAGGGCGATGCCGGACTTTATCAAAATCGATGAGTCCTCTGGTCAACCCATCTATGTCATCGACAACCCCACCACGGATGGCGAGAACTTCGCCGAGCGCTGGAACGATCATCCAGAGCGCGCCCAGGCGTTCTACCGCTGGTACGGGAGGATGTTAACGGACCTCGACAAGCTGATGGAGGTTCATGGACGTGACAATGTGGTTCGTTACCTCGGCGAGCATATCGCCGGTACCCGCGATGCAGGTAAGGTTGCCAACTTAGTCACCGATAGGGTAACAGCGGCACGCGAAAAGGGATTACTCAAGTCGGCTACAGTTGGCCTGGGCCTTACTACCGGCCAGGCCGTCCAGGGAAATACTTTTTTCGGGAAATAGCCAGTGACCTACCCGGCGAGACTGGCTCGAGGCCAACGCATCACCGTTGCCCAGCAGTTGATGGGATTACGGCGCGCGTGTCCCGATGGACATGGCAGCATCATCCACGTTGGGGAACTTCAATGGGATTACGAGACACAGCCTACCCCAATCAGCCGGATATATAAGATACGGATTCGCTACCGCCTCGAGAAATCGCCTAAAATATTTGTCATATCACCAAATCTTCGGGATCTTGCGGACGAGAGGAAAATTCCACATCTGTATGATCAGGCGCTACAGAGACTTTGCCTGTACCTACCACGCACGGGTGAATGGAGCACAACAAAATGGCTGGCGGATACGGTCATTCCGTGGGTAAACCTTTGGCTTTATTACTTCGAAGACTGGCTGCAAACCAACGAATGGCGTGGTGGCGGGGAACACCCTCCAGAGGACCAAAAAACAAAAAAGCGAAAGCGTACCGAGTGCCGTAAAAGCGTACGGTCCTCCTGATATCTATACCTGTTTCTACTTATTTATCGCCAGTCAGCCCAATCGAGTTCACACAGAATAACGCCGAGGCATTGGGAAGCAAGTTCTGCATCCTGCTCACGAATTTCGCGCAAAGAACGCTTCGCCTTCTCCACAGGCTTCGCCCTAGCATGCAATCGCGCGATAATTTTTGCAGCACTCACTGCAATTATCTTCGGCTCGTTCTCTTTTTCCAGGTCATTTGTCAATGCACCCAGGTCCTTTGCACCTTCCCCCAGCAAGCCAAAGTATGCCAACAATATTTGGCTTGCAGCATCACGGGCGCGATCAATAACCGATACTGGTGCAGCATGATAAACCTCGTCGGTAAAGGCATCGAGGGATGCCATCACCGCTGAGCGGCTATTTTCGGGTATCTTGCCGCTTTCTACTTGAGGGAGAACGCCCAGACTGGAACATGACTTTAACGTAACGAGATCTTCACCCGTGCTGATGTTTTCAACATTGATAATCGTCCAAACAGTAAAGCGCTCATCGAAACCGAGCAGAACCAGTGGCTGCTCTTTCTGATCCTTGATGAATCGATGCCAGATTGGATTTCCGTGGAAGGTTTCGAGCGATTTTGTGACGATTCCCTTGCTCGCCTCCCTGGTCTCACTAGGAATGGCGGGGTGTACCTGGACATGCCATTGCTGTGGCTGCTGATTACCTGCCTGATAAAATCGGCCCCGGCGAATACGGGCAATGGGATCAAAGGAGTCCTCTCTGAAAATCCATGCGTCACCGATAAGATCCCGTCGGTTCTCTGCTTTGAGATCACCTTCCTGTTCGAAGACGATACGGGCTGGTGTAATCACAGGCGATGGCCATACGGCATGTCCCTAGGTACTCCTTCCTTCATAGCAAAGATCGCGATCTCTATCGATACCGATGTTCACAGGAACTCCACATTATTAAACCGGTTCTCACAGCTCGCCCTTGAATGCCTTGTCGAGGATCGCAATGGCGGCTCAGAGAATCGCGGTCGCGTAGTACGGTGACGGCAGCTTCGGATAGACCCGATAAATGTGGCGGAATACATCATCGGCCCGGATATCCACTTCTTCTTCGTCAAATGACTCCACAGGCAGCCCAGTCGACTCATCCCATAGGTAGTCGCGAATCGCCAGCCGGACTGCATCGCGGGTCGCTTCCTTGTCGCGCCAGTGATCTACGCGGAGCTTCTCCGTTTTCAGTCTATCCAGCAGGTCAACCGCCACCTTCTTGATCCGCTTGATCTCGGCCGAGGACAATTCCGGCTTCCTGAGCAGATCGAATATAGCCAGGGATTCCTCGTCCAGCCCTTCGCGAATCGCCCGGTGCTCTTCTTCGTCGAGCTCCCGAACGAGATTGAACAGGGCCTCGAAGGTCTTCTCGATGGTTACCCGATTCTTCTCTCGGTTGTACTCGGCCACGATCTGCTCATAGTGCTGCTGGTAGTCGGTGCGCAGCGGGTTTTGCTGTAATAGCCGTTGCAGTCTCTGCTCCACAGCTTCGCGCAGGTTCTGGGCAAGGGTGTTCTTCTTGGGGCTACGCTCGAACTCCTGGCGCAGCCGGTCAAAATCGATCTTGCTGATATCATAGATCGATGACGGATAATCTGTCTCACCCGGGCGAACATCAATGGCATCGTTCACCACCAGGTGCAGCTGACGGATGATGTCCGTGATGTCGGCCTGCTCGCGATCCTGCTGCAGGCTCTTGTAGACGATATTGGTCGCATCGCGATCGGCGCGGTGGGCGTTCACACCCGGGACGTTGATACAGGCCTTGAACTTTTTGAATACCTCGCGGCACATCACCTCGAAGCGTTTGCGGCTCTCGTCGTTCTCATTGGCCACCTCCTTGCACGCCACGATGGCAGCGTTGCGCTCAAACCCGGTCTTGTGAAGGACGTCGTCGAGAGAGGCGTTCCGATCATCGAGGAAAGTCCGCACCAAGGCAATAGCCTCGGCCAGGTCCGCCAGCAACTCTTCTTCCGGTCTGGCCGGATCGGTTTCGCCTCCCTCTCCTTCCGGTCGCATCCCGGCAAAGATTGCCAGGGCCTTGCGCAGATGTTTGAGGATGCCGCAGTAATCAACGATCAGTCCGTTGTTCTTGCCTTCGTTCACCCGATTGGCGCGGGCGATCGCCTGCATCAGGGTGTGTGCCTTGAGCGGTTTGTCGAGATAGAGGGTCGCGAGGCTCGGCACATCAAAGCCGGTCAGCCACATGGCGCAGACAATGGCCACCCGCAGCGGGTGTTCCTCTGCCTTGAAGGCATCATCCAGCGCCATGGTCTGCATATTGCGGTACTCGGGCTTTGCGCGCATCGACTCGGGCAGCTCGATACCCTCCTTGATGAGCCTGCGGTGCGGGGTGATGTCCAGGTCCCACTTGCGGAACTTATCCACCTCCCCCTGCTCCTCGCTCACCACCACTGCCATGCGGGTCTCGCGCATCCAGTCGAGCTGGCGATGGCGGAACAGTTCCTCCTGTTCGTCGGCGATTGATGTCAGTGCTTTCTCCAGCTCGCGGATGCGTTCCTGCCAATAGAACTCGATCAGGCGGTGCATGCGTACGCAGGTCACCTTGTCGATACACACCAGCATCGCCTTGCCGGTCTCCCAGGCTGCCGCGTAGTGGTGCACGAAATCGCGCGCCACCTGGTCGAGCCGTTTATCAGCGGTAATGATGTGATAGTCGCGCTTGAGTTCCCGCTCCAGCCGCTGCTCGACATCAATGTTGTCGGTCTCCAACTCCTCCAGCTTCTCGGCAATGCGCTCGTTGAGATCACCGACGGCCACCCCCAGCTTCTCGCCGCGGGCGTCGTAGTAGAGCGGTACTGTGGCGTTATCGTCCACCGCCCGCTGGAAATCGTAGGTGGAGACATACTCGCCGAACACCCGGCGCGTGATCTCGTCGTCCTTGAACAGCGGGGTGCCGGTAAAACCGATGTAGCTGGCATTGGGCAGGGCGTTGCGCAAGTTGAGCGCCAGCGTGCCGTACTGGGTACGGTGCGCCTCGTCGGTGATGACAATGATGTCGTCCCGCTCGCTGTAGGGCTGTTCCGGCTCCACCTTTTGATTAAACTTCTGGATCAGCGAAAACACGTAGGCCTTGTGTTGGATCAGCAGCTCATTCAGATGATGGCCGCTGGCGGCCCGGCATTGCTCCTGCTCGCTCACCACACCGCAATGGGCGAAGGTCTTGTAGATCTGAGTATCGAGATCATCGCGGTCGGTCAGCACCAAGAACGTAAAGTTTCCGCCGAGCTTGCGATGCACCTTGCGGGTGAACATCACCATGGAATAACTCTTGCCCGATCCCTGGGTGTGCCAGAACACCCCAAGCTTGCCCTGGCGCGTCTTGCGATCACGCACCGAGTCGATGGCGCGGTTAACGCCCAGAAACTGGTGGTTGCGGGCGATGATCTTCTTCGACTCGCCCGCCGATTCATCGAACAGGATGAAGTTCTCCACCAGATCCAGGAAATTGCGTTTCTCGCACACCCCCTTGAGCAGCGTCTCCATATCTACTACGCCCGGCGCCTCCTCGGCCAGTCGCTTCCAGTCGTTGAAATGTTCCCAGCGGCTGGTGATGGAGCCGATCTTCGCCTGCTCGCCGTTGCCGAACATAACAACCGCATTGTGGTGGAACAGGTGCGGGATGGTGTCGCGGTAATCGGAGAAATTCTGCTCGAAGGCGGCCTTGAGATTCTTGTGCAGATTCTTGCACTCGATGAACAGCAGCGGCAGACCATTGACGTAACCGATGATATCCGCCCGCCGCCGATAGAGATCTCCTCGCACCCACAGTTCGCGCACACAGAGAAAATCATTATTGGCCGGATCAATGAAATCGAACAGGCGCAACCGCTGCCGCACCCGCTCGCCCTTGTCGTTGCGGAAGGTGACCTGCACCCCGTCGCGCAACAACGCGTACTTTTCCCGGTTGGTGGCGATTAGGGTCTGCGAAGCAACCGAGGCGGTGATCTGCCGCACCGCATCATCGTAGGCCGCATCCGGCAGACTTGGATTCAGCGCAGTCAGCTTTTCGCGCAGCGCGCGCGTCAGCACCACCTCACGGTCAGAAGCACGACCCAACAGGCCGTCCGGCCCGAAGTCCTCGTTGTTGTAGGCATACACCGACTGCCAGCCAAGCTGTTGCTCCATGTAGTCGGCAGTGGTCTGCTGGACGAGGGTGTCTTCGGTGTAGGCGTTAGTATTCATATTTATCTTATACTGCTACAGATCACGCAGGCGAGGTTTCTCGAGCGTATCCAGACAATCAGGCCAGATAAGCTCTCTTTGTGAGAACACCTTAAAAAGCGTACTTCTCAACGTTATGGGAAGCGCTTCGCGAGCCGCATCCGCGAGAGCCGCTTTCAGTCGCTCTGCTAAATCTCTAAACTGTTCAAGCTCGATAACAAGGTATTCGTCCGATGGATTGGCATTGTCCGTTACGCCAACGATCGGCCCCACGAACACCGGTACTATTTCTTGCACCCCAATATTGTCCTTGACCCACTGAACGTGGTCACTCAACTGGCCTACTTCTTTCTTCTGATATCTTGAGGTTGAATTCTTGTCAGTTTTTACTTCCATACATAATGCGGGCATCCCCTCCGCCACCCACAGAACATCCGGACCGGTACGAAATTCCTTATCCGGTCGGGTGGCTTCAAGCCCCAGATACTGTCCTAACGCACGCAAGGCCTCTTCTGTCTGTCCAGAAGTTCCGGTTCCATCAAGATGTGCCAAGTCCGCATTCAATGCTCTTGGCATAATAATAGTGCCGTCTGCCAATATCTTTAGCTGCTGGTCAACCTCTACGATTTGTTGTGGAATCGCCTCGCCTTGTTTTGTTTCCACCTCTCGTGGATAGGCAGGTATATTCCTCTGGCTAGCATGCGATCGTACAAACATCTCTTGTGCAGCTTCGTCATCGCCGAGAAACTGGTATGCCGTCCCTAACCACATACAGTGCCAAGCACCAGTACTGGCACTCAAGGAAAAGGCATCCTCTAAGGTAGACGCCAAGACTCTCGCGGCATCCTGATATTCGCGCTGCCACATCAACAAACCGTATTCCGCCTCCGATTTCGCCAACCGAGTCAGTAAATCAGTATTCACATCGGAGTCTTCCGGCTCCGCACTGGCCATAAATTCATTGTAAGCCGTGATCCAACTTTCATCTCTCGTCAGGCATTGTCCCGCCGCGGCGGCTAGTTCCTCTGTATTGTCTGCCTGTTCCGATATCGCGTCACCCAGTGCAATTTGTTTCTGCAGGAATGGCGGCAACACCGCCCTGTTTTTCGGAACCAGCACCCAGTCGACAAGGCGTCTTCCAGTCAATACCACCACTCCGTGATCGCTCATGCCACGGGATATGCGACCAAAACTTTGCACAATCCGCGAGGCGATGGCCGTTCTCAATGTATTAGCCAACCCGAGTTGCTCCCACATATAGCGCTCAAGTGGACCGACACCCATAGGTAGGTCGTCTATCACCATCACACGGCAGGTATCGCCGGGTAAATCGACACCATCGTATCTCGCAGCCAATAGCAGCTTCGGCGTTCCCGCATCACTCTTGAACTCCCGGACGGCTTGAGTCACCTGTTCTCTCGGCGGAGGAACTACCATATCCTGCCACTTGGCAGCCCGCGCGTAAGTGGGAACCAGCACTAACGCTTTTTTATCGCTGATCAGTTGCTTGGCTATTTCGGTGTCATCCAGATCTGATCCGATCTGCGATGGGATGATGACTAACCGTTCACACTCACCCGCCGTGGTAGACGGTGCAGCCACATCATCAGGAACCTTCCCAAAGGTCCGTGCAAACGCATCGGACGCGGCAAGGGTTGCAGAAAGATATACACGACGCCTGCCTTTCTGAAAGTATGGAAGCGAAAGAACAGGAACAAACGGCGGCGTAATCGTGATATCAGCACCTAAGATCAAAACACAACAGGTATCTACATGGTCCCTGATATGCTCCCAAGCAAAGGTTGTGTTTTGGTTGTCCTGGAGGTTCGCACCATAGAGAATTCTTAACAACTCGGACCGTTGTACGCCAATTTCAAAAGGCGGGATCAAAAAAAGGCGTTGGCATGCCGGGTCCTCTAGCTCCGCGTAACTACCTGACTTACCACATTTGTCGTGATAGTCTTTGAATAGCGCTATTAACTCACTATAGACACCGGGAAACGTGTTTCTGTTAATACGTAACGAGAAGTGATCCCGGAGAAGATGTTCTGCGGCGTGAGCATCGTCAAATATAATTGCCGATACATCCTCTCTGAAAAAACGGGACCTGCCATTAAACAATGCCTGGTAAGTGGTTATGCAGGGCGCTTCACCTCGGCTATATAAATCATTACTAAACTCACGATGAAAGTATGTCGTAACATTGAGACCATACCCTTTGGCTTTTTCCGCTGTTTGTTCAACAAGCTGAATTGAGCTGCATGCATAGAGCACCTTATTTCTGGTTTCATTAACCAGAGATTGTGCAATCAATAACCCCACCAGAGTTTTTCCGGCGCCGGTGTTAAGTACTATGCCGACGTCGTCTTTTAAACGGTTTTCGTGCCATTTGCGTAGCGCGTCACCCTGTGCCAACCAGAGATCATTGATACCCGGATCTGATACCTTCAGTTTTTGAAAAAGCTCGATGGGATCGACAGGCAACGCGTCCTTTTTTCTTGGCTTGATCTTTGAGAAATCGAACGTCATGAATCGTGGCTCCTGTCACTTTGCGCGTCGAGGTCGCCGAATTGGCAATGCCGCTGGATTGCTATGGTGCGAAAAGATCTCATACTGCCACCACCCCGTTCATCAGCTGTGGAAAGGGCACGTTACTCTCAATCTCAAGACCACGAAGATCTACAGACCCGAAGTCCTCATTGTTCCACGCCATTATCCAACGACAGCGGAGTTGCTGCCCCATGTAGTCGGAGGTGGTCCGCTGAACGAGAGTATCTTCGGTATAGTTTTGCATTGATTTGATCTAATCCAACCCTTCCAGAACCCGCCAAATATGCTGATAGATCCGACCATCGCGCTGGCCGAGTGCTTGCTGCCAGCCGAAATCATCTAACGCGCGCAAGCGAGCTCGAACTTCGGGCAGAGGTTGTCCGGTTATGTTGCCCATGTTGCGTGAGAGCTGCGTCGCGGCTGCCCTTGGTACACCTAGTAACCGAAGCGCAACAGCAGCATCATCATTTACGCCGTAATACACTCTGGAAGGCAAATTTCTTAAGGAGCGGAGTTGCTCTTCAGGTAGACCACTACCAGTGATAGACAACAGTGCACCCAACCCCCATGCGGTGGTCTGCGTTAATCTACCGAACAAGTTCTTCCCACAGTCGGTCATTGCTTTAGTAAGGTCTTGGTCCGCTCCCAAAAAATACCTATTGGCAATATCGGGAACGGAAGCCCCATTCACCCAGTCCTTGATGATCAGCGCCAACTTATTACCATCGGGGGAGTTCCCACCAGTAACAGCTTTAAGATTTTCCCGAAGCTCAGGCACTCTGAGTAAAACACCCATCATCCCTTGCAAGTCACGATTGTCAGCGCCAAATAGCGATTCTGCATTCCATGACTCGCTATTTATCCCTTCATCGCGTACGGCACCGAGAACTGTACGGATGCTTTGCAGTGAGAATCCAGTGCTATCTACGAGTTTTAAAGGTTGTCCTGGCTCTTGAAGGTACTGGGTGTACTCGTGAATACCTGATAGCAACTGGTTGGCAAGCGCTGAATTTTGATTTCTCAATTTTTCAAAACCAAAAGTGCCGCGGAGCACCTGCTCAATCTCATCAGAAAAACCTTCCGGCCGCCCCATCTGTCGGTAGGTATGGGCTAGGTATTGGACGAATGTAGACCATTCCGGCCGACTATAAACAATAGCACCGAGGTCGCCCATAAGAACGCCAGCTTCGTTAGCCAAAGTAATAAGCGCGGAATTTAGTTCCCCAGATTGTTTGTTGATGAAGGTCCTGAGTGTATTGGCTTTATCTTGATCTTTTGCCACCAAGGCTACGACCCCAAGTTGCCCCTGGGATACTCGCCCAGCGCGGCCTGCGATGTTCCAGAAATCCTCAGGAGGCATATCCACACCATAGGGGTATTGGTGCGAAGCCATCACGACACCAGCAACAGGGAAGTTAACGCCCTGAGCAATCGTTGTGGTCGCAACCAGGAATTTCAATTCGTCGGCTTCAAACAACCACTCCATTAGAGCCCGTGCATCATCGGAAAGACCAGAGTGGTGAATTCCAACGCCAAAGGACAGCAAATCTATGAGAGGGAATGAATCACCAAATTCATTTCTCAGAAAGTCTTGGACGAGTGCTATTTTCTGTGATGGTGCTATTCGATTGGCTTCAATCTTAAGTCGTTCGGCAAGGCCCCACACCCAATCCGGCCGGGTGTGCATCACAATAACAGGGCCGCGTTCCTGGAGCTTTTGGGCAGTAACTGCCGCCAGCGTGCTCTGATCGGTTACTTTTCTATAGGTAGACGCGATATCTGCGTTCTTCGAAAAAGCAAGCGTTTCATCTACGACAAGGGTTTGTCGAGTGGTATGCACTGTTTCCATGCAAAGTTGATAATCATGGCTTTGGCCATTGATTAGTTCTCCGCGCTCCGGCTGGACAATGCCGATCACGCGATCATTCGGCTGCCAATCCAGAGCAAGACTGACATCTTCAGAGTTTGCGCCACCCAACCACCGTGCAACCTCGCGGGCATTATCGATAAAGGGAGTCAGCAAAAGAAATTGGGCTCGTTGACATTCGCTGTTAATCGTTGCAAGCAGCAATTCAAGCTTTAGACCACGGCTGGCACTTTGGATGTTGTGGGCTTCGTCTACGACGACGAGCGTCAATGGGCGGCCGATCTCCGCTTCCCAACCCTGACGAAGCATCAGGTCAAGCTTTTCCGGTGTCGTTACGAGTACGCGGAATGCTTGCGCTGGATCATCCAGCCGAAGTAGATCAGCTTCGATAGTATCTACTTCCAAGGCCGGACTAACCTGTTCAACACTAACACCGAGCGGTTCAAAATCACGGCGTAGTTGCCGCGCGATCTGACTCACGAGAGCCTTGGTTGGCGCCAGATAAGCAACCCATCCGCGCTCATCGTCGAACTGGTTCAATGCCTGGAGGATACGAAATTCAGCGATTAGCGTTTTACCGCTAGAAGTGGGCAGGCTTACAACGACAGCTCGGCGACTGGATCCAAGCAATCCCTTCTCCGCCAAAGTCCGGCGCTGGGGAGGAAGCACATCGAAAAGCGCACGGTTGCCGCGTCCTCGATCGACAAGGCTCTTGACGAACTTCGTTACACGCGAATTGACGGCTCTCGTCACAGTCCAAATGGAGTTTTCCGCCATTTGTGATGCGCTGGCGGTGAGCAAACGGCTAAGTGGTTCGAGCTCTACCATTTGTGCTTGCTCGCACACAGCCAACACCCTGTCGAAATGCGTGTCGAGCAGTTGATGGATTTGATACTTACCATCCACGACGCCATCGGTCATGTAATGGGCGAAAACCTCCGCCGCCTTGGCTAAGTGGTAAAGCCCGATTAGTTCCAATGCAGTGGCCTTGGCGCGTGCAGGCTCCTGTCCATCCAAATAAGCCTTTTCAAACGATGCCTGAGAGTCGCGTAAGCCAGCGATTCGCTCGAGCACCGCATCGCGATCTGTCCAGCCATCTTTACGGATCAACCTGAGCCAGATATCCAGAGTAGTTGCCCAGGTTCTTTCGCCCCAATCGCCGGACGCTAAAGGTAGTTCTGGCCAAGGCTCCTCGCGAAGCCAGCGCGCCGCGTCAGGACCTTTATCGCCCAACACTGCCAACACCGCTGCGCGTAAGAGGAACATACCGCTGCCCATAGCATCATCTGGTCGTGGAAGGACGCACAGTAAGCGGAACGCATCGGCTGCGGCGAGCTTTAATTCATTCCGCTTTGCCTCATCATCCGCAGTATTTTCGAGCGTCAGATCGATTACAACCATCTCCAGTGTTTCAGCACAGCGACGGATGAATTCAGCGTCTTCGCTAAAGGGCCTTTTGAGTAATTCCTGATAGATCTGAGCATGGCTCGCCTGCTTCAGCGCCTGCTCCCTCGTGTTCCCCAATGCTTCGAGCAACCAATGGCTCATGCTCCACCTCCCACGACAAGTCGAGGCAGATCAGCAATAACACAGGGCAGATAGAGCGCCACCAAGTGACAGGTCGTTGGAGACTGGATGTTTTTGGCTAAAGATTGCCCTCTCGGCCTCAGGTCTTGTTCATTTGGGTTCGTATCGCGAATCAGTACACCAAACAATGCGATGGCCTTGTTACCGGAATTCAGAAACAGTCCGACTGCCGCATTGAAGGAGGTCTCGTGAGCAGTTCCTTTGCACCGTGGCAACAACCACTTTAGTAATTGATTGATGAGAGTCAGGTTCGTTGCCAGATTATCGATCTGATGAGCCATGCCACTGCGGCCGTTCATGACGTTAGGTGGACTGTTCGCATCGGTGGACGTTTTCACCTCTCCAAGCACAAGACGTGTTTCACCTTCAATGGTTTCGAAGCCGACCAAATCTGCACCCGGCAAGCTGGCTTTGGGTGTCCGTTTGTCGCGCTCCATATTCCAGGGCCAAGTGACCGCATGCTCCCGGCTGAGGTAGGCTTCCGCCATTGCCTCACCTACCGCCCAATCCCGCTCCTCAGGAGTATTGGACGCAAGAATTTCATCCAGGCTATCGCGTGCAAACCCGGTATTAGCCAAGCCACGCAAATGCGCTTCGAACTCCCTTTGGCCCTCCTCATCATTGAGACGAGACGCCACATCGTTCGATATAAATGTGTTGAATTCTTTCCCGGCAGTCATACTGGCGCCGCGCCATGTGATCTGCCCCGCGCGAGTCTCGTAATGTGTGGTTGATAGACTCGCCTCCGTCACACCACTATCTCCCCGTTCATCAGGCGCGGCAGGAGTAGATCGCGTGCTTTGGTTAATTTGCTAATCTCCGTAGAAAGAACATCTACTTGCCGAAGGACTGGCACTGCATGCTCGGTAAATATATCAATGATCTTATCGTCCGGAACAATAAAGGGTATCAGCTTAAATGTGTCCCGAATGATTGCATCAAACACCGCACCCACGGCTCGACTGCGGAATTGCTCAACTCCATCGACCAGTACGAAATAGAGGTAATACTGATTGACCGGTGGTTTTGCTACCAGTGCATAGCACGATTGGTTCATGGCCATAGGCGCCTGAGCCAGATTGATTTTTCCTACAGTTCCGCGTGCAGTAATAAATACTGTATCTTTTGGATATAGCTTGCTGTTGCAGTTCTTGAGTCCCGCCTCGGTGAGTGTCTTTTCTGTATTGCCGACGTAGGCATGGTCGGTTGCATCTTTTGGCGTAAAGAATGGTATATCACCATCCCAGTAATCCGGGACCTTTGTTTTTGGAGTTCCACCGCTGAGAACTTCCATAACCTCATAAGCAGTTTTTTTTGCCCATCCCTCCGGCACGCCGTCTTTGATTTTGACGTGTTCGTGGCCGGGGAAGCGGAGGTGAATGAACCATTCCTTGTAGAGCAGTCGGGCGGACTGTTCCAGTAACTGGATGCGGCGGCGGTTGTTTTCGATCAGGTCGTCGTAGGCGGAGAGGATGCCTCCGATTTTTTTCTGCACATCTAGTGGAGGGCATGGAATTGGTAGCCGTTCAGCATCACCTACTCTGACATGGTCAACTGTCGCGCCAAACCCCATGCCTTTGAATCGTCCTTGAACAGGAGGTGATTGGAGTACATATGCCAAAAAGTTCCAGTCGAGATTTTCAGGATTAGGTCGGTAATGAAACAGGCGTTGACCTAAGAAGACCTTGTCATCATCGGAAGTAAACCGACCAACCTCACCAACTGGCGCTTCACGGGTCAGTATTACGTCCCCGTACTGCGGTTTAGACCGTCTAGTCCACTTCTGAAAAACCTCCTCCGTAACATAACGTACTTCATCCAGATCAATGAAGCCGTTCTTCACGTTGGTTGTGCGTATCATTTTATACTCGGTTTCATACTCAACTATTGGCGCAGTTTTATTCACGCAATCGACCGCCAGTTCGCACAACTCATTTACGGGGTGCATAGGCCAGCTCATATCCCCAACTCCTCAAAATTCCGTTTAATCGTCGCGGCCAGGGTTACGGCCTCGGCATTGAGGTCTTCCAGCTCGACGTGGATCTCACGCAGGGTTTCCTCGAAGTCAAAGTCCTCGTCCACCTCTTCGGGTGCGACGCCGACGTAGCGGCCCGGGGTGAGGCTCCAGTCGTTGGCTTCGATCTCCTTCATATCCACCAACTTGACCAGCCCTTCCACGTCGCGCAGCTTGGCCTCGGGGAAACGTTCGGTGAGCCAGTGGGCCTGTTTCCAGAAGTAGCGCACCTGTTTGAGCTGCTCGACGGCGGATTGGCGAGCTTCGTCGGCGACCTTGCGGGCGCGGGTGATGTCGCGGCTCACCCATGTATCGCTCTGTTTGGCGTCGCAGTCAGTTTCGCAAGTATCGATCAAGCGGGTGGCGAGTTTGTAGATGAGGTCGGTCTGCTTGATGAGATCACGGCTGGCCTCGGCCAAGGGTTCAAGCTGCCGAGTCAGCTTGACCAGTGCGGCGTTGGTATCGGCGGTGTGTTCCCACTGACTCGCTGCCTTGTCCGCATTTTTATAGAACTGTTTGATGTCCTGCTCAAACAGCGCAAACTCCTTGTCCAGTTCGGTCATCAGTTCCCTGTGCGAACCCGTCTTCGGCTGGCTGTTGAGAAAGGGTGCGAGTGTTTTTCTCAACAACTTAAGAGCGTCGTCATAATCCGGCAGGGTCCGGTGAATCTGTCCTTCGTCGTCTTCCCATTCCTGGCAAGCTTGCGCCTCGTCGACGACCTGGCCGAGGTAATTAGAAACCAGTTGTAGATAACGCTCGGTCTCGCCCCGGTAGAGCCAGACGATAGCGAGCAGGTTCTGCTCCTGTTCGGGGCTGAAGTCGTAGATTTTGCGCGTGACCTTGCGATAGACATTGCGCGCATCGAGCATCAGCACCTTGTTCTTATGCGCCTTGGGCTTGTTGCGGTTGAGGAACCACAGCTCGCAGGGCACGGTGCGGGTGTAGAAAAAGTTGGAGCGGATGGCGACCATGATATCGACGTCGCCGGTTTCCACCAGCTTCTGCCGTACCTTCGCCTCACCGCCGCCGGCGCTGGAGGCCTGTGAGGACATGACAAAACCGGCTTTGCCCTTTTCGCTCAGGTAGCTGTAGAAGTAACTGATCCAGACATAGTTGCCGTTGCTGACCTTGTCCTTTTTGTTGACGCCGGGCAGGCCGAAGGGCAGGCGCGGGTCGCGCTTGATCTTGTCGGCGTCGATCTCGTCCACGTTGAAGGGCGGATTGGCCATGACGTAGTCGGCCTTGCCAACCAGTTCGTGTGGGTCTTCGTAATAGGTGATGGCCTTCTGGATGTCGCCTTCCAGGCCGTGCACGGCGAGGTTCATCTTGGCCAGGCGGATGGTGGTGGCGTTTTTCTCCAGACCATAGAAGGTGAGCTTTTCCGTAGGGCTGTCGCCGTGCTCCTCGACGATGCGCGCGCTCTGCACGAACATGCCGCCGGAACCGCAGGCCGGGTCCAGCACGGTGCCGCGCTCGGGGTCGAGCACATGGGCGATGAGCGAGACCAGCGAGACCGGGGTGAAGAACTCACCGCCGTCGTGGGCGCCCTGGTTGGCGAACTGGGTGAGGAAGTATTCGTAGATGCGGCCGAAGACATCGCCGGAGACCTTCTTCAGTTCCTCGGGATTAAGTGTGCGCAGCAGTTGGCCGAGGACCTGATTGTCCAGTTCCTGGTATTCGCCCTTGGGCAGGACGCCGCGCAGGGTTTCGTAATCCGCCTCGATGGACTCCATGGCCTCGATTATGGCCCTGGCGCGGTCGTCGCTGTCAGGCAGCGCGACGAGATGGTCGAACTGGGCCTTGGGGCGCAGGAAGATCGCGCCCTGCTGGGAGAAGTCTTCCTTGCTCAAGGCCCGCGTCTTGCCACCCCGCGTGGGCAGCTTCGCCGCGACCTTGTCCTTGACCGTGAGGTAGCGGCTGTAGGCATGGCGCAGAAACACCAGGCCCATGACCGGCAGGAAGTACTCGTTACTGGCGTAGTTCGAGTTCGCGCGCAGGGTGTCCGCCGCGGTCCAGAGGCGTTTTTCTATGGCTTCAATGTGTTCGAGTTGCGGCATTAAACATTATCCATTTTTTGATTCTTTAAGATGCTTCCCTTTTGGCTGGCATATTCGCTCATTCACAGCCCCAATGCTGTCTGGAGTTTTTCCAGCGATTGCATCTGTTTCTTCTTGTCCATCTTACGGATATTAATCAATTTCCATTGAATCGCGGGCAGTTGGTCAATGCCTGCCACTGGCATGAGGTCCCAATCCGGTTGCCCCTGCTTTATTGAGAGGAGGAACTTCTTCTCGTTCTCTGTCATCGTATTTCTGATTATTTCGATGAGTCTATCACGGACTGTTATCAGCTCATCGTACTCGACTTCTTCGGTTGCCATCCCGGCGAACTCTCGCTCAAATACCTGGCGAAAATCTTTCAGGTTAGGTTCGAGCAGTTCGCTCATCGGCCGATCGTGGCTCGCGAGATAAATGACGAAGGCGGTGCGGATCTCATCTGTAATACCTTCGTTATCCATCAAAATCTTGACGTCGAAAATATCGCGCGGATGCTGGCGGTCCAACGCGGCGCACAGTTTACCGCCATACAGATCTGCAACGGCCAGTGTGCTGGCGGTCGCTGATGCCTCAAACAATATTTCGGCCTGCTCGCTCAACTCCCGTTCCACGGGCGAAAAAACTGTACCCCTGAGCACAAGATTGGGTTCAATCTTGATGGTTGCCTCTGCTGTGCTGATGGATAACTTTGAAACATGCTCCGCGCCCCTTGCCCGTTTCTCCTGCACAGTCGCTCCGGGAACGGTTCTTCGGATCGCGGCGGCGATTCGCTGCAACGCTTCACCCATGTTTGACAATGCCGTGTCGCGCCGTTCCAGGGGCAAATACGTCAGGTCGATATCGACCGACAGTCGCGGCATGTCGCGCACATAGAGATTGATCGCCGTGCCGCCCTTCAGCGCGAAGCACGCTTCTGCTGCCACATGGGGCATGACCCGCAACATGAGTTGTGCCTGTTTGAAGTACGGACTGTCTTTCATGCCGAATTCACCGATGCCTTCCAGTCGGATCCCGTGTCCGGGACGGTGATGTTGTATTTGGTGTCCAGCCGTCCGCCTTTGACGATCATGCGCTTGCCTTTGCCAAAGTCCACCTTTGACAGATCCAGTTTCTTGACCCAGGCATGGTTGCAGGCTTCCGCGAGTACCATGAACAGCCGCTTCACCTTCACCGAACGGCACTGTTCCAACAGCGACTGAACAAGGCGCGGCCGCAAGGTGGTCAACCCCTCCATGAGCAGGGCGGCCTCTTCAAAGGATTCCTCCTCCGGAACGAGATACAGCACTTCCATGATGGCGCGCTCGGGTGCCGATATCGTTATGGCATAGCTGGCCAGTTCCTTTTTGGTGAGGCCTGTATCCGGATTGTCGGCGAACAGCGTCGTGGTGGTATATCGAAGCGCCACCCCCCAATCATATTGCCGAAACCACGCAGGCAGGCGGGTACCGGGACTGGCGAACAGCGATACGGACCCACCCTTCCCCATCGGCAGAAAGTGCCCATATCCTTGCAGCTGCAACGCGGTTTTGGCCCCCGCGTGGACGGGCAGCTTCAATTGAGCCTGGAGGGCGTGCAGGCCGCCGGACCACTCGACGTTGTCGCCGGCGCGCACATAGGCACCGTGGCCGATACGCCGTATCCAGCCGCTTTTCTCATACTCGTGCACCAGTTGCTGGTAGGCCCCCTTGGCCTCCAGCCAGCGTGACACCGCCACGGTGCCCTGGGGCCATGCGGTAAGTAGGCGGTTTAATTTGCTGCGGGGCTCACTAGTCATGCTTGTTAATCTAGCGTAAATACAAACCCGGCTCAAGTGAAAAGTTTACTTTGAGCCTGATTTAACAGCTTTCTATTGTTAATTGAGAATTTTAATAAACCGAATGACAAATGAATATGCTATGTGGCGCATCGTTGAGCCCTTGTCTCGCCTGTCACCGTCCTAAATAGGCCGCCGTGATGGCTTCGCGTTCGTGGCCGAGTTCCCGGCTGATGGTGAGCCGGGCCTCGCGATCCAGCTCGCGCTGCTCCGGTGTCAGGGCCTTGGTTTGCGGTCCACCGGCGGCCGGGCATTGCCAGCCGGTCAGTTCCTCGTAGCGGTTCTGGGCATAGGCGTGGCGCAGGCCGTGCATGTGGGAGAGCCCGGCGCGCAGGGTGTTACCCTCGTAGACGCGCAGTTGATGCACGTAGTTGCGGTTGCTCGGGATCAGGGAGCCGAACCCGGCCAGCCGGCGTGCGCGGTTGAGCACATCACGCTGTGCCTCGGTGCGCACCGGAATAACCCGCTCCCGGCCGCCCTTGGTCCAGCTCGCCTTGAGCACGAGATGGTCGCCCCGGTCGGCGAAACTCGGCTGGAATTTCATCGCCTCTTCACGGCGCAGGCCGAAGGCCTGTTGCAGTTCCAGGCTCATGCGCACATATTCATCGCGAACCTTGTCCAACTCCGAGCAGGTCACCGTCTTCGCCTTGGACTCGTTGGTGATAAAGCGCCGGTCCGGGATGCCGTAGTGTTCGTTGGAACGGGCCACCACGTTCTGCTTGTCGACCTTGTGCGCCCACCAGCGGATCACGGCCATGCGGTTTTTAATCGTGCCGATAGAAAGGCTCTGGGCGAACCAATGTTTGACCAAGGCCTCGATGTGTTTTGGTTTCAGAGATCGATCCATCATCTTACGATAGCCGAGAGCGTGAAGCTGGTTGGCGATCAGGGTCAGCATCCGCTCGCGTTTCACCTGGGTGGCATAGCTGCCTTCACGGCACTGGCGGCAGAGTTTTTTCAGTTGGTAGTTCAGGTCTCTCATAGTGTGTTCTCTTAGTCTGGTTAGTGTTTCTGATCTACCGGACAGCCTGAGCTGACAGGTTCGCTTGCGCGAAACGATCATGGGCCACAACGCCCTGTCGACCTGATAATGCCTGGTCAAAGGCAACGCGGGCTTTTCTCGTTTGAGAGACAGCCTCGCGTGATCCAACATGCCCGAGCACGGGCGTTCTTATGATGGTGATTAACACCTCCTTTGAAGTAGGCAGGACAATCCTGCGGTTTGTGAAAAATGAGCACGGCAAGACAATGGCCAAAGGCAATTGCCGGGCACGAGGCTCGTGGGTTAAGACAGGCGAATGCCTGCTTGATAGAGCAGCACTGTGGCTGTTCTGATTTTGAAGATGGACAGACCTTTCGACACTGCCCGATGTGGAAGATGGATCGCAGCTTTCGCTGATGCACCTGTTGCACGATCCGAAGGTGCCTTGGTTGCCACTTTGCCGTAGTGGCCACGGATAAAACTGATTGCGTTCGTGAAGTATAGACAATTCATTTGCAGTTGTCGTTCCCGACGTTGCAAAAAATATTTTGCAAACGACGCCATAATCCCCGGGGCATTCGGGCGTGCGATTAAAAAGTTCTGACATGCTACACACTTAAGTCCCGAATACGTCCGCGTCACTACTGCGCTTCGCTGTGTAGTGACGCGGACGCTCGCACGTTGCAACGCGTGCGCCAGGCGCATGCCTGTCACACAGGTTGCATTAGATTGCATCGGGCAACCTTCGGTGCGTGCAGGGTGTATCAGTCTTCATCACCATTGACTACACAAATCTCGATCTCGCCAATGCCGTTTAGTTCATCGGGTGGTCTCGAACGTATATCCGCAACAGCTTCGGCCAGGTAAATTATGAAATCGCCTCGCTCATAGCGGCTGACCATGGCTTGCAGGTAGCCGAGCGGTGAGGTTTCGATAATATCGGCGACCATGCAGCCGGCCCATTCGTCGATCACAATCTGTGCCTCGACAGGACTGAGCCTGGCAACTTTTTCCAGGGCCGCCTTCCGTAGCTCATCCGGAACCCAGCTGGCGAATTCCGGAGTACCGATATCATTTTCACTACTACTACGCTCTTTGGTATTGATCGGTGTTGTAGTAGTAGTTCTTTTTAGGTTTAGATCAGTAGTAGGTAATGCTTCCGGGTTTGCCGGACCCGGTTCAACCGTTTGTGGCTCAACCGTATCCGGCAAATCCGGATGTGGTGCAGTCGCAATCTCCCGGACGATATACGTGCCGCCACGGATGCGCCCTTGCCGATCACGTTTACGCACGAAGCGCATGTAGCCGGTATCGCGGAGTTCCCGGAGCAGACGGTAGATACCGTCGCGTCCAAGGTCGCCGCGCTTGCGCAGGTCGTTGACCAGTACCTTCCAGTCGTCCGGCTTGGACAGCAGGTAGGCGAGGAGCCCCCTGGCCGCCCACGACAGGCGCTCATCCTCGATGGCGCGCTGGTCGATGATAAGAAACCGGTCACGGCGCGGGGCGCGGATGATGGTGGTGCTCATGCCTTGCCGCCACCGATGATGATGCGGGCAACCTCCGACGCCGGGTAGTACACACGGCGACCAATCTTGCGGCCGCAGGCCTTGAGTGCGCGCGTGCTCAGGTCACTCGGGTAACTGAGGCTGTAACGCAGGCCGCCGGTGCTACGGCCGAGCAACTCAGCCAGTTGCGTTTGTGACAGCAACAAACCAAAGCGTTCGGTCAGTTGATTCTCCAGCGTTGCCACATTCGTGATTTCTGGCTCTTGCATAATCTGTCTTCTCCTTGTGCATGATTTGAAAACATCAGATTGCACAACACATCACGCGTTTGCCAGAACAAAATGTTTAGCAGTGAGGTAAACATTTATTTTTGATTTAGCAAATTACACGGTGTTAGTGTCAGTGCATACGATGAAACAATCTGTGTTCTCCAATGGTTGTTTGAGGAGACACCAGTTTGCCATTGGTCGGTACAGTAAATGTGTTCGAAAGCTCTACTCACGGGGCGAGCTTTCGAACATGTTTATGTATCGCCTTGGGATTACTATCAACTGTCTGATTAAACGAGATGCAAACTATGTGGAGAAAAATGAGAAAAGGTCGCCGACGGGTGCGGGCAATCTGCCTGATTCTCGTGCGATCCCGGCAATACAATGGTCCCAACGAAAACTATGGCTACATGGCACAAACATGAATCAGATCGAAATGCTTCTGGATGCGATCAACAACCTGTCCCCGCGCATTCCGATTACAGTGGACTTGTGGTCCGTACGGGAGATCGCTGCCTACCTGAAGCGTTCCGAGGCGGTGGTGCGTGAACGCATCACCGCCCTGCCCGGATTCCCCCAGGCCATCCGGCTGCCGGTCGCCGGCAGTAAAGGACGGGGACAACCTTTGTGGAAGGCCAAGGAGGTGATCGCCTGGGCCGAGAAGCACCAGGAAAACCGCATCGCCTAGTCGAGTTTGTCCGCCAGGTCTTTAACCAATGGCGCGTAATACACGTTCTGCAGCACCCGAAGATCGCGGTGCCCGCTGATCCGGGCGAGTTCCATCACATCGAACACTTTCGACATCCTTGTGAGCGCCTCGCGGCGCGTGTCATGGAAATGCAGGTCTTTAATGAGCACACGTTTTTTTGCCTTGCGGAACAACGCATCCAGGCTGGCCGTTGACACACCGAACACGGCGCCCTCATCACCATTCAAGGATCGCAGCTGCTCGATGATACGACGCGCCTCGGCCGACAGCGGCACATCGCGCGCATAGCCATTCTTTGTCAGCGGCAAATGCACATGCCGTTCATTGACATGCTGCCATTCCAGACCGCAGATCTCACCCGCGCGCATCGCTGTCTCGATGGCGAACAGATAAGCGGCACCCACGCGTGAAGAGATTGTTTCGGGCGGTGTGTCCCGTGAATAGCCGAGTGCATGCAGAAGCCGTTCCGACTCATCATCCGTCGGCCGCCGGGTGCGTGCTGCCGTCGGTGGCGGTCGCCTCACATCACTGACCGGATTGACGCGCAACCACCCCCACTCGCGCCGTGCCACCGAGCAGGCATGTGAGAGGATCGTCATCTCCCGCTCCACCGTCGAGCCGGAAACCTGCTTCAGTCGCCGATCGCGCCAGGCGGCGATATCGGTCGGTGCGAGTATGCGCAGCGACACATCGGCGACTGGATCGCGGAGAATGACGTCGATCATTTTCTGTTCCCGCGCGGCGCCACGCTTATTAATGCTGACCTCGCGGCTATAGCGTTCGAGCAGGTCGCGGAACGGCTTGTTCGGCACCTTGCCGGCCGAGTCTTCCCGCAACCTGGTCTCTTCCTGCGCCGCCCAGGCCTGGGCTTCCCGTTTGGTGGTGAACGTCGCCGATGTGCGCGTGCCCTTGATGCACACCTCGG
>Ga0316207_10001719_pt1 | contig 25367 bp, 17 predicted proteins | sample 6weekpyrite_MG_FD_204943 | JGI IMG/M metagenome (GOLD analysis project Ga0316207, IMG submission 204943) | Microbial mat bacterial communities from mineral coupon in-situ incubated in ocean water Damariscotta River, Maine, United States -... | ecosystem: Environmental > Aquatic > Marine >... | reverse complement strand
ATTACGCCGTCGCCACCCTTGGCACCGCCTTAACACCCGACCATCTGCAGCCACTGTTTCGCACCTGTAGTGAAGTCGTATTTTGCTTTGATGGCGACCGTGCCGGCCGTGACGCAGCCTGGAAAGCGCTCGACATCATGCTGCCCGAACTCAAAGATGGCCGCACCGCCCGATTTATGTTCCTACCCGACGGTGAAGACCCAGACAGCCTGATCCGCCAGATCGGCCAACAAGCCTTTGAAGAAAAGATCGTGAGCGCCATCTCACTTTCAGAATTTCTGCTTCAGAACCTAAGCCAGCGCGTCGATATGAGCGCCATAGACGGGCGTGCCCGCCTGATAGACCTGGCCCGCCCCAAATTGACAAAAATCAGCAATAGCATCTTCAAACACATGATTATTACCGAACTCGCAAATCGCACCGGCATACCTGGCGCAGATCTCATGTCACTGCTCGGAGAGAAATCCTCAACGCAAGCACCAACCAGAACACAAACTAGGCAAACTAGTGATACACGCAAGTTATCCCCAGTTCGCAACATCATCAGCCTGTTATTGGAAAAACCCCAACTTGCACAACTGGAACCCAACCCCGGGCGATTTCGCGAACTGGAGGAACCTGGCATCAGTTTATTGGTCGAACTACTTGAACTTATTCAACAGCACCCCAACATCAACTGCGGAGCAATTCTAGAACACTGGCGTGATCGCCCCGAAGGCAAACACCTTAACAAACTCGCCCTCAGTGATAACGCCATTCCCAGCGAAGGCTATGAACATGAATTTCAGGACGCACTAAGGCATTTAGACAAGCAACGTGTTGAGCGCAGCTACAACCAACTGCTACGCAAAGGCGAAAGCAACAGCCTCAACACCCAGGACAAACAACGACTAACTGAATTGTTAACAGAAAAACAAACACTTAGCCGGCCACTACCGCGCAACGACTAAACATCAAAATTAGCACTTGACGGAAATAAATTTGGAGTTTAAAGACTGCCGCATTTTTGCTATAATTAGCGGCCATTTTTTCGGCCATGCACTTTTAGGCACTTAACGAGCGAGACTTTTATACGTGAATATGAGCCGCGAGCAAACGGAATCACAGATCAAACTTCTCATTGCCAAAGGCAAAGAGCAGGGCTTCCTGACCTACCGGGAAGTCAACGATCACCTACCTGATGAGATCGTCGATCCAGAGCAGGTCGAAGGCATTATCACCATGATCAACGACATGGGCATCCCTGTCCATGAGGTTGCGCCTGACGCAGACAGCCTAATCCTATCTGATAAAGCCGTTACCGATGACGACGCTGCTGAAGAAGCTGCCGCCAACTTAGCAACTGTCGACGCTGATTTTGGTCGCACTACTGACCCCGTACGTATGTACATGCGAGAAATGGGTACCGTTGAGTTACTGACCCGCGAAGGCGAAATCAAAATTGCCAAACGCATCGAAGCAGGTCTCAACCAAGTCTACAAAGCCCTGGGCAACTTTCCCAGCAGCATCGAAGCCCTCATCGAAGGCTATAGCCAAATCGAATCCGGCGAAACTCGCCTTGCCGATTTTATCCGTGGTTTTGCCGATCTTACCGATGAAATCGCGCCACCTGCCAGCGCCGCAAAATCAGACGACAGCGATGACGAAGATGAGAAGCCCGCTGATACCGGTCCGGACCTGGAGGAAGTGCGTGCCTGCATGGATAAGATCTCCAAACTGTACAGCAAACACCAAAGCCTCCTCAAAAAGAGCAATATCAACGACCCGAAACTAAAAGAACTGCGCGAAGAAACATCGGAAGCCTTCCTCGCCTTCAAATTCTCACCTCCCTTTATTATAAAGTTGGTTGCAAACCTCCGTGCGGTAGTAAACGACATACGCACCCATGAACGCATCATCATGAATATCTGCGTCAATGAAGCACATATGCCGCGCAAGGAATTCATAACCTCATTCCCTGACAATGAAACCAACCTCGATTGGTTTGACCAAACTGTCAATTCAAATGAATCGTATGTAAAGGTTCTGCAGGAACACGAAGACGAAATCCGCAGCGCCCAAGACAAACTCGTTTCAATCCAAGAAACCAACAGCCTCACCATCACCGACATCAAAGATATCAACCGCATGATATCCATTGGTGAAGCCAAGGCCCGTCGCGCCAAGAAAGAGATGGTCGAAGCCAACCTGCGCCTGGTTATCTCTATCGCCAAGAAATACACCAACCGCGGCCTGCAGTTCCTCGACCTGATCCAGGAAGGCAACATCGGCCTGATGAAAGCAGTCGACAAGTTCGAATACCGCCGTGGTTACAAGTTCTCAACCTACGCCACCTGGTGGATTCGTCAGGCCATCACACGTTCCATTGCCGACCAGGCCCGCACCATCCGGATTCCGGTGCACATGATTGAGACCATCAACAAACTCAATCGCATCTCACGCCAGATGTTGCAGGAAATGGGTCGCGAAGCCACCCCAGAAGAACTGGCCGAGCGCATGGAAATGCCAGAAGACAAGATCCGCAAAGTACTCAAGATCGCCAAAGAGCCAATCTCAATGGAAACACCGATCGGTGATGACGAAGACTCAAGCCTGGGCGACTTCATAGAAGACGGCAACGTCATGGCACCACCTGATTCAGCCACCTTTGAAGGCCTGAAAGAGGCGACCACCGACGTACTAGAAGGCCTGACCGCGCGTGAAGCAAAAGTCCTGCGGATGCGCTTCGGCATCGACATGAACACCGACCACACACTAGAAGAGGTTGGCAAACAGTTCGACGTCACCCGTGAACGTATTCGTCAGATCGAAGCCAAAGCACTGCGCAAACTGCGCCACCCAAGCCGCTCTGAAAACCTACGCAGCTTTCTGCAAGATTAGGCAAATAGCAAATCAATCCCCGCCCCATTGGCAATAATGTGGCGGGGTTTTTTATCCTGCTAGCTAGCAACAAAAGCACACGTTATACTACGCAGCTTCCAAATAAAGGGCCTGTAGCTCAGTTGGTTAGAGCAGTGGACTCATAATCCATTGGTCGAGTGTTCGAGTCACTCCAGGCCCACCATCTCATTAAGGATTCCTATGGAATCCTTTTTTTATGTCCAACACTCACCGCTATAGCAGTAAACATACTTCCCTACAGTTACGACACTACCCAGAAACACTATTGCGAATCATTCTTATTTGCATTAAGATACATCTACAATATACACAACATGAGAAGAGAATCGACAATGATCAAAAAACAAATCACAAGCCTAACCCTACTAATTGGCCTGGGCAGCATTACCCCAGCTTTTGCCTATGAGGATATGCCAGCACCGAGCTTTGTCGATACTGACGCTAACTCAGCCGTGACTTATGCCATCGATACCATGACTAGTTGGGCCGCTGCCGAATACACTGAACACGAACAAGAAGGCCTATTTAAGCGCTATCCGGAAGATGGCCAGATCACTCAAGCCACTATCGCCATCGCCAAAGAACTGAAACAAAAGGCTGAAACCGCTAACAAGGCTGGCGAAACCATCAAGGCTCGCAGCTATTATTTTGCCGCTGAGGCCGCCGCGCGCTATGCAGTACAAATGCCGCATATGCTGGAAGACCGAGTAAAGGAATTAGCACAACCATAACCCCCCAAAACAGGGCCTCCTCCTCAGGCTCTGCCTCCCCCAAACCTGCCCCTTGCGGGCAGGTTTTTCTAGGATCAACCATAAAAAAACACAGCAACGCCTCAAGCATCAGAAACATTCAAAACATGCGATGAAGGTTTAAGATAAAAATCAACGACAAGGTAATCGATATAGCCCCCTGCCACGCAGAGGGACTAGTCATCAAGCACGCTTTTCTTCACCCAGGCGCAACAAACTGGGCAACAAGATCAAGGTAAACACTGTGCTCACTGCCAGACCACCAACAATCACCCCTGCGAGACCACGGTACAGTTCGGTGCCTGCTCCCGGCACCAGCAACAATGGCAACATGCCAAACAGACTGGTCAAAGTGCTCATTAGGATCGGCCGCAGACGCAGATGCACCGCCTGCTCTACCGCATCACGTCGCGCCAGCCCCTCACGCTCGGCAGCGCGGGTCTGATGCACCAACAAGATGGCATTATTAACCACCAGGCCAAGCAGGATGACGAAACCAATCATGGTCAACAGGTCCATCGGCTGCTTGATTCCAATCAGGTTCATGACAAACAGCGTCGCCACCCCACCCACCGTTGCCAGCGGGATGGTCATCAATACCAACAGACTGTCCTTGAACGAGCGGAACAAGGCACTAACCAGCAGATATAAAATCGCTATCGCCAATAGGAAGGTGCCAGCCATGTTCTCAAGCGTGGTCTTCAGCTTATCGGCTGAACCGGAATAGCGAATGAAGCCATCTTCAGGCAGGGCCGCCTCAATTGTCGGAGTGACCTTGGACTTTATCAGGTCGATACCCTCTTCCACCGACATGCCTTCAGGCAGACGCACTTGAAGAGTGACGGTACGACGCCGATCGATACGACGCAGCTGGTCTGGACCGGCGGTACGGACAACATCCATTAGCTCGCTCAGGGGCTGAATACCAGCATCGGGTGTCGCCAACGGAATCGCCGCCAGCTCTTCCGGCGTCGTCCATTCGTCACTGCGCAGAATGACATCAAGGCGCTGCTCACCATCAAAATAGTCAGCGACATACAAGCCATCACCGAGCGCACGAATGATGCCGCCCATATCGCCACGATTCCAGCCGGCCTCGGCAATGCGACGCTCGTCCGGCTGCAGTCGCAACTCTGGCTCAGCCAACTCCAGGCCAGGAAAGGGCCGCGGCATGGTACCAAAGGCCTCGCGCACAGCCATGAAGCCGGCCATACCGGCCTGCAACAGAGGTTCAAGCTCGCGCCCCTGAATATCTATATCAATAGAACGGCCGCCCCCCAGGCCACCGAACAGCGAGGCCTTAAAGGCAAAGCCAATAGTATCGGGAAAACTGGCAATGGTTTGATTAATCAGCGGCACCAACATACCAGTTTGATCCGGATCAACCGTACGCGCACCCATGAACATGCCACTGGAAAAAGCGACAAAGAAATAATTATCCAGCTGAGGCTGTTTCTCACCTGACAGATAAGGATCCATCGCCGCGGCCACCTGCTGGCCCATCTCCTTTTCCATAAATTCGATATTGGCACCAGGTGGAGGGTTAATAAAACTGAACACCAGATTACGATTACCTTCTGGCAGATAATCGGCCTTAGGAATCATGAAGTAAGCCAGCAACAGCGGCACTGTCAGCAGTCCGGCAATCCAGAACAGACGTAAACGCGGACCAGTGATACGCATCACCCCGGCGGTCATACCATCCCACCAATGCTGGTGGGGGTCTTTCATTTCGGCACTTCTCAGCCAGGTCATGGCCGTAGTCGGCAATAGCGTCACCGCAACCAGCAGCGAAAAACATACCGCCACAGCTATGGTCAGCGCTAGATCGGCAAACAGCTGCCCAGCCTCATCAGCCAAAAACACCACTGGCAGAAAGATCGCCACAGTGGTTGCCGTTGAAGCCAACAGCGCACCCCAGACCTGGGAGGCACCCTTGGCCGAAGCAACCTCAGGCGACTCACCCTTTTCCCGCAGCCGAACGATATTTTCCAACACCACAATGGCCGCATCCAGCACCATACCCACGGCAAAGGCCAGCCCCGCCAATGAGATCACATTCAGCGTCCGTCCAACAGCATCGAGAATCATAAAACTGCCCAGCACGCAGACTGGAATGGCCAGAGCCACCATCATGGTGGCGCGGAATTTACGAAAAAACCACCACAGCACCCCCATCGCCAATAGGATGCCAAGCGCCAGGTTATTACCCACCATATTAATAGAGCGGTTAATATAAATAGTCTCGTCGTAGACCTGCTCAATCGACAGACCGGCCCGTTGCAACGGCCCTTCACGCAGCTCATCCACCGCCAGGCGCAGGCCTTCCATCACCTCGAGCACGTTGACGCCGGTTTCACGGTGAGCATTCACCGCCACCGCCGGATCACCATTCTGGATCACAAAACTGCTGCGATCCACCATCCGTACCTCAACCTTGGCAACATCACGCAGATAAACCGGTCGGCCATCGCGCCAGGCCAGAATCATCTCAGCAAAATCTTCGATCGAATAGGCACCGGTATAACGCACCGTATAACGACGCTTACCGACATCGGCAAAACCGGCCGAGACATCTTCAGCACCTACCAGCTTGACTACCTCAGGCAATTCGATACCGAGGCTGGCTGCCTTGTAGGGATCAAAAGTAATACGCAGCTCATTCTCGCGACCACCACGGACCTCAGACATCGCCACACCCGGCACCCGCTCGAAACGACTCTGCACCACCTCTTCAATGTAATCCTGATAACTGGCGATATCGCGTTCATTGCCAGCGATTGGTTTGATGATGAACCAACCGATCGGCCGACTATCACCACCGACGGTACTGATAACCGGCTCATTAGCATCGGCAGGATAACGCGCCACCCGATTAAGGCGACTCATTACCTCCAGCAGGGCACGACGAAGATCGGTACCCACAGCAAAGGTCAGCGTCACTTTACCCTGACCCCGACTGGCCTCAGACAACACCTGAGTGGCACCCGGCAGACCGCGCAGGGCATCTTCCTGGGGTTCAATAATCTCAGCCTCCACCTCCTCAGGCGCAGCGGCACGCCAGGTAGTGGAAATGGTGATTTCAGGCTCTTGAACCTCGGGGGTCAACTGGATCGGCAGTCGGCCCAGGCTGATCAGGCCAAACAACACCAACAACAATACGGCCACCGCAACCGCAACCGGGTTGCTGAGTGATAAACGGGTCAGATTCACTGCGCTGCACCACCCTTGACGCTAACACCCTGGCCCGGACGCAAGCGTTCATTGCCACGCACTACCACTTGATCACCAGCTGCCAGATCACCCATCACCTGAATAAACTCGCCACTGGCAATGCCCATCTGCACCTGTACCCGCTCAGCCGCTGAGTCTTCACCAATCTTAAATAGGTGACTGCCACCACGGCGCAGCACCAAAGCATCACGCGGCACACTCAACACCTGTTGCGACAAGGCAGTGGGCAGAGCCACCATAACCGGCTGCCCGGCCAACCACTCACCCTCAACAATATCCAGCCGCAGACGCATCAATCGCGACTGACTATCGGCCACCGGCACGACAGCACGCAATGTCGCCACGCCCAGCTGTTGTCCTGCCCTGATCTGCAGACGCTGACCGATCACCAGAAAAGGTTTTATGCCCAGCGGTGCCGAGGCTTCAACCTCAAGACGGCTTGAATCAATCAGCTTCAATACCTCGTCGCCACTGTTAACCCATTCTCCGGCGCGCTTGCTGCGTTGCACCACCACCCCGGCAAACGGGGCACGCAGATTGGTCCGCTCAAGATGCTCATAAGCAATCAACATGCGCGCCTTGGCAGCGACCAGTTCATTCATGGTTGCATCACGCTGCGACAAGGTTTGCTCCAACTGAGTCTGAGCAGCATTATTCTGCTTTGCCAGGCGTTGCAAACGCTCTAGCTCACGCTTAAGAAAGGTCAGATTGGCCTCCTCGCGCGCAACTTCGGCTCGAGCCGCATCAAGGCTGGCCTTGATCAGAACATCATCAATGCGCGCCAGAATACCACCTTGCTCAACCTGATCACCCTCCTCGGCAACGGACACCAGCCGACCGTCGACCTCGGCAGCAATATTGGCATCATCGAGACTGACCACAGTTGCCGCCGCCCAACTGACAGGCGCCATCGCTCGCACCTGAGCCTGGCTCACCTCTACCGGCGCTGCTCGGGGGCCTTGTTGAGCCCAGCTTTCGGCAGCAACAAAGGACATCAGCAAAGCCAATAGCCAACGCATGGAAGTTTGTTTACCGCAATTTGCCAACACTTTTCTCCTTAATACTATGAAGGTATTTCGCCCATAATTAGCTTATTATCGCGCCACAAAATAACATGCCTGCGCACAAAGACAATCAGCATCGCCACAGGTTCACGTGTAGACTTGTATTTAAGGTTTGTTTTGCATTATTTTAACTAGTTCCATTCATCCGCATAAATGGGTAAGTTCGTTGTAATTCTTCAGAATTCGGTCAACAATTACAATCAATTACAAAGTGAAATAGGAATGCCGATATAATTTGAGCCATACAGCCATTTCACAAGAAAGACGGCATATTCAAGCCAGGGAAGATAGATGATTAAGTTAAGCATCCCGGAACGTAATAACAACCCAAATATCACCATTAATCCGGGGATTGCACAAATCAAGGCCAAGCTTGACCGCCTACCACTGGCCAACGCCCGTGAAAGCTGTGTCCAAATCCATGACCTGCTTAAACCCATTAACCGGGCGCCACTTGATCTGAATGTGCGCAGCAAGATTATGGAAATGATCCTGCCGCTACTGGAAGACCTGACTGGCAGCGTTCGCGCTACTTATATGAACGTGCCACTGCCGCTGGCAGAAAAACTGGCCCGCAACGCCCAGGTCATCAGCGCCCTGCAGACGGAAATCAGTTATACCTACAAAATCATCGTTCAAGACCTACTGGAAGATCAGATAGCCACCTCAACCGGTTCAGTAAAACTGCCTCAGGCCATCTATTACGCCATGAGTTTTTTGGCCCGCCAACTAGTCGACGCCTATGCCCTCTACAGTGACGAACCGAAACGCATCTGGCAGGAACTGAACCAACTATACTTGTACGCTGAAAGACAGCAGCTGCATGACATTGAACTAAATCCGGTCAATGCAACTGATGAACCCAAACCAGCCACGATTGCCAATACCTACCGCCGCATTGTGCTGCTCTCGCTGGCCAACCCTTACCACTTGATGCAGGGTGAAGCTGTAAAAATGTTCAAACGCCTGGTCGACTGGGCACCAAACTGCAATATCATTCCGCATGGCAGTAAGCCCGTGCCGGAAGGCCAACTCTTTGTTGACCTGCAAATGGATGCCCCCCCCTTGTTTGCACCCAACACACCCAACAAAATTCGCCCCAGGGAAGGACGCCTGCTCGAGATCCAGGGCATTCTCAGCCAACTCAATAATGAAATCCGTATTTTGGCAACTCAAAGTAAAAATGCCATTCACAGCAACCTGGCCAAGCGCATGGAACGCGACATGTATTTTCGCTGGTCTGAAAGCTGGGGCATCCGTCGTGAACGGATGAGCCACCGCAGCCCAACCAAGACCCCAACACAGATAATCTGTAGCCTGACATTGGCACATCACTTTATTAGCGGTGGCGAGCATTTTGAACCTGAGGAAAACGAAATAGAAATGCAGGGCCACGACAGCCTGAACCTTGGTATTAGCCATGACTCGCTATCGTTAATTCCTGAAGGACACACCCCCTGGGCACAGGAAAGCAGTGCCATGCATCTGAAAATTGGCGCCGACAAACCACGCCAATCAATCTTTGAAAGTGATGAAGGACAAAGCCAGAAAGACATCTGGGTCAAAGTCTTTGCCACCTCAGCCGAGGCTGTGGAAGAGTTAACAGACAAACAAAAAGTTGAATACAACACCTACGACTGCCAGATCATCAACACCAACCAGGGCGGCTATGGTCTAAATTGCGCCAACAGGATTACGCCATCAGCCCGCTCAGGCGAACTGCTGGCCGCCAGAACCGGTCAATATAATGAAGGCTGGTCTATTGGCACGATCCGCTGGATGAAGGTGACCACCAACGGCGGTATCAACATGGGTGTTCGCACCATCGCTGAGGATGCCCGGGCAGTAGCCTCCAAAGCAGTTGCCGGCATAGGCACTGGCGGCGAATATTTTCGCGCCCTGCTGGCGCCTGACCTAGACCCAGAACAATACCCGACTACATTAATTGCGCCAGCTGCCGTTTATGATATTGGCTCCGTTATTATGCTGAATTTCGATGATCGAATTCTTTATGCCAGACTAACACGACAACTTGAGTCAACCAGTGCCTACTCTCAGTACCAGTTTGACCTGGTAAAACGGCCGGAGACATTGAAAACCACCAGCGATAGTCAAGAACAACGGAAGTCGTCCCGATTATTTAAATAACGACAAGGTGACTTAAGCATGCCATTACTGAAAAACGATGACCCCATGTACCGCCTGCTTCGCGAGGGCGACATTAAAACCTTCAACAGCGAAAAAGAAAAAGTCGCCAAGGTTGACCTGTCCGACTGTGACTTTCGCAGTGTCGATCTCAAAGGAATGGATGCCGCCGGCGTTGATTTTAGTGGTTGCTACTTTCGCCAGGCAGACCTGAGGGGCGTAGATTTCAGCGAGGCCAATCTCAGAGGTGCCAGTATCAATGGCTCAAAGGTTTCCGGCGCCTACTTTCCCAAGCAACTGACCGCCCTGGAAATTGAGCTTTCACTGATTCACGGCACCCGCATGCGCTACGACGAAAAGGCTTAACTGTCTAGCAACCTTGGTAACACTTCAGACATGAGCAAGACGCCTAAAAATTCCAGCTCTGGCTGTTGCTCAGCGACTTCAGCTATATAAGCCAGGGTTCTCGGGATATCCGCCAAATAACCGGGCTTGCCGTCGCGTATATTGAGCCGGGCAAAAATACCTGCTGCCTTCAGGTGGCGTTGCACGCCCATGCAATCAAACCATTTTAACAACTGACCCCGATCGATATTCGCGATCAAACCCGCTGCCTGTATTTGCCGATGATAATCCGCCAACCAGGCTTCAACCCGTTGACGAGGCCAGCTGATATAACAATCCTTTAACAGAGACACCAGGTCATAGGTCAGCGGCCCCAACACTGCATCCTGAAAATCAAGCACACCAGGATTATCCACCTCAGTTCGCATCAGGTTACGGCAATGATAATCCCGATGCACCCAAACCTGCGGTTGCGCCAATGCCTGTTGCGCCAACCATTCAAAGGTATTATCCAGCGCCGCACTCTGCTCATCATTCAGGTTAATTTTTAGCTGTTGCGCCAACAACCAGTCTTTAAACAGGTTCATCTCCGTCATCAACAAGACGTGATCATAGACAGGCAAGAGCACCTCGCTATCAACACTGCGCAACTGCAAATTTACCAGGGCAGTAACTGCATCTGCATACAGGCCATCGACACTGTCAGTATCAAGCACCTGCAAATACTGCTCACTACCCAGGTCTGACAACAACAGAAAGCCTTGTTGTAAATCTTTTTCCAGCACCCGCGGCACATTCAAACCAAAACTAGCCATGGCCGTAGATACTTTTATAAATGGACCGCAGTCTTCCTTGTCCGGCGGCGCATCCATAATCACAAAACTTTCCTGCCCATGCCGCACGCGAAAGTAACGCCGAAAACTGGCATCACTTGAGGCCGGACGAAGATCAGCATCGCGAATAGCAAGCACCTCTTCAACCCAGACCTTTAACTGTTCAAATCTTTGATCCATTACATTCTCACTTAAGCAGACAGCCGCCGTACCAACGCATGGTAACGCCTACAACTATAATCATGCAGATCATCTGCAACCAAATAAAAACAAGGCAGCGCCAACAAAATTAACAGTGTCGCAAACAACAAACCAAAACCCAGGCTAATTGCCATTGGCGATAAAAATGCCGCTTGGCCGGTGGCAAAAAATATTAATGGCGACACACCGAGAAAGGTCGTGATACTGGTTAACAGAATGGGCCGCATTCTGACCCGTCCAGCTTCAACCACAGCATCCAGCCTGTCCCAGCCTTCCTTGCGTTTACGTTTCATAAATTCAATCAGGATTAACGAATCATTGACCACGATTCCCGACAAGGCCAAAAAACCCAGCATGGACAGAAACTGCAAATTTTCACCCAGCAACAAATGGCCGGCCACCACACCGATAAAACCAAATGGAATAGCGAACATCACCACAAAGGGTTCAAACAAAGAGCGGAACAACACCGCCAGAATAAAAAAGATCACCGTCAGCGCAATCACCAGCGCCCGCAACATATCACGCATCGACTCATTGGCTTCTTTCTTTTCACCGAGAAAGATCAACCCATAGTCATTCTCTTTTTCGATGGCTGCAAACTCTTGTTTGACCAGTTCGGTAACCGCCAGCGGCGTTGTCACCTGATCATCCACCTCGGCCGTTACCGTCACCAGACGACGCAGATCGCGGTGTTTAATGCTCTCAATACCACGGGTTATTTCAATGTCGGCGACATCAGACAAAATCACCACTCGACCACCTGACAACACAATCGGTAATTTTTTAAGCGTCTGCAACTGCTGTCGCACCGACTCTTCATAAATCAATCTGACCGGGATACGCTCATTACCCCAGGTAACATGTGCAACCTCTTCACCCTGATAACCACGCCGCACCGCATCAGCCAGTTGCCATTGCGTCAGACCCAACTGACGACCACGCTCATTGATCTGATATTGATACTCCAGCTTGCCCGCCTCCATGTCCGTACGGACATCGTAAACACCTGGCGTCTTTCTCAAAAAGGCTGCAATCGCTTCGCCACGCGGCATTAAACCTTCAATCTTTTTGCCCTGCACACCAACCTCAACATCGGCGCCCGACGGCCCACCCTGCGGCCGCAAAATGGAAAGTTTATTAATGCCTGCCTCGGCCAGCAAACGCTGCCGCAATTCATTAATCACATCCTCAGTGGCGCGATCACGTTCACCTTCCCATGAAAAACTCAGGCTCACCACCGGGGTAATAAATGTTTCGATAAATCCCTGCGGTTTCTGTTTTTTCAAATCAACAATAAACTGAATATGTTTGCTGCCAAAACGAATCGTATTGAAGTCGATAAAGGTCACACCGACATTGGTCAGCAGACTCTGCAACTCGTCTTGCTTAATCACATCGGCAAACACATCTTCCAATCGACTGGCCAAACGAGCGCTCTCTTCCAGGCTATAGGTGTTTGGGGTTTCGATGTTGACGAAAAACTGTCCCGTCTCGACACTACCAAATAATTGAAACGGCACCCGGGTCACAGCAACCACCACGGCAATCACCAGCACACCGATTGTTGCCACACTGACCAGATAACGATTCACCACCGCCCAGCTCAACAGCGTTGAATATTTATCGACCAGACGCTGCCACCGGCCACTGCTTTTTTGCTTCGTTTGATCAACACGTAGAAACTCACTAGCATGCGACGGCAATACCGCAAACGCCTCCCACAGCGAACCCAGCAAGGCACAGCTGACAACCACCGGGATCACCGCAACAAATGCGCCCATGGTGCCACCGATGGCAAACACTGGCAGGAAGGCGGCGATGGTAGTCGCCGTCGAGGCAATCACCGGCCCCATCACTTCACGACTGCCGATCAAGGCGGCATCACGCGGTGACTTGCCCATCTCCATATGCCGATAAATATTTTCAGTGACAATGATTGCGTCATCAACAATCATGCCCAAGGCAATCAGGAAGGCAAACAGCGACACCATGTTGATGGTGTGGCCAAGATAGTTCATGCCAATGATGGCCACCAGAAACGACACCGGAATCCCCATTGCCGTGATCAGCGCAACACGAAAATTGAGAAACAGATACAGCGACAACAACACCAGGATCAACCCCACCACGCCGGATGACTTGACCGTGTTGAGACGGTTTTTGACATACACCGACAAATCACTAAAGACACCGCTATGAATCGCCAGCGGCAACTCCTGCTGCAACTGCTCTGACAATTCGTGCACCCGCTTTGATACTTCGATGGTGGAAGAGTCCACCGTCTTGGTGACCGTAATATTGACCGATGGCTGGCCATTGAAACGCGCCAGAGTCTGAGCCTCTTCGAAACGCAGCTCAACCTTAGCCAACTGGCCCAGGCGCAACACACCGCCCTGTTGATTGCGACGCAGCGGAATCTGTTGCACCAACTCCGGTTGTGGTGCCACGCCAATACCACGCAGCAGAATGTCACCCTCTGCCGCCTCGATCTTGCCACCGGGCAGCTCGGTCAGATTCTGGCGCAGCGCCTGGGAAACCTCCTCCAGAGTCACCTCTCTGGCAGCCAGTCGAAACGGATCGACACTAACCCACAACTCCCACTCACGAATCCCGGCTGGCTGGGCGCTGGCCACACCCGGGATCGTCAGCAGCCGACGCTTAATATCATCAGCCGTGTCATACAAGGTTGCGGCGGCTACATCACCATAGACCGCCATGCTGATCACCGGAAAGCGGGTCTGCATACGCCGCACATCCGGCTTTTCGGCATCATCGGGCAAATCGGTGACCCGATCGACAATGCTGCGGGCATCATCGAGAAAGGCATCAACATCACTGCCCGGCTTGAGCTTGATGACGATGCTGGACATGCCCTCGCTGCTGGTCGACATCAGACTATCAATGTCGGCGAGGGCATCGAACTCTTCCTCTATGGGCATGGTCACCTGGCGCTCCACCTCGGCCGGTGCCGCGCCCTTGAACTCGGTCTTTATGGTGACACGATCAAGCTCGATCAGCGGAAACATCTCCTGCGGCATCGAGAACCAAGACAACACCCCGGCCACCAGTACCAACACCAACATCAGGTTGATGATGAGAGGGTTATTAATGGAATAGCGGACTAACGGCATGACAAACGCTCAATCCGCCTGACATGAAACAACATCAGTGCTGCACCCTTAGGCCATCACTGAGACTGGCACCACCGCTGCTCACTAGCAAATCACCTGGCTCAACGCCCGCCAACAGCACCAGCAAGTCGCCCTGACGCGGACCCAGCTCCACTGAACGGCGCTGCAACAGACCCTCTTTAACAACAAAGACATAGGTCTGACCATCGTCATGCACTACCGCTGACACCGGCACCAGGCGCACCTGTTCCAGCTTGGGCAATAACAAGCCAGCCTTAGCCGCCGCACCGGACAGCAGACCAGGGTTTTCAAAACGGGCGCGCAGGGCATAAGTATAGGTATCGGGATCAGGGTGTTGTTGCAGGGCAAAAATTTCCGCCGCATAAATCTGGCCATCGATATGGACGTCAATCATCTGCCCACGCTGCAACTGGGTCACAGTGGCCCGCTCCAACTCAGCATAAAACTCCAACTGATTCAGATCCAGCAGCTCCAACACCACATCCTTGGCCGCCACGTCATCACCCAACTGAGGGATAATCTGGTTGACCGTGCCAGCAAACGGCGCCGTCAGTGTCGCCCGTTGCCAATTGCGTTCTGCCCGTCGAGTACTGGCCTGCATGGCACCCAGCCGTGCCGCAGCACTGGTGACACTAAAACGCAGCCGCGCTTCATCAGACTGCAACTGAATCAACCGCTGCCGCGCTGCATCCAGCGCCGAGCGTGAACCCAGTGAATCCGACCCTAGCCGTTCTTGCCTGGCCACCTCGTCGGCCTGTAAGCCACGATTGCCTTCAGCCAGCTGCAATAATTTCTTATCACGTTCAACCGCAGCCAACTCTTGCTGCAACTGCGCCTTGGCTTCGGCCATCAGGTCCATATAATCATCGCCATCCAGGCGCAACAACTCCGCTCCCTGGCCCACCTGCTGCCCCGGTTCCACCAGCCGTTGCTGCAGCCGTCCAGCCACCTGAAACTGCAACCGCGCCTGTTGTGCCGGGCGCAGATAACCGGCCACCCACTGAGTCGGCTGCATATCACCCAGCTTAACCGTCACCACGGCCACCTGAAGCGGCGGCAAATCAATCTGCTGCAACGCCGGTTCAGGGCGGGTCAGGATTAACAGGGCAACGATCGACACAATACCGACCATCAAGAACAAGGTATACTTAGGCGCTACGGGCTTTTTTTGCACTTTAAAACCAGACAGTTGAGTGGGCCAGGGTAATTCATGACTGTTTCAATACGTTACGACAAAATCCATCGTTGTTCCATTGTTTCCTTTGCAAGCCTGACTTTTTCATTTTCAAACAAAGTCACAACACAACAACGCGATTAAGCCCCAGCTCCTATGTCCAAAGCCCTCACCACCAAGGTCATCTGCCTGACCCTGATCAGCACCAGCTTTCAAGCCAGCGCCGACGACTGGGGGATTTGTCATGACTGGCCAAGACCAAGCATCGATTACCCCAGAAGCGAACGCGGCGAAGACGCCCCGGTTGTGCTCAGCGCGGACTCATCTGAAAGCCAGAACAACGAAACAGTCAAACTATTCGGCAATGTGCTGGTGCAACGTCCCGACGAACAATTACATGCCGATAAAGTGATCTATCACAGGACAACACAAACACTCAACGCCAGCGGCAATGTCCGCTACGAAACCCCCGACTTCAGCACTCACAGCTCAGAGGCACAGATACTCAGCGGCAGCAATCACGGCAGCTTTGATAACGCCGAGTTCTTTATTTATGACCGCCACGCCCGTGGTGCCAGCAGCCATATTCAACTGCAAGGTGAAGACCTCACCATTATGAAACAAACCCTCTACACCACCTGTGACAAAGACAATGAGGCCTGGGCCTTGCGTGCCAGTACGGTGGAACTCGACCACGCCAGCGGCATGGGCGATACCTATAACACCCGCCTCTATTTCCAGGGCGTGCCGGTGTTTTATCTGCCGTTTATGCGTTTTCCTATCACAGATCAACGCCTGACCGGCCTGTTACCGCCATCCTGGGGCAGCTCGGCACTAGGCGGTGACGATTTTGCCCAACCCATTTATCTCAACCTGCACCCGCAACTCGACGCCATCATCACACCGCACCACTACAGCAAACGCGGCCTGAAAATGGAAAGCGAGCTGCGCTACCTGAGCACCTTAGGCGAAGGTGAAATCAGCGGCGAGCGCATCGACGACAAGGTCTATGGCCAGAAACGTAGCCTTTTTCACTATAAGCATGAGAGCAGGCTCAACGACAAATGGTCCAGCCACATCCTCTTCGACCGCAGCTCTGACGACGACTATTTTACTGATTTCAACAACTCACTCAGCACTAGCGCCACCAGCGCGCTGGAACGCCACCTGCAACTGCAATATGCCGACACCAGCCAACAGCTGCAAATTCAGGCCCAGGACTTTCAAATCATCGACGGCAGCCAACCCTATCGCCGCCTGCCGCAGATCAAACACCAATTCACACCAGCTATTTCAGGGCCGGTCAGATTTGAACTGGACACCGAGCTGGTGCGCTTTCAGCGTCTCAACAGCCTCAGCGGCAAACGCGGCCTGATCAATCCAGCCCTGAGCCTGCCCTTTCAAGGCACAGCAGGTTTCATCACCCCCAAATTCAGCCTGCACCACAGTCAATATAGACTCGAGCCGGACAACAACAGCCTGGGCGTAGACAGTCTCAGCCGCAGCGTGCCAATCAGCAGCATCGACAGCGGCCTCTATCTGGAAAGAGACACTCGCATTGGCCAGCACAATTATCTACAGACCCTGGAACCCAGACTATTTTACCTCTACGTACCGTACCGCGACCAAAGCGACTTTCCGCTTTTCGATACCTCTGAACTCAGCTTTAGCCAATCACAACTGTTCAGTGAAAATCGCTTCTCAGGGCCGGACCGCATCGGCGATGCCAACCAGATCACCCTGTCACTAAGCTCGCGCCTGCTGCGGGCAAAAGACGGCAAGGAACAGCTCTATGGCAGCATCGGCAAGATCGTTTATTTAGACGACCGCCAGGTTGGCCTTAATGGCAATAGCCTTAACCAGGATCATCAATCGGACATCCTCGCCGAGGCCCAGTTCAAACCCAACGACAGACTCAGCCTCAAGGCCAAGTTGACGTGGAATACCGAAGACGAGCTCATCACCGAGCGTGATGTGCGACTGCAATACCAGTCCGGCAGCAAGCGCATTCTCAACCTGAATTACCGTGACCGCGGCAACCGCCTCACCGCGCCCAGCGAATTAATGAAAGAAATCGACGTCTCGCTATTGTGGCCACTGACCCCCCGCTGGAGTATGATGGCGCGACGTTATCACTCACTGCCTGATGACCGCACCATGGAAAAACTGGTCGGCGTCGAATACAACGATTGCTGCTGGGCCGTGCGCGCTGTGCGTCGCGCCAGCTTCGTCGAAGACACCGCAGCCCTTAACGCCCCTTTCGGAAACTTACGTTATAGCTGGTATGTCCAATTTGAATTAAAGGGCCTCACCAGCCTCGGCAAGCGTATCGACGAACTCATGGAAGAACAGATTTTGGGTTTTAACCCTGTTAATTAATACAGAAAATTAATGCAGAAAATATTTAGAGACACTCAGCATGATTAAACAGACATTCATCAGCAGCCTGATCGGGCTGTCAGCACTCTTCAGCGCTGCCACGCTCAAGGCCGAGCCGGTGCAAATTGACCGTATCGTTGCCATCGTCAACAACGAAGCCATCAGCGAATCAGAACTGCAAAACGAATTGCAAAGCATCAAGCTGCAACTCAAGGGTAGGCAAATGCCACCCGACAACGTCTTGCGCGATCAGGTCACCGAACGCCTGATCATGAAGCACCTGCAGCAACAACTAGGCAACAGCAACAACATCATCGTTGACGATGAAACCCTCAACCAGGCGCTTAACAGCATCGCCAAGCAAAACAACATCAGCCTGGAACGACTGCGCTCAGTACTGGAAAGTGATGGCATCAACTTCAACGCCTATCGTGAAAACATTCGTCACGAGATCCTGCAACAACGGCTGCGCCAACGCCACATCAACACCCGCATCAATATCACCGAAACGGAAGTGGATCAGTTTCTGGCGCAACAAAAGACACAGGGCAATAGCGCTGACGAATATCGGCTTGGGCATATCCTGATCGGTCTACCCGAAGCCCCCTCGGCTGAAGATATCGACAAGGCCAGGCAACACGGCGAAGCAGTGCTAACGCTACTCACCCAAGGCGAAGACTTCAGCCAGACCGCCATGAGCCATTCAGATGGCCAGAATGCACTGTCCGGCGGCGACCTCGGTTGGCGTAAAGCCGGTGAACTGCCCAGCCTGTTTGCCAAGGCTATCGCTACCATGCAAGCAGGTGAAGTCAGCCCACTGATTCGCAGCCCCAGTGGTTTTCACATCATAAAGATTAGTGAACAGCGCGGTGGCGAACGTCACATGGTGTCGCAAACCCATGCCCGCCACATCCTCATCAAGACCAATGAGCTGGTCGACGATGAAACAGCCAGAAGCCGACTGATGGAACTCAAAAACAGACTGAAAAACGGTGATGACTTTGCTGTCCTGGCCCGCGCCAATTCCGACGACAAAGGCTCCGCAGCCAAGGGTGGCGATCTGTCATGGAGCAGCCCAGGACAAATGGTCCCGGCCTTCGAGGCGACGATGAACAAACTCGAACTCAACATCGTCAGCGAACCCTTCCAGACACAATTCGGCTGGCACATTGTTGAAGTTCTGGAGCGCCGCCAGCACGACGACACCGACAAGTTTTATCGCAACCAGGCGCGCAAACAACTGTTTGAGCGCAAGGCCGCGGAAGAAGAAGAACTGTGGCTGCGCCGCCTGCGTGATGAAGCCTATGTAGAACTGAAGCCATAACAATGAGCAGGACTCACAGACTCGCCATCACCCCAGGTGAACCGGCAGGCATCGGCCCCGACCTGATACTGCAACTGGCACAACAACCTCACCCGGCCGAACTGGTGGCCGTGGCCGACCCGCAGTTGCTGCAACAACGCGCTGATATTTTAGGCCTTAAGATTGAGTTGCAAACGTTTGACCCAGCACAAGCAGCGCAGCCACATCATGCCGGCAGCCTCAAGGTCATGCCTGTCAGTTTGAATCAAGCTGTTCAATGCGGCCAACTCAATCAGCAAAATGCCCGCTATGTATTAGAGACCCTGCGCCAGGCCACACTCGGCTGTATGAACAAAACATTCGATGCCATCGTCACCGCGCCAGTACACAAAGGCATCATCAACGAGGCCGGCATAAAGTTCAGCGGCCACACCGAATTTCTGGCCGAGCTCACCCACACCAAACAGGTAGTAATGATGTTGGCCACTCCCGGCCTGCGCGTCGCTCTGGCCACCACCCACCTGCCCTTACGTGAGGTTGCCGACGCAATTACTCCAACCTTGCTGGAAGATGTCATCCGCATCCTGCAACACGACCTGCAACACAAGTTTGGCATCGCCGAGCCCGTCACTTACGTCTGCGGCCTTAATCCACACGCAGGTGAAGATGGCCACCTTGGCCATGAAGATGAAGAGATCGTCAAACCGGTTTTACACAAATTACAAACAGAAGGCATACAGCTCAACGGCCCGCTGCCAGCCGACACCCTGTTCATCCCTAAATATCTTGATCACGCCGACGCAGTACTGGCCATGTATCATGACCAGGGCCTGCCGGTGCTAAAGCACAAGGGTTTTGGCAACGCCGTCAACATCACCCTTGGCCTGCCGATAATTCGCACCTCCGTTGATCACGGCACCGCACTGGATTTGGCAGGCACAGGCAAGAGCGACACCGGCAGCCTGGAACTGGCAATAACAACCGCCATCGACATGACCCAGCAGTGGAATAAACAATGAGCAACTCACACCAGGGCCATCGGGCCCGTAAACGTTTCGGCCAAAACTTTCTTCACGACGAAAATGTAATTCAACGCATCATTCAGTCAGTCAACCCAAAAGCCGGCGACAACATTGTTGAAATCGGCCCCGGACTTGGCGCGCTTACAGAATTATTGTTTGAAGCCAGCGACAACATCAACGTTGTTGAGCTAGACCGCGACCTGGTCGAGCGACTGACAAAACGCTTTGGCAACAATCAAAACTTTCATATCCATAGCGCCGACGCCTTGAAATTTGACTTCAGCAGTTTGGCGACAAACAAAAAAATACGCGTTGTCGGTAACCTGCCCTACAACATCTCAACCCCACTGCTGTTTCACCTAATGGCACAAGTCAACAGCGTGCAAGACATCCACTGCATGCTGCAAAAAGAAGTCGTCGACCGCATCTGCGCCGGCCCAGGTGAAAACAACTACGGCCGCCTCAGCATCATGCTGCAGTACTACTGCCAGCCACAACACCTGTTCAATGTACCTCGCGAAGCATTCCAACCCGCTCCCAAGGTTGACTCCGCCATCCTCCGACTCACTCCACACGCACAGCCGCCCATCATACTCAACGATGAAAAACTATTCGCACAACTGGTCGCCCAGGCATTCAGCCAACGCCGTAAAACACTGCGCAACTGCATCAAGACATACCTGAGCGCAGAACAGATTGAATCGGTCGGCATTAACCCAACCGCACGCCCAGAAACTCTCAGCCTGGAAGAGTTCGCCAAACTCAGCAATATCGCCACAGCCCCACAGGCCTGAACACTGCACACATACAAATGAAATTTGACCCACCCACAGCAAGCTGCCAAAGTTAGATTTCAAAAAAATACATGAGGGGTCATGTAATGGAAATCAGAACCACCATCCCGGCGGGACAAAATGGCACCAAACAACTGCTCAACGAATACGGTGATCAACTGATATGTGTTCGCTATCGCTATGACAAGAAAAAACAAAAACGCTACAAAACCATTGAGCTAATCGTCGACGAGCAAGACTGGATACCCGGCACAAAATTCTCGCCCGACAAGTTAGTAAAACTCAGAATTGGATATGGCGAAACTGAGTTACGCGAAAAGATCAAAGAATCAGGTGGATTCTGGAACGCCGAGCAAAAAGCCTGGGCACTCTCGTACCACAAAACATTGCGACTAGGGCTGGAAAGGCGGATTATAGATCCAGAATTTGATTTATAATTTCTACATATAGGAATCTAATTTCTATATGTAGAAATTAGATAGGCAGATGCAGGAATGGTTTCTATATATAGAAATGTCTTCTAATTATACTGTTAGGCTGCCGAGATTAACTGGAGGGGCATTAGTGTCAAGTGTGGTTACTAAGAGTTGTCTATACTTCGGCTTTGTCGGGCCGGCTATTCCCCCAGTGTTAATAGTATATTTTGATACTGAGTCATTATTACGAGCTTTTTTTGGCTTAATAACATATCCAGTTACTTTGCTGTTTGGTGGCTTGATAGCCGCATTCGCTGGTCTTATTTATATAGGCGTATTTCTATTTGTGATTCAAAGTAAGCGCGTTAAGTTTAAGATAAATCATGAGGGCGATTTATTATTGGTAGGATTAGCTTCCAGCGTGATTTGCATCCTAGCTCTAGCGCTATTCATGCTTGGAAAAGAGTTCGATATAGAGAAGCTCGTTTCTTTGCTGGTAGCACCTACATTGTTTTGTGGGCTGTCGTTTCCACTATTTTTTCAAAGTAGTTTGCTGAATATAGTGAATAATGACAGGAAAGTAATAGGTTCACAGCCTAACAATGGCAATTAACTCGGACATTTTTCCGCGGCGTTTGAAGTGCGCTTTACGCTACGCTAGCACACTTAAAACGCCACTACAAAATGCCGGTTATTGCTAACGTTATAACCCATAAATATCTGCGTACACATATCGAGAGTCGAATGCCAAATAATGATCAAATTTTACTTGCAGAGCTACTAAGGCAGGAGTCAGAGGATTTCGAGGAGTCACTAACAGAAAGTGAATTTTTCGAGTTTTACTCAGCTAATCAATTGCTCAAAGAATACGAGCTGAGTTATGACGAAATTAAATATGGTATAGCTGGAGAAAGCCTCGATGGTGGAGCTGATTCAATTTATATCTTCGTAAATGGAGATTTAATCAAAGAAGACTCTGATGTAAAAGAAAAATACAAGAAAAACCCAGATATAGAATTGGTAATAATACAAAGCAAGAAAGAGACTAGCTTTGGGGAAGATCCATTATTAAAGCTTTCCCGGCTCAGCAAAAATTTATTGGATTTAGACTTTGAGCGAGACAAATATTCTGGAAGATATAATGAATCAGTTCTTTCATCATTTGAATTGTTTAGAAAAACATATCTTGCTTTAGTGACGAAGCGACCCTCACTAAAAATACGCTTCTATTATGCTTCTATGGGATCAGATGTTCATGCGAATGTCAAAAAGCAAGCAGATGACTTGATTGAAGACGTTAGTCAGATTCTTCCTGCCTCAAGTGTTTCAGTCGAATTTGTAGGGGCAACTAAGTTGGTTGCGTTAAGCCAAGAAAGGCCAAACGAAGTGTTCCGCTTGCCTACCGTTGCCACGCCTTTATCAACTTCTGAAAAGGTCTTTATTGCTCTTTCGAATATCAAAGATTATTTCAGATTTATTTCCGATGATAATGGGAAGCTATTAAGGCATATATTTGAGTCAAACGTGAGAGATTATCAAGGTAAAACTAATGTAAATAAAGAAATCCAAGCTACTTTAGCAGAGGAAGAAAGGGAAGAATTCTGGTGGTTAAACAATGGCGTTACCATTCTAGCTACAGATGCAACCACACCGGGAGGAAAAGAACTTATAGTTCACAATCCCCAGATCGTAAATGGGCTCCAAACATCAACAGAAATACATCGGTTTTTCGTTAACAACCCGGATCGAGTGGAAAATGAAGAAAGATCTGTACTTCTTAGGGTGATTGTCCCGGAAAATGAAGAGACACGAGATCGAATAATTAGGGCTACTAATAGTCAAACTCCAATTCCAAAGTCATCATTACGAGCGACGGACCTAATACATAGAAGTATTGAGGATTATTTTAAGCCAAGAAGTTTCTATTATGATCGTCGAAAAAACTTTTATAAAAATGAAGGAAAAAAACCGAAAGAAATTATTAGCCTTCCGTTTTTATCACAATGTCTTATGTCTGTTCTTCTTCAGAGGCCTGATTCAGCTAGAGCAAGACCTTCTACATTGTTAGAAAACGATGAATCATACGGCAAATTATTTCACGAAAATAATACCCTAAATACCTATTTTATTACTGCCACATGGGGTAGAACTATTGAGCTTCGTTTGAAAGAGTTAAGGAAATATGAAACATCAGAAATAAGTGATATCAAGTTCTATGTATTGTATTACTTGGCATGTTCAAAAGTAGAAAGCCTTTATCCTAGTAACAATAAAATTGAAGCACTCGATGATTTTAATCTAACTGAGGAAGAAATAGATTCAGGTATAGGTGTTTGTTACGACGTATACAGAGAATTAGGTGGCAATGATAAGGTAGCTAAAGGGAAGGAGTATCTTGAGAACATGAAAGGCAAGCTGAAGCAGGTATATGGGTTATAACAATTGGCTTCATGGGACATACCTCCGCGGTGTTTCATTTGTGGCTGAATGCCACAAGCCTCACACCGCTACGGCATGCCCCTGAGCCAGAGCGTTAGGCACCAGAGAAGAAGATGTCATCAATCGGAATTACTATATTTATTTTCTATGGCATTGGATTAACAATGTTCCATATCGGGGCAGCATTGAACGCCAAGGGGAATAAAGGTATTTGGGTATTTGTTGCCCCGCCTATTTGGTTGTTCCACCCCGAGTGGTTTAATGAAAAAGGTAATAAATATAGAAGAATAAGCGGTTACATGTGGGGGGCAATGATATTTGTAGCCCCATTGAGCATGAGTATTTGAATGGTAAAGTTTATATTGTCATTGTTTCATAGTTGGTTGTTTCATCTACGAAACTGTACTCAACTAATTAAAGCCGAAAAGAAAAAGGAATGGTTTGTAAATAATATGGAATCGGTAGCAATATTAGTACTAACTATCATGGGGGTAGTAATTTTACTGGCGGGTTCTGGGCAATTATCCAGTGACTACACGGTTCCAAGGTTTAAATCAGTTCCATGGTGTGGTGAAAACAGTCAGATACCGTGCTAACAGAAAAGGAAGTGCTAGAAATGTGCCTAACAAAGGCAATCAACTCCGAGCTACCTCCGCGGTGCTTTTTTTGTGCTGGTAAAGCTAGCACAAAAAAGGCCCCACTACGGTAGCCGGGTTATTGCTGGCGTTATGTGCAAATGAGTGATCATGTACAAACTAATAGTTCAGTATTGAATTTGGGGCTAGCGCCAATTAAGAATATAATAATGAAAAGAAGAATAATCTAGTTGTTGAAGAATGAATTTTTATTTATTGCTCGCAGTTATAATTTTTGCATTGGGTAGCACAATTTCTCTTTGGGTTCGTGTTTATAATTTAAATCGAAATCAAGGCTTATTTGCATTTTGGGTGTGTTTTCCTGCTTTGCCACTATTAGCTTGGACGCACAAAGAAAAATGTAAAAACTATTTACTGGTGTGGCTGGTCAGCATAGGGATGTTGGTTGTTTCAATAGTCTGGCTAAATGTGTAAGGGTCAATTAAAAATGCACATAACAAGCGACTGTGATCCCAAGTCAACCTTTTAAGCCATATTTTCGCCCCACATTTTATTGTCACGCACCATCGCATTTAGTATCACTACCATCTTCCTAATGCATGCAGTCAGTGCGACTT
>Ga0316207_10001718_pt1 | contig 25373 bp, 22 predicted proteins | sample 6weekpyrite_MG_FD_204943 | JGI IMG/M metagenome (GOLD analysis project Ga0316207, IMG submission 204943) | Microbial mat bacterial communities from mineral coupon in-situ incubated in ocean water Damariscotta River, Maine, United States -... | ecosystem: Environmental > Aquatic > Marine >... | reverse complement strand
CTTCATGGCCTTCATGGCCTTCATGGCCTTCATGGCCTTCATGGCCTTCATGGCCTTCATGGCCTTCATGGCCTTCATGGCCTTCATGGCCTTCATGGCCTTCATGGCCTTCATGGCCTTCATGGCCTTCATGGCCGGACCCAGAGACCTCTCGTTCGACCAGAAACATACCGCATTTGGGGCATTTGCCGGGCTCGTCCGAGACCACCTCAGGGTGCATCGGGCAGGTGTATTCAATGCGCGTGGACAGCGCCGGGGCGTCGAAATCCGTCACCCTGTCCGCAAAGGCCCCGGTCACAAACCCGCGCTGAAGATCGGCGAGCCCCGCTTCCAGGCCGCCCTGAGACAGCGTGCCCACCGCATCCGGCCCCGGAAGGGGGGCGATCGCGCCCGCGTCAAGGGCCAGTATCGCACGTGGTCGCGGCATCTGCGCCCAGATCACGCAGGCGGCGTCCAGCAAGTCGGTAGGGAGCGGGCCGGCAATCAGCAGGACATTTGCATGGCGCGGCGTGTCGGCGCGGTGCAGTCCGGCGGCGGCCAGATCCAGCCCATATGCCCGCGCCACATCTGGGCCCGGCACCACAAAAGCACATAGATCACGCGCCATGGCCCGCGCCACAAGCCTGCGAAAACCACTGTTCGTTCCTTTACGCGCGCCCGAAAGTGCTGTCATTGGCGTCTCAATGCCCCTTGGGACCAGCCATAGAGAAGCCCCAGAAACAGCACCGCCAGAAACACGCCCATATCAAGAAGTGCCACCAGCCCTTCCTCGCGGTAGACGACCGCCCAAGGATACATGAAGGCCATTTCCATGTCGAAAGCCAGAAACAGGAGCGCATAGCCGTAGTATTTGGCGTGATAGCGCACCCAGACCGGATCGCGCGACAATGTACCGGCGGTTGCGGGGACATCTTTGCCCGGTTCGGCCCGCGAGCGCCCAATGGCACTGCCAAGCGCATGAAGGCACAGCACAAAGCCGACGGTGCCAAGGGTCAGGCCGAACAAGATGGCGTATTGGTAGAGCTGGCTCATGCTGAAATCTGACAAAAGAAAGGTTGCCCGAAAACCGTAGGAGGAAAGGGGAGCAGTGACAATGGGGTCCAGCGCTGGAGGCTTGCCCAAAAATGGACGCTTTGCCCCACCCGGGGATATCGGGCCTAGATATCCCTTGCCGCCCCACGTTCTCGCGGGCGACTGGTTGGTTGCGGGCCGTATTGCGCGTGCAGGGTCTTTATCATCTTGTGGTATGCCGCACGGTGCCTGTTTCGCACGTTCAGGCCGACAAAGACAGGCTGGGTAATCACCGGCGCGTCCTGAACATGGTGGCAGACGCCCGCTTTCACCAACGCCCTTGCGGAATGTTCCAACACATAGGCCGACCCCGAAAGTGACGTCAGCAAATCCACCATCGCGGCGTTCTGTCCGATCGACAATGAGACATGGGTGAAAGCGGGAAGCAGGGCGGCATGTGCATGCGCAAATGTTGCCGAATAATTTGCCAGGATATAGGTTTGCCTGTCGATCTCCTTGAGGCACTGCGCGTCGGTCGACACCATGACATAGCGCACGTCGCCCAACGTCTCAAAGTAGAGATCCGGTTGAATATGCGGCGAATAAAGTATTGCGATATCCTGCTGGCCCGAAATCAGGTCAGCACACATCTGGCCGGAATAATCTGCCTCAAACAAAAAGGCTGTATCCGACAGGATGTCCCGCAAACGTCCGATCAACTGCTTGATATCTATACCAATCAGATCATGCTGCAAGCCAATGCGCACTGTCACACCGGCCAGCGCTTTATCGCGCGTGGCGTTCAGCGCGGTGACCCAGTCATGGCGCAGGCTGCGTGCATGCGGCTCGAACCGGAGCCCCTGGGTCGTCAGTGATGTGCCGGACCGCGATCTTTGAAACAAACGCACCCCCACGGCGGTTTCCAGGGACTTCACCCGCCCCGATATGGTGGATTGCGTGACGCCAAGCCTTTCAGCCGTCTGGTTGAAGCTTTTGGTTTCGCAAAGGTCCAGAAAGGTGTCGATCAATTCCATCTGCATGGTCAGCATCCTGCACTAATCGGGAATTCCGATCAATAATGACCGGATCGACAGATTGAACTACTTCTCGACTGGCGGAATACTCATTTTCAGCACGGGGAGGTGCGAATATGTTGGATACCAAGAAACGTTCCGGGCGCAGCGGCGGTCGCGCCGCGCGTGTCGCCTTGCGCAGTGCGCCTCTGGCCGAAGAGCTTCGACCTGTCCGGGCGGGATTGCCCGGCGGAAAGTTCAAACCCCTTACGGATGCGGAGGTCCTGCGCATCCACCATGCGGCGCTTGATGCATTGGAACAGATCGGGCTGTCACAGGCGCCCCCGTCTGGCGTTGAAATCCTGACCAGTGCGGGTGCAATCCTTGGTGATGACGGGCGCATCCGCTTTCCGCGCGCCCTTGTAGAGGACATGCTGGCCAAGGCCGCGCGGAACATCACGCTTTGTGGCCGCGAGGCCAAATATGATCTGCACCTGACCGGAACAAATGTGCATTTCGGCACGGCGGGCGCTGCTGTGCATGTGGTTGACCTGGAAACCAACACCTATCGCGACAGCACCGCCCAGGATCTGCACAATGCGGCAAAGATCACTCATGCCCTTGATAACGTGCATTTTTTTCAACGTGCCATGGTTGCCCGAGATATCCCGGACAACCTCGAAATGGATCTCAACACGATCTATGCCAGCTGCGCGGGGACGACGAAGCATATCGGCACGTCCTTTGATGATCCCGCCCATGTGGAACCTTGCGTTGAACTCCTTCACCGATTGGCTGGTGGCGAAGAAGCGTGGCGGGCGAGGCCGTTCGTGTCAAATTCCAACTGTTTCGTCGTGCCACCGATGAAATTTGCCGAAGAAAGCTGCCGCTCAATGGAGGCCTGCATCAGGGCGGGCATGCCCGTGCTATTGCTGTCTGCGGGGCAAGCGGGGGCCACTGCCCCGGCCCCAATCGCGCTGGCGATTGTGCAGGCCGTTGCCGAATGCCTGGCCGGTGTCGTCTATGTCAATGCGATGGCGCCGGGTCATCCGGCGGTCTTTGGCACATGGCCCTTTGTGTCTGACCTGCGCACCGGGGCCATGTCTGGCGGCTCTGCTGAGCAGGCCCTGCTGACGGCAGGCTGCGCGCAGATGCATCACTTCTATGATATCCCGGGCGGGGCAGCGGCAGGTATTTCGGACGCCAAGCTGCCCGATATGCAGGCCGGCTGGGAGACCGGGATCACCAATGTCCTTGCGGGGTTGTCTGGCCTGAACATGGCCTACGAATCCGTTGGCATGCATGCCTCTCTTTTGGGATTTTGTCTTGAATCCCTTGTGCTTGGCGATGACGTGATCGGACAGGTGCTGCGCACGGTGCGCGGGATCGATGTCACCGAGGACAGCACATCGATCGAGGCCATGAAGGCCGTTTGCCTTGATGGCCCCGGCCATTACCTCGGGTCGGATCAAACGCTGCAACTGATGCAGACCGAATATATCTATCCCGCCCTGGGCAATCGGATGAGCCCCAAGGAATGGAACGAGGCCGACCGCCCGATGTTGCTGGATCAGGCCATCGCGCGAAAGAACGACATCCTCGACAATGCGCAGATCAAGTTTGATCCTGCATTCGATGCCGCGATCCGCGCCGATTACAATATTTACTTCAAATAGGGACCAGACATGCATTACGGATACATCGGTCAGGGCAATCTGGGCGCAAACTGCGCGGCTTGCCTGTTGCGCGCGGGCATGGATGTGACCGTCACGGATATCAACAAGGATGCCGCCGCCGAGGCGATTGCATTGGGCGCCAAATGGGCGGCAAGCCCGGCAGAGTTGGCCGCAGCTGTCGATCACGTCATCACCTGCCTGCCTTCGCCTGCCGTGTCCAAATCCGTGGCTACCGACATGCTGCCTGCAATGCGCAAAGGCGCACATTGGATTGAAATGTCCACTTTGGGGCGCGAAGAAGTGCTTGCCTTTGCCGCAGAGGCCGCGACCCAGGACATTCGCATGATGGAATTGCCGGTCACGGGTGGGGTTCACCTTGCGGCGCAAGGGAACATCACCATGCTCGCTGGCGGCGACAAGGATATGTTCGACACGCATCTGCCCGCGCTTCAGGCGATGGGCAATCAGGTGTTTCACATGGGGCCTCTTGGTTCGGCCGCGATCATCAAGGTAATCACCAACATGCTGGCCTTCATCCACCTCAAGGCCAGCGGCGAAGCGCTGATGCTGGCCAAGCGCGGCGGGCTGGATCTGGGTCAGGCCTGGCACGCCATCAAAGCATCATCAGGCACATCATTCGTGCATGAAACCGAAGGGGCGCTCGTGCTGAACGGATCTTACGATGTCGCTTTCAACATTGACCTCGCGCTCAAGGACCTTGGGTTTGCGATGGGGTTCGGGCGGGAATTTGAAGTCCCGCTGGAGCTGGCGGCAGCGACCGAGCAAACCTATGTCGCCGCCCGTGCGGCCTATGGCGGCGAGGCGGAATCGCCGATGATCGTGAAACTGCTCGAGGACTTGCTGGAGACCGACTTGCGGGCCGAAGGGTTCCCGGCCCGGTTGACTTAGAGTTGAGCCTTGGCAAAAAACGGCACCCAGGCTTCTAACACTTTGTCGGGGTGCTGCTCGGCCAGATAATGCCCGCCGGGCAATGCCCAACCGCGCACATTGCTTGCTCTTTCTTTCCACAGGGCGAGGCAATCAAAATGGGCCTCTATTACCCCATCCTGCCCCCAGAGCGCCAGCAATGGCATCGACAGCCTGGTCGGGTCCGCATCATCATGCGCGATGTCGATGGTTGCCGCCGCGCGATAATCTTCGCAAGCCCCGTGGATCGCCTCTGGCGCTGCAAAGCAGGTCAGGTACTCGTCCAGCGCCTGCTGCACGAAAGGCGACAGGCCGGCCTTGCCCGCCCCGCATTTCGTGAGCCAGAAAAATGCCGGGTCCGCGCCGATCAGGCGTTCAGGAAACGGGTGCGGCAGTGTCAGCCAATACCAATGCCAATAGGCATGGGCAAAGCCGCTGCCGGCATCGCGGTACATTTCGCGGGTCGGGGCGATATCCAGGACCGACAGCGCAATCACGCGATCAGGGTGATCCGCGGCCAGCCTGTGCGCGACGCGACCACCACGGTCATGGGCGCCGATCAGAAACTGCCCGTGCCCCAGGTGATCCATCAGCGCTAGGACATCACCTGCCATCGACCGCTTTGAATAGGGCGCATGGGCAGCATCAGTTGCAGGTTTCAATGACCGGCCATAGCCACGCAAATCGGGGCAAATCACCTGGTAGGTTTGTGCGAGGACCGGGGCAACCGCATGCCACATCGCCGAAGTTTGCGGATAACCGTGCAACAAGACGAGAGGCGGGCCGTCACCGGCGATCCGATAGAAGAGACGGCCTTCGGGCGTGTCCAGAAACCGCGCGTCAAAACCGTCAAAAAAACTGTCGGCCTTGGTCGCGGATGCTGCTGCCGGATGCATCAGGCGAAGATGCGCTGCCAGGAAGCCTGCATTTTGTCAAAGCTTCCGGCATCATAGGCACCCAGAACGATGTCACCTTCGTAAAGCGCCATTGCCGCCGACAGCCCGTCATCGAACGCACCATTCAGACAGATCAGTTGCGCGCCTTCTTCGCCGCGAACGGTCTTTTTGTGGGCTTTACGGAATGCCTCGACCTGGGTTGACCAGATGGATTGCAGCGCCTCAAAATTGCCCTCTGTCAGAATGATCTCTCCGTCACGCACATGCAGAACAGAAGAAAAAGCGGCGGCATTTGCGCTCAGGAACTGCTCAATCGGCGGCTTTGGCTCAGTCTGTGTTGCGAGGTCCCACAGCTCTGCCAGGCCCGTGGCAGAAATGCCGCGCTCGCCGCCCTTTCCGAAGGCTTCGGGCGGCAAACTGCGCACCGTCAAACGGTCAGCTTCCCCACAAATGTCCTGCAAAAGGTCGTAGGCTGCCTGAACGCCCTCTGGCTCTTCGCGCGACAGCACCTGGCCAATCACTGCCTGGTCATTTTGGGGTGAGACACTGATGATGCCGCGCAGCCGGCGGCCAGCCGCGACAATACTGACCGTTGCATGTCCACACTGGAACACCAGACAGCGTTCAAGCACGGTCCCGTCAATTTCGCCAACGATTGCCGCAACCGGTGCCGGGTTCCCGTCTTCTGAAATCACACGCGCACCTGTCTCATCGACAGTTTCCCGCGATGCCAGCGTCGCGAGTTGTTGTGCCAAGGCGTTAGGTTCGCTCATCAGCCAGTTTCCAGCCCTTCGTTAACACTTTTATTCGCCGCCACTGATATTGTTAAGACACGCATGGGCGTCAGCAACAAACGCATCTGTGTCCAGCCCCGGACCGCAGATACAACAAAGAACATCGTTCGGCTCTTGCCCGGCGCGCAGAAAAACCCGAAACTGCGCAGCGCTTGCCACAGAGGCCAGATCGCATGGCCTGTCGGCCAAGGCGGGCTTTCCGTTGGCGCCCAACAGGAGTGCCGCTTCTGCACATAAGGCGTCAAGCGCTTCCCTTCGCAAATTCGAACCGGAATCCGTTACCAGGATCATCTTTGTGGACAGATCAGCAAAGGCCAGCGCCGTGCAGCCCTGGTACTTCTCCCGCAAAGCATCCAACTCATCAACAACCATCAGTGGCCTGCATTCTTACTACATCCTGTCTTGACTACGGCATATGCGCGGCTTGTGAAAGACCTGTGCAAACCGCGGGGCATCAAGACGAGCGTAAAATCGGATCTGCAATTGATGTGGGGAGGTCCTCGGACTGATCTGCCTTGGCGCGCTCACGCGCGGAACGGCCGCTGTCAGCCGAGCGTTGCACGCGGCGCGGCATCACGGGCGCGACGACCGGTTGCGGGATATCGCTGAGGCTGTCGACATTATAAAGCGGCAGTTCTGTGCGGGATGTGATTGCTGTCAATTTCTCGATCACGTCAATCAGATGCGCCGTAAAGGGTCCTGCACCGCTTGCCTCCCAGCGGTCATAATCCTCGCCGGCCTGGATCGCCTGCAACAAGGACACCGGGAATGTCCCGCCAAACTGCCCATGCGTCTCGCGGGTGACACGTTTTATCACGCGGCCACGGTCTTTTTCGGTTGTCAGCTTGTCGAAGCGGGTGATCAGCAGGATCGAATTTTCGCGGACCGCCTGCGGCATTTCGTCCCAAACGGCAGCCTCGGACTGTCGCCAGGCTTGTGTGGCGTGGGTGCACCAGATGACGGCATCGACCTCTGGCAACATCCGTTCCCAGACCGCCGAGGACATGTTGGGGTCAGAGATACCGGGAAAGTCGATCAGATCGCAGACTTCCAGAATGTCAGCTTCCAGAAACAGGCGAATGCTGCGGGTCTCTTCGACTGGAATATCTTCCAGGCTGTCAATCAAGACGGGCTCTGTCGTGCCATCAACGTCAACGCGGTAGGGCGCGCGGGTGCCATGCGAAATCCAGACCGGCGACAAACGAGTTGCGGTCACTTTTTCGGGCAAGGGGCTTTGACCCATCAGAAGGTTCGAAAGGGTGCTCTTGCCCGCGCTAAATTCACCCATAAGAGCGATGCGAGGCTTGCGGCGTGTGCCAATCCCGGGTTGACCTAAATTCATTTATCTACTCCCACAGCGAGCAATGGTTTACTCTCACTCAACTCTTCGAAAATGTAGTCAAAAAGCTCATCACGTTCCTGCTGCGCCGTAATACCGAAAATATCTTCCAGATCGTCGATCGCAATCTCTGATTTACTGCTGATGTCCTCGAGGATTGCGCGTTGCTCGGTGTGGAATTCACGCAGTTCTGCTTCCGCCCGCGCACGGATGTCACTGGCTTGCCGCACTTTCAACTCGTCCACAATCGGAACGGTCTCGGCTTCGATCAGATCGTAGAACCCGCTGGCAAAGGCGCGATATCCCTTGCGGCGTTTCCACCAGCCCTTCCACCAGGACGTTTGCAGATCAAGGGCGATTGTCTGGCCCAGCGAGACGGGGGCCGGAATTTCGGGTGGGGCAGGCGGTGTGATCGTGAAGTTTTCCACATCAACACCAAAAGCTGACCGATAGGTATTGGCCAGGTCCGCAGCAGCGGCCCCGTAAACGTCCTGACAGGTTGCAGTCACGTTGCGGCGCATCACCTGATAGCTGGTGCGCAACAACATGCGCAGACCGTCAGGGCTATACTGCCAGACCTCATCTTCACCATTGGTTTCCAGATGCTGCAAAAGGGATTCCAAGGCGCGGTCCAAAAACCGCTTATGCGACTGATCGACGCGCGACCCAAATTGCTGAAAGGCAATCTCGAGCCGTTCATCCAGCGACTTCAGGCTTTGTTCCTCCAGCGCGCTGAGGTGAGCAGAGAGCTTTTCCCCGGACATCACTTCCACAGTGTCGCCATCAAGGCGCATCGAGACCACGGCGTTGGAGGCGCGCACACCGCCGACAAGGTTCAGCGCCCGCTTGCGCGAGGCTGACAAGATCTCTGCGCCGGGGCCTTCAGAGATACGCTCGGACAACGCTTTGTAGAGGTCCGGAACGCCGGACAAATGCCACACGAGTTCTTTGGTTTCCATGCCCGCGCTTTCCGCGCTGAGCGATGCCTCGGCCCAGTTGAACATGGCCTCGGCGCTGTCGGCGACAATATCGTCAAGGTCCTCGGACAGCGCGATGTTGGCCCAATAGGCGCTGCCAAAAATCACATCAGGGTTTTCGGGGCCGTTATTGTCGGCAAGCGTTTGCAGGATGCTGTCGCGAATCTCGGGGACCTGCTCTGCGGGGTTAGACAATTCGTCGATGCGATTGACGAAGATAACGACCTCCCGCGCCTTTACGTTCGAGATCAGGCGGATCAGGCCCATATCCATCGAGCTGAGCGCCTGATGTGCTGACAGAACCACAACGCAAATGCGGCTGTCGCGCAGCGCATTGATGGTGATCTGTTCGCGCATCATGAAGGTATCGTTCACGCCCGGTGTATCGCGCAGACACAGGGGCATCGGAATTTTGTCGGCGGCCAGGTACAAATCGGCGGATTTGGTGATATCGGCAAAGCGACCCTGTTGATCGTCTTCGTCGAGATCTTCGAAATCGTCACCCATGCAGACATAGCGCTGAACCAGCTCGTCGCTCAGCTCTGCGTAGCTGTGTTTCTGGCCCAGCAACAATTCAAACTTGCGGCCCAGACGTTGTTTCGTCTTTTCACGCATGTCCGCGATTTGTTTGCGAACTTTCTCAAGCTCTTCGTCGGCGCCCGCACGTTCTGACAATTCACCGATTCGGCCGCCGTTCTCGACCAGATGGTCCCATTCGCCCTGGTTGAAGAACTGAAATGTTGCGCTTGGCGCGTCATCAGGAAGCTGCGCATTCAGGTGAAGAGAAGTCACGACCGATGTCCAGGGGTTGACGTCGGCAGGCAAAAGATCAGGGCGGCCGACCATCGCATTGACCAAGGATGTCTTGCCGGATTTGATCTGACCAATCAACGTGATGCTGGGCTCAAAAGCGCGTAACTGCTTGATAAGCTTGGTAGCTTTCTTTTCAGCGTCCTGGCCGCCCAGCTTGACAACATCCGCAAGGGTTGCCTCTAGGTCGGTCACATCATCATGGAATACGTCCAGCTTTTCCAGCCCGAGCCGCATGAAAGGGAGCTGTTCCGGCGGGATCGCAAGGCCATCCTCATTTGCTACCTCTTCCATCTTCATCCTTGTCCGTCCTCAACATAATCATCGCACCAGCATTAGCAGCAGTGCTGTCCGACGCCAAATACCAATCAAAACACTATCTTTATTGCCATAATGGAAACAGAACAGCACGGCAAAAGTAAGGCGTGGAAATTAAAATTTTCGCAAGTGTCGGCAGAACTTACGCGGCCAGGTCTGCCTGCAACTCACGCTTTATTTGGACCATGAGCATTACAGCTTCAAGTGCGGCGCTGTCACGTTTTTCCATTTGCATCAGCTGAACCATGTCGGCGGCATCAAATGCGGCGTCACGGGCCCGTTGGAGCGCCGGATCGCCATCATCGCCATGTTCTGCAAGATAGTCGCAAAGCCACTGCATATGATCGACGGTCAGCGTCATGACTTCGGCAGGACCGCCTTCGCCCTGTTCCTCCAATGTCGTGGCAAGTTCTGCCCCGCGCTCCTCAAGATATGTAATAACATGTTCATAAGCGTCACGGGTGGCGGGCCGGAGCGCAACGGCGTCCTGGATGTCCGCCTTCTCTGCTTCCGGTTCGGGGTCGGCGGCAGCATCGGGGGCAGGGGGCGCGTCGGCGGCGGGATCGCGCGACACGTTTTTGCGCACGGCAATCTCGCGCAAACGAGAGATCGCATCGCGGGCCGCTGGTTTTGCGTCAGAAGGCTTTGGCTTCTCCGCTTCCGGGGCATCTTCGACCTCGGCCTCGGCGGGTGGCGGCTCTGTCGCGGCGGTTTCGGGTGTCGGCTCCGGATCGGGCGTCGCCGGCCCGTCGTCTGATGCGGCCTCTTCAGCGGTGGCATCCTGCATCTGCGCAAGAATGTCGGCGTGCTGATGAAGCAGGACATCTGCGGTGTCCACGGCTGACTGTCGTCCGCGGTCTACTTCTTTCAGCACAGCAGAGATCAGGGCTGATCCGCCGCTTTCGCGCATCGCGGCCTTGTCGACGGAACCGTCTGCCCCGCGTGCGGCGACAGCATCGTTCGTGGCGATTGCGAGGACATGTTTGAAATCATCCCCGGCCGCGCTCGACACCGCACCGACCGCAGCGTCATAAAGGCCCTGAGATTTGAGGAAATCGGCGTGGGTGATCATGCAGAATGCGTGGTCCTTGATGAGGTCGGGCATGGCCGACCAAATGCGCTGCTCCGGCTCTGTAAAGCCGCGCGTGCACCACAAGACCAGATCAACGCGCTTGGCAGCCCACTGCGACGCACGGTGGATCGCATTGGGGTCGTTGGGGGCGACAACCTCGAGGATTGAAATCTTTGACAGGGCGGCCTGCGGCATTTGCATTTCGACGAACACCGGCGAAAGCGCCGCGATTTCACCTGTATCTACGCCATGCAGGATCTTTTTGGTGCCATCAGGCAGGGTACAGACCGATTGCTCGGTCTCGCCGTAGACCAGTTGCAGCGTTGGCAGGCGTGCGCGATCAGGAATGACCTCCTTGCCGACCAACAGGTTCATCAGCATGGATTTCCCGGAGGCCGGCATCCCCAACAACGCCAATCTGACGGGCGTTTGCAGGCGCATAAGCAGCTTTTCGGCTTTTTCATGCTCAGAATCAGGAAGCAGGCCACTTTGCACGGCCTGCTTGAGTTCAGTCTGAACCCGGTTCCCCAGCGATTGATTCGACATTACTTACCTCCGGCGGCAATCTTAGCCGGCGGCGCTGCCGCATCAACCTCCTCTATCATATCAATGTCGTCGTTGAGCTCAACTCTCTTGATCGGTCGGACCTCTTTGATCACTGTTGGCTCGCTGCTGGTTGCGGCATGCCGCTTTTGACCGGATTGTGCCGCGACTTTTTCAACATCATCCAATTCGACCACACGTGTGACCGCCGACGTGGGGGTATCGACAAGCCCGACCGGCTTGGCGCGAATTGCGCGGATCACCGGCTTGTTATGGTTCAGTTTGATGACAGAGAAGGTGCAGTTGTCCTGATCAGGGTCGGCCAGTTTCTCAATCGCTTCCAGAAGGTGCCCGGCAATTTCAGCGGACTTCTTGCGGCGGTTGCGGTGCAGGATCTTCTGGATCTTGGGGTTCTCCAGATACTGCAGGCCGTCGCTGGACACCACAACGATGTCGCCAACTGCAAGCTCAAAGGGGGTCTTGGGACAATCTGACTTGGCCACGCGCTCACCCAGGATCACAGAAGTCAGACAGTTGCGATCCGGATGGTTCTTGCCTGCTTCCTCATCGAGCAAGCCTTGCTGGACCATGAAATCAATCTGCGGGGCCATTGAATGATCTTCATTCAACTGCTTCATCTTGCCACTGCGATAGTGATAAATCGGGCTGTCACCGATCGACATCCAATACATGCGATTTTCGATCAGAACGACGGACACGAGGGTTGCACCCATTCCGCGCGTTTCAGGATGAGCCTGCACATGCTCGCGGACATAACTGTTGGCGTTTGATGCCGATTCAGTCAGGAAGCGCGGGACTTCGCTTTCAAAATCCGTGAAGTTTGCGCTTTCGAACTTCAGCTCGCTATAGACTTCGGTGACGACGATCTTGCTGGCGACATCACCGGCGGCATGACCGCCCATGCCATCGGCAAGGACGACAACGCCGCTATCCGCCCCAAAGGGGAAATCGGTGACGATCGCGTCTTCTTGATAGTCGCGCCCGCCCTGACAAATCGCTGATGCGACGTCAAAACGTGGTTCAGGCGATCGCCACATCTTCGTCCTCCTCGGTCTTGCCGTCCGACCAGTTGAATGACTTGTCGCACAAAGCGACGAAGCGAAGCACTGTTTCGCCGATGCGAATGATATCACCGGTACTCAAAGTTTCGTTGCTTATCAAAGGTTTATCATTGAGGCGCACGATATTCGATTTGCCGCCATGACCCAGCAGGAATTCCTTGGTGTCGGTGTCAAAGACGATCGCGGCATGATTTGAGCGCGAGATCGAATTGTCGCCGAAGTCAAGCTGGATCGCCTGGTCTTCCCCCCGCCCGATCTGTGACATACCGGCCAGCAAGGTGAAGCTTTCACCCCGACCGGGGCCATCGGCGACCACAATCCAACCAACGGGAAACTTGACGCTTTTCGTTGGGGCGGCCTTTTTTGCATCATCGAACAAATCAACCACGTCACCATCGGATTTATCAAATCCGATCAGGCGGGTCTTGGTGCGGCGTGACCTGGCGGGCGAACGTGCTGCTGCCGCGGATGCGACAGCGGGTTCGGCTACCGGAGCAACAGGTGCAGCTGGCGCAACACGTGGAGCAGGTGCCGTTGGCTCTGGCAGAGCGCTTGATGAACCGTCGTCCTCGAGGTCCCAGATATTCACCGGTGGTGCTGGTGTGGGCGCGGCTTCTGGTGTTTCGATGGCCGCAGGTGCCTGTGGCCTGTCATCGACCGAGACAACGCGGACATCCTTGGCGCCGCTGGTCAGGACATCACTGGGCGAAGGTGCCGGTGCCTGCCCCAACTGTCCCGTGTCATCGACCATTGCCCCGATCGTATCGCGATAGGATTGTTCAAGCGACTCAATGGGTTCCATGCGGCTGCCAGCCGCCTCGTCGCGTTTTTTACCAAGCAGGTCCCGAATGAACTTCATCTTAACTACCTTCCAATTTACTCACGCCTAGCACCCTTAAAAGACCACTATACCGAATTTTACTCTGTCGTGCCATCAGAGGCGAGCGATGCAACCCAAAGGCCACCATCGCGTTGCACGGCGAACATGAATTGTTCTGTGCCGTTGTCGAATTCGCGCTCAAACAATCTTACGAGCGAATCGCGCTGGTCAATAGTCTCGCCAGTTGTGATGTAGGATGTGATAACATCACCGATTTCCAAACCACCTTGCTGGCTGGTCTCAATTTCAACCACAGAGGTTCGCCAGCCAGTGCCGGCAAATACGGTTTCAAACCGTGTGCCATCCAGCAGGGTGACATTCTGGACTACAGGCACCACCCAGTCATGCTGGACAGTTTCGCCGGACGCCGGGTTCAATGTCCCGAAGGTGACCGGAATTGTCGGAGCGACATCGTTGCTGCCGATCTGCTCGCGCAGGACAGCAGGAATATCGGCAATGGCATCGACCTGGGTTCCGTTGATACCAGTGATGACCAAGCCTGGCTCTACCCAGATCGGAGAGATCGGGCCTGCCTCGGCAATGATGTTCGAACGTGCGCCTGCCGGTGTGAACGGCAGTTTGACAGTCCAGTCAGCTGCAACGGGGGCCGGTGCAATTTCATTGCCGGGGGTCACGGCAGAGATGGCCACCTCAGGACCAGTTCCAACGGCTTCGATGGTGTCCGGTGTGGTGGGCAACGCGACTTCGGCGACCGGAGATGTTTCAATCTGACGATCAGCAGAAGCAGTCGGCAAAACGCTTTCCGGGCTAGGCTCATCTGCCACAGGCTGTGGAGTCACAACCGGCTCTGGCAACTGCTCTGGTTCAGGGAGTGCTGCAATTTCCGCGCTTTCGGGGCCGTTGGCGGGACGTACAGTCGGCGTCGGTACATCATTCGAAGCGGGACCATTGAGGACGACAGGCGGGGCAACGCTTTCTTCTGCGGCCGCTGGTTCCTCTGTGATCCGCGGTGTCGCGACTGCGGCAAGTTCTGTGGCCAGTTCTTCTGCAACGCTCGGCTCTGGTGTCTCAACCGGCGCGGCTTCCGTGACAACAGGCTCCACCGGTGCGGTTTCTACGACAACAGGCTCCACCGGTTCAGCTTCTGCGACGACGGGCTCAACAGGGGCAATCACGTCTTCAACCGGCGCAGGCGCGGGTGCAACTTCAGGCACAACGGGCGCTTCAGCGACGACAGGTTCCTGTGTGACCACAGGCGCCGGGGCCTCTGCGACAGGTGTATCCTCGCCGCCTGTCAGCGTCATCACGCCAACTCCGACCAGCAGTGCGACGACCGCAGCGGATCCCAGAAGAACGGGCATCATGGATTTTTTCGGTGCGTCGGCGGTGGGGGCCGCGGCAGGCGCTGGCATGTCAGGTACAGCAGCGGTACCGGGTTTGATCGGCGTTACATTGCCCAGATCACCGTCCATCATTTCCAGCCACTCGCGTGCGGATTGCACACGGTCCTTGGGCAGAACGGCAAGGGCCTTGTCCATAGCGGCCAGGAATTCTGGCTCATAGTCGGAAAAGCGACCGGCCAGAGGCACATAGGGGTCCGCCTCGCCCGAGGCGATTGCGGCCAGACGGGCCTGAGAATTGGGCGGCACATCATTGTTAATCAGGTGATAGAATGACGCAGCCAGGGCGTATAGATCACTGCTGGGGCTTTGGTCAGACCCGGCAATGTAGAATTCCTGCGGCGAATAACCATCCTTGACGACGCGGAGGGCAGATAGCACGCGGCTTTGTTTGGTGGCTTCTTCGCGGGCAGCCCCGAAATCGATCAGAACAGGGTGAAGTTCCTTGTTGATCAGGATGTTATCGGGAGAGATATCACGGTGCAGGATGCCCTGTTCGTGGATGAAACCGACAGCCCCCAGGATTTCCTTGAGGATCGATTTGATCTGCGATGGGCTCAAACCGTGGTTTGGATCATCAATCGTATCAAGAAGATCACGACCGGTCACAAAGTCGAGCGCCATATACGCCGTTTCATTGTCTTCAAAAACCTGATGCACGCCCACGATATTGGGGTGGTCCAGCTTTGCAAGGCTGCGGGCCTCTTGAACGAAAAGGCGGACAATGGACTTCAACTCGTTCTGGTGCGCACGCGAACGGGCCTGTACAACGTAACGGCTGCGGCGGCAGAAGGCGCCTGGGAAGCACTCTTTAATCACAACCTTCCGGTCCAGGCTGTCACGCGCCATATAGGTAATGCCGAAACCGCCTGCGTTCAGAAAGCTTTCGATGGTGTACTGGCCGTGCATCAACTTTGTGCCGGGCTTCAACTCATCAACGAAGCTGTCTTTCTCGTCCGAATTTTCTTTCACTTGCGGCTTAGCCATCTGTCTATCCAGCTTTCAAACATCAATTCACACATCGGTTTTTGCCCGACGATCTTTAGGTCTCATTCAAATTAGGCCAAAAAGTGACGCTAACTTGTTGTTTAGGGGTTCTTAATCTATGCCCCAGCGTCCTATTGGAAGCGTGTCGCGAAACAGTGACCGGCAATAAACCGCCGATATCTCTTAATTTTAAGTGAAAACACACCCTTTGTGGCTGCGCTGTGTCGCTGGGACCAATTGGGGCGTTTCCAAATTCGAAACCGCGAGAATTGGAAGGTTTGCCCGAGATTTCCGCGGCGTGTTTCCGATTCTCTGGGCCTTATCGTCCGATTCTCCGGCCAAATAAGGAAGCAATTCGCCCGATTCTCTTGCGCAGATTCTGTCTGCTGACAGGGATGCGTCCAGGTGAACCTTTGCTTGTCGTGGCTGACGCAAAGTTGCAGCATCGCGACCGAAACAAACAAGGGCAGTCAGATGGTGCGCGTCTTCATTAACGGATTTGGCAGGATCGGGCGGACAATGCTCCGGGTCCATGCGACGGGTGGCTGGCCGGACATCGAAATTGTCGGCATCAACGACATTGCGGACCCGGCGCTCTGTGCTCATCTGTTCGAATACGACAGTGTTTTTGGCCCCTATAGCGGGCAGGTGATGCATAATGACAAGGCGCTGGTGGTGGATGGCCGCGCCATCCCGCTCTATCGGACCGACGATATCACGCTGCTTGACCTGACGGAGGTGGATGTCGTCCTGGAATGCACGGGCAAGGCAGAGACTCGCGAATTCGCTGACCGTGGTTTGCGCGCCGGGGCTGCGCGGGTTCTTATCTCGGGGCCGTCCGATGCGGCGGACCTGACAGTGGTGCTGGGCGCGAACCAGGACCTGCTCAGCGATCAGCCTATCGTATCCAATGCCTCTTGCACGACAAACGCGCTTGCGCCGCTGGTCCGGTTGATTGATGCGACCTGGGGGCTGCGAACGGGCTGGATGACAACGATCCATTGCTACACAGGCAGCCAGCCCAGCATTGATGCCCCGCGCGGTGACATGTTGCGCAGCCGGGCGGCGGCGCTGTCGATGGTGCCGACAACTACCTCAGCACAGCGTCTCTTGAACGCCGTCCTGCCAGAGATCGCCGGCAGGATCGAGGCAGCAGCGGTGCGGGTGCCGGTTGCCTCGGTTTCGGCGATTGACCTGTCAGTGACGCTTGATCGGCAGGTAGCATTGAAAGAGCTGCACGACGTGCTGCGCGCGCAATCGGGGGTTATCGGCTGGACAGACAGGCCTTTGGTTTCGACGGACCTGCGCGCCAGACCCGAAAGCCTGATCGTGTCGCTCCCGGAAACCCGCGTCACCGAGGGTGGACTGGTGCGGGTGTTTGGCTGGTACGACAACGAATGGGGGTTTTCCTGCCGCATGCTCGACGTGGCTGGAATGATGGGCTGACTGACTGGCGCCTCAACGGTCGCTCAGGCGTGTCGCTCATCCTGGTATCCGGGCAACGACAACTGTTGGCATCGCGTAAAACTGTGCGCGGCGTCGGGTACCGAAAGCATCTTTCCCTTCCGCGCTGGTCACACTAGTTTGCCCAAACCACATCAAGGGCCAATCCATGTCAGCGATCGTATCTGTCCAAAACCTGCGCAAGGCCTTTGCGGGAGGCTTTGAGGCCCTCAAATCTGTAAACCTCGACATTGAAGAGGGCGAAATCCTCGCACTGCTAGGACCCAACGGTGCGGGCAAGACGACGCTGATCTCGACGATCTGCGGGATCACGGTGCCGACCTCTGGCAAGATCACCGTTGGCGGATTCGATGCGCAAACCCAATTTCGTGCTGCGCGCAACCTGATCGGGCTTGTCCCGCAAGAGATCAACCTCGAACCCTTCGAGACGGTCATGAACTCTGTCAGCTTCTCACGCGGTCTTTTCGGCAAACCGCGCAACGACGCCTATATCGAAGATGTGCTGAAGCAACTGTCGTTGCACGACAAGAAGGACAGCCAGATCATGACGCTTTCAGGCGGCATGAAGCGCCGCGTCCTGATTGCCAAGGCGCTCAGCCATGAGCCGCGCATCTTGTTCCTGGACGAACCTACCGCAGGCGTCGATGTCGAACTGCGCAAGGATATGTGGGAAGTCGTGGCGGGATTGAAAGCCTCTGGCGTGACTATCATCCTGACCACGCACTATATCGAAGAGGCCGAAGCAATAGCCGACCGTGTGGGGGTCATCAACAAGGGTGACATCCTGCTGGTGCAGGACAAGGCCGAGCTTTTGGCGCAGTTGGGCCGGAAACAACTCAGGATCGAACTGGCAGAGACTACGAGTACGATCCCCGACGCATTGGCAGGTTATGAACTGGAGCGTGCGCCTGATGGGCTGGCGTTGACTTACAGCTATGACACCAAAGGCGAGCGCACAGGGATCACCACGCTCTTGAACGATCTGCAAAGGGCTGGTCTGCACTTGAAAGACCTCCAGACCCAGCAAAGTAGTCTCGAAGACATCTTTGTCGGCCTTGTAAAGGAAAAACCATGAACCTGAACGCCATCTGGACGATCTATGTGTTCGAGATGCGGCGGTTCTTCCGAACCATCACGCAAAGTCTCGTCTCTCCTGTGCTGTCCACCTCGCTTTACTTTGTCGTCTTTGGTGCCGCCATCGGCAGTCGCATCCAGGAAGTCGAAGGCGTCAGCTATGGTGCCTTCATCGTGCCGGGTCTGATTATGCTGTCGGTCATGACGCAGGCTACATCAAACGCCAGTTTCGGTATCTATTTCCCGAAATTCATCGGCACGATCTACGAGCTGCTTTCAGCCCCCATCAATTTTCTCGAGGTCGTCGCAGGCTATGTCGGCGCTGCCGCCACCAAGGCGCTTTTCATTGGTGTCGTGATCCTTGTTACCGCTTTCTTCTTTGTGGATATCCAGATTGCGCACCCAATCGCGATGATCGCCTTTCTGGTGCTGACCTGCATCAGCTTTTCCTTGCTGGGGTTCATTATTGGCATCTGGGCGGACAACTTTGAAAAGCTGCAACTGATTCCGCTTTTGGTGATTACGCCGCTCGTGTTTCTTGGCGGGTCTTTTTATTCTATCACGATGCTGCCGCCGGTCTGGCAGACAATCACGCTGTTCAACCCGGTCGTCTATCTGATCAGCGGCTTTCGCTGGGCGTTCTTTGGCGAAGCGGATGTGGCCATCGGCGTCTCACTTTTTGCGATCGCGCTGTTCACGGGTCTCTGCCTGACGATCATCTGGTGGATCTTCCGGACCGGCTGGCGGATCAGGCAGTAACCCTTGCGTGCGTCAGCCGAAGGCCTAAGTATTTAACCATGAAAAAGTACATTCCCTTTATCAGATCAACACCCTTTGTCGCCGTGATCCGCCTGCAGGGGGCCATTGCCAATTCGGGACGTGGATTGGATAATCCCGGCCTTGCCCCTGTGATCGAAAAGGCCTTCAGCAAAGGCAAACCTGCCGCTGTTGCGCTGGAAATCAACTGTCCCGGAGGGTCGCCTGTGCAATCGTCGCTGATCGCGGCGCGGATCAGGCGTCTGGCTGATGAAAAGAAAATCCCTGTCTTTGCATTTGTCGAAGATGTCGCCGCCTCGGGCGGGTATTGGCTGGCCTGCGCTGCGGATGAAATTTTCATCGACAGTTGTTCCATCACCGGCTCCATCGGGGTCATCAGTGCGGGCTTTGGCGCGCAGGATGCAATTGAAAAGATCGGCGTGCAGCGCCGGGTGCATACCGCGGGCAAATCCAAATCCCTGCTCGACCCCTTCCGACCCGAGAAGCCAGCCGATGTGAAGCGGCTGAAAGGCTGGCTGGAAGACCTGCACGCGACCTTCATCGACTGGGTGAAATTGCGACGCGGGCCGAAGCTGTCAGACAACCCTGACCTTTTCACTGGCGAAGTCTACATTGGCCAAAAGGGCATCGACGCAGGTTTGGCAGATGGCATTGGCCACCTGGCCCCCGTCATGAAGGACCGCTTTGGGGATAAGGTGAAATTCCGCCACTACGGTCAGAAAAAACCGCTGCTGGCCCGCTTTGGTGCGCAGATCGTGGACGATGCGGTGGCCGGGATCGAAGAACGCGCCGCATTCGCGAGGTTCGGCCTTTGATTATCAAGGCGATCTTCATCTTTCTGGCCTTCATGCTGGTGCTGGCCATGTTTGGCAAATGGCGGTTTCCGGGGCAACAAACGCTGGCGAATGCCAAATGCCCCAAATGCCTGCGCTACAAGATCGGCAAGGGTCCCTGCCAGTGCGAGAAGCCACGTAAATGAGGGCGCTTGTCACAGGAGCAGGCGCACGGTTGGGGCAAGCGATGGCGCTTTATCTGGGCGCGCGTGGCTATGATGTGGCTGTGCATTACGCCAGATCCGAGGCCGGCGCGCGCGATACCGTCGCGGGGCTCGAAGGGCTGGGGCGGTCCGGCGTCGCCTTGCAGGCTGACCTGCTGGAAGAAGACGCAACGCAAACCCTGGTGGCCCGTGCGGTGGATGGGCTGGGCGGACCACTGACCTGCCTGATCAACAATGCCTCGATCTTTGAATACGACAGGCTCACGACCGCAACGCGCCAAAGCTGGGACCGCCATATGGAATCCAACCTGCGTGCGCCTTTTGTGCTGACCCAGAAATTTGCGGCACAGGTGCCTGAGCCTGAAACCGACGATCAGGCAGAGCCAGTGGCCAAGGGGTTGGTCATCAACATGCTCGACCAGCGTATCCACAAACTCACGCCCGAGTTCATGAGCTACACCATCGCCAAGATGGGCCTCTGGGCGATGACCCGCACCACCGCCCAGGCACTGGCGCCGCGTGTGCGTGTCAACGGCATCGGACCGGGACCGACATTGCAGGGGCATAAGCAAAGCAAAACGCATTTTGACAGGCAGCGCGCGGCGACGCTTTTGAACCGTGGCGCAAACCCTGCCGATATCACCGCAGCGCTCGGATATTTCCTTGATGCACCTGCTGTCACAGGCCAGATGATCGCGGTTGATGGCGGCCAGCACCTCGGATGGGAGACCCCGGACGTGCTTGGCGTTGAATGAAAGGCCGGGCAAGTTGTGCACGGCCGCTGCCGCGCATTCACGGAACTGTCACAAATGCCCCATATTTCAAGGTGTTAACGAATTCGCAATAATAATATGTAGGCTTTTCAATAAGTTAAGAAACTGCCTCTTTTTTAGGCAAACCATCGAAGCCAGCCAAATACAACGAAAAAATGCAACTGAGCGGGATTAACCCACGGAGTTATCCACAGAAACCGTGGATGCCTTTTCTCTTGTCCTTCCTGCGTTACCATTGCAGCCAAATGAGAATCACAGACCAGACAGATGACCGAGCAGCCAACCAAGCAGACAAAGACCGGGTATGATGTCATCCACGGGTATTTGCGGACCCTGGATTCCTCTCCGGGTGTCTATCGTATGCTCGACGCCGACAGCCGCGTTCTTTACGTCGGCAAGGCCCGAAATCTCAAGGCGCGGGTATCAAGTTACGCGCGTCCCGGCCAGCATTCTGCGCGCATCATCCGCATGATCCGCGAAACTGCTTCGATGATGTTTCTGACGACGCGGACGGAAACAGAAGCGCTGCTTCTTGAACAGAACCTGATCAAGCAGTTGAAACCGCGCTACAATGTCCTGCTGCGCGACGACAAATCCTTTCCCAATATTCTGGTTGCCAAAGACCACGCCTTTCCGATGATAAAAAAACATCGCGGGGCCAAGAAACAGAAGGGCAACTACTACGGCCCTTTTGCAGGTGCCGGTGCCGTCAACCGCACGCTCAATCAATTGCAGCGCGTCTTTCTGCTGCGCAATTGTTCGGACAGCGATTTTGAGACGCGCACCCGGCCTTGCCTGCAATATCAGATCAAACGCTGCTCTGGCCCTTGCTGCGGGCTGATCCCGGAGGCAGACTATGCCGCCTCCGTCCGCGATGCCGAGAAGTTTCTGCAAGGCCGGACCAAGGGCATTCAGGAAGCACTTGCCAGACAGATGCAGGACGCCTCTGAGGCGATGGCGTTCGAACGCGCCGCCGCCCTGCGCGACCGGATCAAGGCGCTGACCCAGGTGCAATCCGCCCAGGGCATCAACCCGCAGAACACGCCAGAGGCCGACGTGATTGCCCTGCACCGTGATGGCGGGCAAGCCTGCGTGCAGGTGTTCTTCATCCGTGCCAACCAGAACTGGGGCAACCACGATTATTACCCGCGCGTCAGCGGGGACGAGGACCCTTCTGAAGTCATGGAAGCCTTTGTCGGCCAGTTCTATTCCACCCGCGAACCGCCCCGGATGCTGATCCTGTCGCACGGGCTGGATAATGACGACCTGATGGCAGGGGCGCTGACCGAAAAGGCCGAACGCAGGGTTGAAATCATCGTCCCCCAACGCGGCGAAAAGGCCGAGCTGGTCCAGAACGCGCTGCGCAACGCCCGCGAAAGCCTCGCCCGGAAAATGTCCGAAACTGCCACGCAAGCCCGCCTGCTGAAAGGCGTGGCCGAGGCGTTTGAGATGGAGAAAATCCCCCAGCGGGTCGAGGTCTACGACAACTCGCACATCCAGGGCGCCCATGCCGTTGGTGCCATGATCGTGGCGGGCCCGGATGGCTTTGACAAAAACCAGTACCGCAAGTTCAACATCAAGGATACGAGCCTCACCCCCGGCGACGACTTCGGCATGATGAAAGAGGTGCTCACCCGCCGTTTCCAACGTCTGTTGAAAGAAGACCCCGAACGGACCGCAGGCACATGGCCCGACCTGCTGCTGATCGACGGCGGGCAGGGGCAGGTGAGCGCGGTGCGCGAGATCATGGACGACCTCGGCGTTAGCGACATCCCTATGGTCGGCGTGGCAAAGGGCGAAGACCGCGACGCGGGCAAAGAGGAATTCCACCGCACCGGCAAACCTGTCATGGCGCTGCGGCACAACGACCCCGTGCTTTATTTCATCCAACGGATGCGGGACGAGGTACATCGCTTTGCCATCGGCACCCACCGCGCGAAACGCTCCAAAGCCATCGGCGCAACACCTCTTGACGATGTGCCTGGCGTCGGCGCCACCCGCAAACGCGCCCTGCTGGCGCATTTTGGCTCGGCCAAAGCCGTAGCCCGCGCGAACCTCGCGGATTTGAAAGCGGTGGACGGGGTGTCAGCGAAACTGGCGCAGACGGTCTATGATTATTTTCATGAGAATGGGTAGGGTCGGGGTGTAGCAGGGGGTTGACCCTGATCGGATACAACCAACGTAACCGCAATTGGCAGGTCGGCGGACGGATTGTGAGTTCGCCGTGGCGGCATCAATGCTCGCCTTTCGTTGCATCACATGTTTCTAGAGGTGCTGAATGCGTTCCAGAGCAACCTTCGCCTCGTCGACAATGTCGCGAACAATATCGCGGGCGGGTTGAACCTCTTTGACCATTGAAACGCCTTGTCCAGCCCACATTGAGATGGCCTCGACACTGCCCGTTAGGTCAGCAGAAGGTGATTTGCTCTGATATCGCATGACATCCCCCCCTTTGGCAGATGATGCCACGACATCTCCTTCTCCGGGTCGTTGCCCAAGGACGGGTCGGCCTGCATCCTCCCACATTTGCGAGGTGCTGTTTTTCAGAGCTCTGTGCGGCGCATTGGGCCAGCCAATATCGTACAAGTTGTCAAAATGGGCTGTGTCGTTCTCTGACGACGCCAAAAGGCGCGATAGATAATCCGGGTGGACGTTTGCCTCTGCTGCCGCGAGAAATCTGGTTCCGACCCATACAGCCGAAGCACCCAGAGATAGGGCAGCCGCCAGTCCGCGCCCGTCAGCCATTCCCCCAGCTGCCACAACTGGAACATCGCCAACTGCATCAACGATAGCTGGAATCAGCGCCATGCTCCCAACACTTCCGCGCACATGCCCACCAGCCTCCCAGCCTTGTGCACAAATCGCGTCTGCACCAAGGTCCGCGACGGCCTTTGCATCAGCCGCGTTGCCGGCACTATATATGACTTTGGCGCCGCCTGATTTGGCGTGAGCCAGAAATGCTCCTGGCGCTTGCCAAAACAGCGAAATGATCTCTACGCCTTCTTCTAGAGATGCGTCGAGGTGTTCCATGCTCGGGAAGTCCATGTTCAGGTTCACGCCGAATGGTTTGTCGGTTAGTCGTCTAATGTTGCGGATCGACTTGCGAAGTTCATCTGCGTTGACATGCCAGAGCGGCGCCAAGCCGAGCCCTCCTGCATTGCTAACAGCCGCGACCAGGACATCAGGTACAACCCCGGCCATAGGAGCCAAGACAACTGGGTGTTCGATGCCAAAAGTCTTGCAGAAGCTGGTTCGCATTGGTTGCTTTCTCGAAAGTCAAGATCGTGATTGCGGAAACTATGCAGAGCAATGCCTAGAGTATCAAATAGGAAATAAGAACTGCCATGGCAGGTTTGCTTTGGGAAACGCGCCGTCATCTGATCGAATAGCTCGGGTCCAGAAGCCGCTATCATGGGCTGAGCAGCAATGCAAAAAATGCTCCGCTCAAAAATGTCCGATTTGCCACGCTTTCTTCTTTCGTGAGTTCTGCTAGGATCATCTGAAAGGCAAGATGCAACAGGCAAATTCAAGACGATTGGGATTTTCGGAGATGGGTGCGGTCACATCAATGAATCAAGAGTTGGCCGCTGTTGAGCAAGAAATCATAGGCCGCCGCGGCGAAGAGATACGCGATCTATTCGATGCTCAAATCTCGAAAGCGGGATCGCATTTAGCAGCGGCACCTCGTCTTCAGGCAGGTGATATCGCTCCCAATTTCTCGCTCAAAACAACGACTGATCAACTGTTATCTTTGCAGGAAGCCTTACTTCACGGTCCGATCATCTTGACGTTTTATCGAGGTAGCTGGTGCAATTTTTGTGACATGACACTGAAGGTTTGGCAGAGCTATGTCCCTGAAATTTCAGCCAAAGGCGCGACACTTTATGCAATTTTCCCTGAAAACTCAAAGAATGGCCGCGCCTTCAAGAAGGCTGCTGGGCTGAGTTATGAGCTTCTTTGCGACGCTGACAATTCTGTTGGAGATGCATACGGTCTTATGTTTGCGCTGCCGAAAGTCGCGCGAGAAAAATTGGTCGATTTAGGAACCGACGTTGGCAGCCGAAATAGCAATGGGGAGTGGGACGTGCCTGTTACAGCGACTTTTCTGGTTGGGCAGGATCAGCGTATTCTGCTTGCTGACTGCCACCCGGATTATCGACAAAGGCTGGACCCTGAACTGGTGTTGGAAGCGTTGTGAAAGCAGCGTGCGGAGGTAACTCCCGATACAAACAGCACGACGCACTTTGGGCACATGGCGACTCTCGATGCACCCCGCATCAAGGGTAACTTTGAAAGCCCATTCGACCTCGTAAAGCGGCGGGCAGGGGCAGGTGAGCGCTGTGCGCGAGATCATGGACGACCTCGGCGTCGGCGCCACCCGCAAACGCGCCCTGCTGGCGCATTTTGGCTCTGCCAAAGCCGTAGCTCGCGCGAATCTCGCGGATTTGAAAGCGGTGGACGGGGTGTCAGCGAAGCTGGCGCAGACGGTCTATGACTATTTTCATGAAAATGGGTAGGGATCGGAGGGCGTCGCTGAGCCAGCGGGCTAGGGCGCCTCTGACAGCAGTTCGACCAGCGCTGTCAAATCCTTGCCAGAGAGGC
>Ga0316207_10001717_pt1 | contig 25429 bp, 23 predicted proteins | sample 6weekpyrite_MG_FD_204943 | JGI IMG/M metagenome (GOLD analysis project Ga0316207, IMG submission 204943) | Microbial mat bacterial communities from mineral coupon in-situ incubated in ocean water Damariscotta River, Maine, United States -... | ecosystem: Environmental > Aquatic > Marine >... | reverse complement strand
CGTGATCCGGATCTTAGCAATTCAGCGAAACAACAAGTGCCTGTCCGTCCCCATCGTCTAGACGGCCTAGGACACCGCCCTTTCACGGCGGTAACAGGGGTTCGAATCCCCTTGGGGACGCCATTTTATTCCTGTCTTCGACCGGAATCCTGTAGTAGATTTTACAATCTAAGGATTCCGGATCGAGGACAATTTTTTCTACCATATTAATAAGGGTGTCTTTCATAGCTTCTGAATTGCCTTGGTTTAGGCGTTCTTCAAGCTGTCTCAATATCTTTCTAATATGTTCTTCAGTGATGTTGCGGAATACTGCGGTGGCGGTGTGTTCTTGCTCTCTCAGATCAATTTCGTGCGAAAGCATTTTTCTACGCTTCTCTAACTCTTCAATTTTTCGCAGAGCTGGGTCTGGATCATCCAAGCGGCTTGCCAAGTCCATCATTTTGGATATTTGGTCTGAAATGGCCATAAATTCTGGACGTAGCTCAGAAGCTGGGTCGCCTGCAACCGCTTCACACTGTTTCCTTGCTTCGAGAGCAAGTAACTTAACGAAGTCGGCAGAATTCAAATCTTTCAATATCTTCTTGATAATAGGGCCATCAAGGTCAACAGCGTGTAAATAACGCCCCTTGCCTTGTCCCTTGGGAGGTTTTGTACGGTATTGTGCGCCGCCTTGGCCAAACCACGATTGTCCATCGGGTGTCTTGAGTATGCCGGATAGGAGGTATTTTGCGGGTGTTCTCCGGGATTTAGAATGGTTACTGGACTCAAGCCGTTTCAGAAGCAATTCAGCCTCATCTGTGGTGATGAGTGATTCGTGCGTATCATTTTTTATGACCCACTCTGAGCGAGGACGCCTCTTTGGTTTATTTCTGTAGCCCTCTCCTCCGGTACATTCATTGTGTACATTCCAAACTGTGTGTCCGGCATACGTGAGCGCGTTCCACTCCATCCCGATAAGCGTGGTGGGTGAGATGTGTTCCAAGCCGGTTTGCCTCGCCGCCCGTGTACGGGGAATGCCTTCAACGCGAGCTTTAAGAAAGCGGGTCACTATGGGGGCCTCTTCCGTGGTTTCGAGTTTGGACTTTGTGACCATCTGTCCATCACGCATGGCTCCGGTATCAATTTTGACTAATTTATAGCCTTTCGGGGCACGTCCACCGGCCCTGAATCCTTGTTGTACATTTTCAGCCATACCACCCAGTCCTTTTTCTTTTGACATGAGTGAGTGAACTTCATCCATTGCCTCGAAAACAGATTCCAGTACAACTCTGGATATTGGGTCTAAATCTTCAGGGAATTTTGAGAAAACGATCTCTACACCGGCTCGTTTGCATTCGTGTTTGAAGACCTGTGCGAAATATCGTCCCCTTACAAGACGAGAGGTGTCCAGGATCAATAAGTACTTCCATGTTCGTGAGCGAGACTTGAGGTTGCTGAGTAGACTTTGAAAACCTGCCCGTCTTTCGTCTTTGCCTGACTCGACGACATCTTCAAATTCCTCGACGATAAATAACCCCTTTCGTTTTGCGAGTTTTTTAAGTTCTCGGCGCTGGGCGTCAATTGATACATCTGATCGGTCTTTACTGGAACGCAGGTATAGCGCAGCTTTTCCGATTTGTGTTTGAGAGTCCATATCAATGCCCCTATTCGTTGATTTCGCCCAATGAGATCAGGCTTTTCTATGTTCTATTTAACATAATGATGGAGCGGGTATGCAACCCGAAAGAGTAAAAGGAGATTAAATGTGAGGTTCTATTCTGAGGTTTGTATTTCAGAGCGGTCATTTTTGGTGCCGCATTTACCATTTTTTTGCTTGGTCTTATTACTTTCATTAATCTCATCCATGATCATCGGCAAAAAGGATCTAACCGCTACACTGAGATCAGGTCTACCTTCTGATGACAGTATATTTATTTTCGGTCTGTTCTGAGATTTCTTGGTCAAGTTAGATCCTGAGTCACATTGCATATGGCTGTGAATATGAATCTATTTTATTCGCTGCAAGCCCATTTAACTCCCCGATTAACTTCCATCAAGGGGTTACTTTTCCAGGGTTTTTAACGTGGCTGGAGGGAATATCGCGTTAGAGAAACTTCTTGAAAAATGCCATATGAAGTCGCGTAGTAATGCCAACGGACAATAAAAAAGGTGGGATGAGGTATTTGGGGTCTAGCGGGATAGGTGGGACGAGATAGATGAGCCAGAGAAGAAGAAATGACCACGCTAGCCCTCGTTTGGCCCGGTGATAGATGAAACCAGATTCGCGCTCACCGCCCGTGCGGCGTAAAAACCACCCCACAAAACCATCGGCCATGGCAGTAACGGTGACCAACACTAAAAATGGCAACGCCAGGATCAACACGCCAATGCGTAGGGCGAACAGTTGCAGCCCGACCATGGCGGTTTCAATCACTGGCCGTAGCGTCTCTGTGAAATCGAGCGCGGTTTGTTGGGCTTGGTCAGCCGGAGGCAAGCTGCTCGAATAGCGCATCATGCCGTCGATTCCTGTGGAAACAAATACGGTGTTGTAAAACGACTGAGTGATCCCAGCAAGAAACGTGATGTCGGACTGAGGCAGTCCAAGAAGCGCTATCTCTTGGTCTAATACGTTCTTTAAATGCCACACCCCATCAGGTGACCACAGTACAAACACACAGAAAATGTCCACGATCAAGACTAATAGGCTGATCAGCACAAGCCACCAGGCAAGCCATAACAAACCCGTCAGGTGACGCTTTTCAGGCATGATCAGCACCGTAATGGGTTAATCGTTCACGACCAATTTCTTCAATACCCTTCGGCAAAAGGGGATCACTGCCAGGAAGTGGCAGACGAAGTTTATAGAGCTGACCACCTTCCAGCAATGCGAAGGCTTGGCCTTTAGGTAACTGGATAAGATCGGCGGGGATGAGCATATCCATCTCAGTTTCGGTTACACGGTCTTCGCTGCGAGTGGTGAAATCGATGTCCGTGCCTGGGTCGTTGTTATCGGTGACTTGAGTAGCGGCCAGTTTGGTGTAGATACGAGCTTTGGGAATCTGATCAGTGAGAATTCGAGCGGTAATCTCATTTTTCACCCGCAGCATGATCAACGTGTTGAGGTTGCCAGTGATCTGTCCGGCTTTGGCGAGATCGCCGATCCCGGCTTCAATGTCACTTGCGGTTTGTGTATAGGCCGTCACCTGAAAACCAGCACCACCAGCTTTATTCAAGAGTGGAATGAATTCATTGCCGATCAGCTCATTAAATTCATCGGCGTGAATAGTTTTATGCACTGTCTTATGTTCAGGCAGTGTAGGAAGCCCTTGTGTGTCGCCCTGTTTATAGAGCTGACCAGCAATCGAAGTCAGGTCGGCAAACATCGAGTTGCCGACTGCGCCAGCGACCTCGGAATCAGTTAACGCATCAAGGCCGACGTAGACGATGCCTTGTTCTCGGATAATACGCATCCAGTCGAGAATGGGGCGGTGGTCACTGCTGTCGGCATAATCGGGAGAGAGTAATTTGCCGATTCGACCCGTGGTCAGTTTTTCAAGCAACGGAAGTAAACTAGCGGTGAGCTTATCGAAATAAGTTTTGTCATATTCAAAGGCGCTTCGCAGGCCGTCTGCTACGGGATCGAACAGACCATGCTCCTTCGCGTAGCGTGTCAGTGCAATAGCGTGAAAATCTCGTCCTCGCAACGCCATGGGTAGGTTTTTTTCGTTTAACGTTCCCTCGATACGTTGTACAGCTTGCTTCCAGCCTTCCGGCCCCTCATTGTCCAACCAAAGGTGGTAATAGTCGGTCAGCAAGGGTTCGATGCTGGTGACGTAACGCGCAATCGTGTTGTAATCCGGTCGGCGACCAAGCCCCACCAGCGCCCTAGCGACAATGTTAGTGAATCGCCACGCAAACTCCCGAAATGCCGCTGAGTTACCTTCCGATGGGAGCTGTGTCGATATACGTGAGGCAACCTCTGTTATACGGGCAAAGTCGCCCACGGGATTGTAGCGTTCCGATATATCTGGAAATCCCAAATGAAAGATATGAAACTGATCCAACCGACCGGCACGCTTAGCTTCCGCATGCATTCGTCGCAGGAGATCAATGTCCCCCTTGGGATCGAAGACGATCACGATATCGCCGCGCCGGATATCCTGACTGACTAAAATCTCCAATAACCGAGTCTTACCAACTCGTGTGGTTCCCAATACCAGCTTATGGCCAACTCGTTCGCCGATGTCCATCCATGCATTGGATTCATCCTCGCTGCCCACGCCGTGCAGTGGTGGGAAACCGCCAACCCGAGGCAAGGGACGAACCGGGTTCCACCAGATATCGCGCCTCGTCAAATTTGGTAGCCAAGAAAGTGCGGGGGAGTGTTCCAGATCGGTCTCGATCTTTCTCGCCAATTGATAAACCGTGCCCTGTTCCAGGTAGCGTTGTGATTTTGGGTCTCTTGCTTCAACAAGCCGTTGGGTATGACGCTGATCCCACTTGAAGCCACGCCCCAAAAATAGTTTGTGAAATGAGAGAGGAATGTCATCGGCATCCAACGTATATCGTGGCAGTGCCCTCAAGTGAGCCTGATAACGACAAATGCTCCAGGCTTGCCATAAGCGCCAGCTTCCCAGCCCTGCAAAAACAATGGCCGTGACCATAGCGACACTTGGCAGCATGGGAAAAAATGTTTCTGGGTTAAAGGCCAAGTGTGCAGCCCCCGTGATAAACACGGCAGCAGGTAAAAACTCAACGACCGGTCGTAATCGATTATCAAAGGCGTTGGACATAAACTACTGCTCCGCCAATTTAAGGTAAGGATTGGGTGGTGGGAAAGTAACGCCTTCAAATATTTTTTCTGGTTCTTCGATCAAAAAGCCTTTGATGCGGCTACGGCTTCGTTTGCCAGTGACTTGGTAAGTATAGATGTTGGTGCCTTGGGTCGTCTTGCGATGTAGTTTCAACTTTTGAAAACGTTTTTGTGCTTTTTGCCAGTTTTCCCTATCGAAATCTTTGAAAATTCCAGGGCTGACTAACAGTAAACCCTCTTCAACACGATGGATGCGGGCATTGACCGAATTGGTTTCAAACTTGTTTTTAAGCAGACCATCATGGAGCCAAGCATGGAATAACTTGCCTGGGTCTTCGTTATCACTGAGTTCTTCAGCAAGTGTGGAAGGGTTCGGTATTGTTGATTGATCTTCGCTAACAACGTGACCAGTTTCAGATGGAGGCGTTTCAGCTTGTGATCCAGAGAAAAAAGCGACAGGATCAAAAGCAGTCATCTCATTTTCTGTTTCATTGCTTGGTAGGGTGACGGTAGCGTCTGGTGTTTTTGATTCAGTATTTATAGGTTCTTCTGTTTCATCATTCTCGATAACTGCCCCAGCTTCCCCTGGCGTGACCGTGCCGGAAAATGTCTCAGGACGAGAATTAGGATCAGGCCAAATACGTGAAGCGGCAAAACACAAGCAGGTTAGCGTATGAGACCAATCATCACCGGTAACCGTCGCTTTCCAGATCGAACGATCCTCATTAGGAATAAGAACGCCGTTTTGCTGCAACTCATCGAAAATTCTATCGTTACGGGTGGGGATACCTGCATGCCCCTCTTGAGTGAGATGTTCCCGTAACGCATCGATGCCCCGCTTGCTGACCAACCACAGGTGTTCGCCATCAAACCAGGCGGCTGCACCGTTGCGGTTGAGGGGGATCTGGTTCTCTTTCAGCAGGAAACGAAGGCCGGTAAGTAGGCGTTCGTGTAACGGAGTCCGTGCGCCAGGTAATTGTGTGGTTGTATCGCTGGCTCCCAGACTTTCTGCCACCGACAGTCCATCGGCTTGTTGGGAAATCTCGCCAATGACCCCGGCATCTTCGTATATACCGCTGACAGTTGCCATCCACGCTGCCAATACCGCACGGTCACTCGCCAACCAGTTAAGTGCAGGGACGGGTAGAATTAACCTTGATAGCAGCAATGCCGTCCGTTCGTGGAGGCGGTATTGGCGTTCTTTTCGGTGTCGAATGCGATACCAGCCATCGCTAATCATTGGTGTTGTTAGCGCATCCCAGTGCCCCAGGTCACGGCCTTGTTTATCATAAAGTGTCACCACCTGGTCCATGAGAGGTTTACCGACATCGTGAAGCAGCGCTGAACTGAAAACAGCATAAGTCCAGACATCTTTTTTGGCGGTGATCTCTTCAGCATCAGCGCCGTGGGGTAACAAATGGCCACGACGAATCCGTAGTGCGTGAGTGACCACTTCCAGCGTGTGATCTAACAATCCACCTGCACCAGGATGGTGGTGTGCCTCCGAGGCGGGGAGCTGCTGAACGTAACCTGCAAACGCCAGCAGTGCATCCATATACAAGGTGCGCCAATGTGCTTTAGGTACGCCAGCCAATTGTTGAATCGTTTTGATTTGCTTTGCACGTTGCCCCAGGAGATCCAGTGGTAGCAGCACTTGCAAACAGTCCGGGTGAGGTGGGTTTTGTCTACGCCGTATGCCGAACATGATCAGATTCCAGTAGGTTGGCATAGAGCCAGCTTGTTACTTCATTCTTGGAAAGCTGCGGTGTCCACGCTTGCCAGATGACAACCTTATCGACCCTGCTCTCGAATTGTTGGAAAGCCTCATTTCCAGGAATCCAGAGTGTTTGGTTTCCGGCTGCTCGGTAGTAAAATAGTGGCATCGTTGTGATAGCATCAATGAAGTATTGTTCACGATAAGTGGGTGTAGCATCGACAATGCTCACTAATTTGTCAGCGAGGTAATCGAGTGGTTGCTCTTCAGGTTCCAAGGCGCGTTCGATACCTTCATAGTGTTGTAGCAGGCGCATGAGTGCCGGTATCCAACGAGCCAAGCCGGAGGTAAGTAACTGCTGATACGTTGAAGGCAAGTGATTCGTCGTCATGGCAATCAGTTGTAGCATTTCACTCTTTACGCTGACTACGATTAATCATTTTCGGTGATGCGCTATTGTTTGTTGATTGAAACCGCGTGTCTTGGTACTCCGTCAAGGTCATAACTTAGGACGCAGCCAGTCAGGAAGCGGTTAGCTGCTAGGCGCGCGACCGCAGGACTAGCCCGCTAATTCAAGGGAGCGTAACACCGCAGATGACCGCTTCCTGACTGGCCCGTAGGGAGCGCCCCAAACCAACTAATGCTGTGTTGCAGTCCTTGTAAAGGGCATGCCATTCCCTGCGGACTGCGCCTTGCCTTATCTGGTTTGGGAAGCTCTGCGTCCTAAGTTATGACCTTGACGGAGTACTGGCCTTGCCTACACCATTCGCTGTTATCTATTTTGAGAGAACTAAACCCAAGGATTTTTAATGGAATCGATAGTTCAAAATGGCCGGTTAGTGATTACCCGCCGCTTTAACGAATCATTCATCATTCGGCCAGATGCAAAAGTTAGGGCGCTGCTCCCAGTCGAGGTTTTGTTTCGTACCCCCATCACTGTCACGTTACTGAAAGGTAATGAAGAGGAGCTGTTTCAAATCTCTATTGAAGCAGACAAACGCCTCAATATCGTCCGCTCTGAAATAGTCGATAAGGTGGAACAGAAAAAACGTATTTCACTGCTCTATCGAAATGATCTTGATCTTATTGATCATCAACGGTTACTCAAAGATGAGCTGATACGTACAGATGACGAACGCTGTCTATTGAAAGAACGCATCACCGCAGAAGGCGAAGCAGCCAAACGAGAACGTCGCAACGCTGATAGAAAAAAGATCAATCGATGGAAGCTGCGTGACGAAGAGCTATTGGCCTATCGGACTGAGATTAGGAACAAGTTAGGTGATCTCAAAGAGGCGATTAAGCAGCGAAATATATCAACCTCCGGTCGAGGTCATGATGCAGGTGCAGTGAGAGTTGATGAACTAGCGACGGCGTTTATGGAGACCGCCCAGGCAATGCTGCCAGAAGCGCAATATCATCAGATTCTTCAAATGGCCGAGGGGCGTTTAAGGGGGGATGAATCGTGACGGAATCGACAAGCCCTTTCCCTTTTTGGATACAGCCCTTTCGGGTAGGGCCTTTCCATTAATGCCACCCTTCCATTATCAAAAACCCTTTTCATTTCTGGGGCCGTTTGGTTTTATGTGGTGTGGCCGATAACCCTTATATGGCGTTTCGTTTGTTTCGTTTATTGCGAATAATTCGAAAGAAGCTATAATATTAGTTATCGAAGCTAGGCTCAATAGGAGCTAATTGAAGGAAGGATTATCGCTATGGCCGCAAGAAATCAGCATGAAATCGTCACACCCTCGGAGCAAGAGGCAGAAATTGCTAGAGAAAGCAGTCGCTTACTGGCGGCTTGCTTGGGGAAGGGTGAAACAGCGCGAATCCGGCTTATTGATGGCGAGGAGGATATTACCGTCCCTGTTTCGGCCATGCGCATGCTGGTCGATATTCTCGCCCATATGGCCCAGGGAGATGCCGTGACCTTGGTGCCTCACCACGCTGAGCTTACCACCCAGCAGGCCGCTGATTTTCTCAATGTTTCTCGCCCCTATCTGGTTAAACTGTTGGAAGAGGGTGGGATCGCCTTCCATAAAGTAGGTACCCGGCGACGAGTGCTGTTTAAGGATTTGATGGAATATAAGAGTAACTCCCAGATCGACCGGGCGGGCGCATTAGATGAGCTGGCCGAGCAAGCCCAAGAACTTGATATGGGGTACAGCGGCCCCGGCAGCGATGATTAAGAATATGAATTTGTTGAAATACTTGCGTTGTCACCTGCTATTTCGAAGCAGTTATGACGTTAAAATATATTATTACTTGTATAAATATATAAGTAGGAGTATAATTTGTGAAGGGTATTGAGTTTGTTGGCCGCTCTCTGGAAGAGATCCGGGATTTTCCCGTTGATGCAAAAAGAGAGGTGGGTTATCAGTTGGATCGGGTCCAGCGAGGTCTGGAGCCTACTGATTGGAAGCCGATGACTTCAATAGGTCAAGGTGTGCGTGAAATCCGCATCCAGGAGCAAGGGCAATATCGCATCATCTATGTTGCCAAATTCGAGGATGCGGTTTATGTTTTGCACGCCTTTCGTAAAAAGACGCAAAAAACGTCCAAGCCGGATATTGATGCGGGCAAGCGGGCGTTGGGCGAAGTGATTAAGAGGTTTCGGAAATGAGTGATCGATTTGATAGCGTCTGGGATGCTTTGGAAGATGACCCGGTTCGGGTTGAAAATTTGAAGCTAAGATCAGCGTTGCTGATAGCCATCAACGAAGAACTGACTGACCGAGGCTTGAAGCAGAAAGAGACAGCGGCACTGCTGCATATCACCCAGCCGCGTGTCAGTGCTCTGAAACAGGGGAAGGTCAACGAGTTTCGTCTCGATACGCTGGTGGATATCGCCCACCGTTTGGGCTTGCATGTGTCGATGGAGGTAGCAGCCTGACGCAGATATACACAGTTTGGAAAGTGGAAAATATCAAACCATTATGTTAAATCTTAGGCTACGATCTAAGAAAGTGGTCGGTGTAATCGATATATCCTACTATTAGTTGGGAGCGTGTGGAGAACAGCACAATGAGAAAAGTAGCCCTAAAAATCATGGATTCACTCATGGCCCTGCTTTTGGCAGTGGTGGTTGGCTTCTTTACTCACTGGTTGGTCGGTATGGCTATTGGGGCGTATTGTTATACTCGAATATTCTTTCCCAAACCCGCGACGTTGGCTCCGATCAATTCTCCTGCAAGGCAGAAAAAATTAGAGGAAATGCGGAAAAGAGAGAACGAAGAAGAATTTAATCAGATTTCCTTCCAATACGGTATACATGGTTCTCACCTTGACGATGAGTCATCCCCCCGTTAATCGAAAAAATCATTGATTAATTTTTTCCCCTTATCCTTGATGCCATCTATTTGACGCTCGCTAGGTAACACTCTCTCAGCGCCATCTCCAATAGCATCGACCAAAAGTGAGCTGTTTTCTGGGTCAGTTTGATGTTCAGTTTTATCTCTGACCACTTGCCCCGCTGTCGTCGATCCTGTTTCCCCTTTATCAATTCTTGCTCCAACATCCAAGAACTGCTGATCTGTTTCAACCGCGAGGTTGAGTGCATCTGAATTAATCTGTGCATCCGATTGTATCCCTGAACGTGCAGTCATTTGGCGAACAGTAGTGCCATTACTTCTTGCTACATCTGTAATTTCATCGGATTGATCGCCGACTTCATTCATATAGCGCTGACCTGTAGAGATTGCTCCGTCTACTGACGGCGATTCTTTTACTCCCGCTAGTTCAACACCGAATGTTTTGGCGAATTCAGCGGCTTCTCCCGCGATAAATTGAGTGCCTTGCATATCGCCTTGATTGTGTTGAGCGATCATTTCTGACACATGATGGTCATCATGCCTGGATCGCATAAACTGTAGCATTGCCCCGCTGGTATCCGCAGAAAAACTAAACCCTTCTTCGTTCATCCGGGAGGCCGCTTGCTGCCAGCTCTGGGATTCTTGGAATGATGCCTGGAGTCGATCAGCATGGCTTGTCTGGTCATTTAGAGCACTTGTTACTCCTTTAGCGCTACTGTCGTTGGTTGCTTGAGAAACCTGTGCCGCAGCGCTGTTGACGGCACTCTCAGCTTCTCGCCATTGTTCACCGTAGTTGTTGTCTTTAACGAATTGCACAGCTTCTTTAAAGTCTTGGCTGACTTGGGCTGAGCTTTTGCCTTGAAGTCCTAAGTTAGCGTTTAGGCCAACAGGAGATACCATTGATATCAATTCTGGTTCATGGGCTACGAGGGCTGCCGTCCCCAGCATCGCTGCCGATTGCTGATTGGTATAGCCCCGACCTTCTCCAAATTGTGTTTGAAGTCGCTGGGTTTCGGAATACTCTTTCTGCGCCGATGCCATTTCCTCTGATCGCCAGGAATCACTGGTGGATACGTTACTATTGGCTTGCGACATAAAACTGTCGATCTTTTGATTGCTTGCCTGGATCATGCTGCCGTGTTCAGACAATTCGTTTCTGGTTGCCGCCATCATCTCGGCCGCTTGTGTTTGCGTCCCCGATTTCATCGCGGTGGTGATGGTAGAGCTAGCGCCTAGTGAATGTTTTTGGTAGTTTTCAAAATCTCCGCCAGCATGGGTCATGGTATGGGTCGTGCCTTGGGTGTCTACCATCGTGCCACCGCCCGAATAACTTGGTGCGAAGTCATTTTTAAATGCACTTTGGTTATACATCCCCATATTGCCCATGCTGACATTACCTTGCGAGACATCTGCCGCCGCACGGGCACCGGCTTGTTGAGTAATGGCACCTAAACCTGAAGCGAGCATAGACATCGACATACCGGCTCCAGCATTAACCACCCCCCACGAGATCAACGGAATCATCCACGCCATGTAGCTGGCAATAGACGCGATATCAGCATTGACGGCCCCCAGAGCCGTAGTCGTGGCTAGTGTTAGTTCTTGGCCACCGGTTGCCAACGTTGCCACCGCTGTTCCTGTGTTGGCGGAGTAGCTGACCATGATGAGGTTGAGTAAGGCGTAGAGAGGTGCCCACAGTTGTAACCAGAAAAGCGACTTGAGATAAAACATCAACGCTTTGCCTGCCGCCGGAGTGAACATCAATATCAGGAAAAAAGGAAACATCCCGTAGATCAGTACCTCAAAAACATTACGTAGTAAGGGCAAGGTTTCTCCGGCCAGTTCGCCAAGTACCGAGTAACTGGTTCGGCGTTGTGCCTCTGCTTGAGCCAAAGCTAAATCTTGCGCCGCTGCACCCGCATCAGCACGAGCGGCAAACCGGGTTAAGGAGCGTTTCACAGCGTTGGCCATCATGTTCTGACGAATGGAGTTTGCTGCGGTCGTGCTAATGTTACTCATGTAGGCATAGGAGACCGGCAATGCGGCCATGAACTTGGCCTGTGCCAACGGATCACCGGGAAACATGCGACTGCCGTAGACCGATTGTGCTTGAGTCATTTCATTGGTCCAGTCTGCATTAAGCAGCGCCGCACCGGCCGGGCAGGTGAGAATGCTCTTACTGCCTGAAGTATCCAGATACTGAAACGAACGAGCCGGATTGGCAGTGGTTTGTAACATCGTCCACAGATCAGGCTCATTGACGATATCCCCCCAGGTATAAAAACCCGTAAGAATGTCGTAGAAGACACACTGCTGCATAAACTCCGAAACATTCCCCGCCAAGCGGCTGTCGGTGATTTCAAACTGAGACGCCGCACGCAATAAGTTACTACCGAACAACAGTCCGTTGGTGCCATATTGCAACTCATTGGGCAGGGTGAAAACGGTCTCGAACGCACGGCTCATCCAGTCACCCGTCGTGCTGGCCATGGACGCTGTAAACCCCAAGCCAATAGGCACGTTGGCCACGACACCGCTGTTACTGGGGTCAATGCGATCCGTGATGATGACGTTGACTCGCGGAATAAACAGGATATAGAAGACCAGGATAACCACCAGAAAGGGCTGAACACTGAGCGGCCGCTTCATGAACAGCGCTTCGATGATGACCCATATCACTGTGATCAGTGAGGTGAGCTTGAGCAGTACCAGAAAGTTGTTGTCACCTAACAGGGCCACCAGGCCGTTGAACAGTTGCAGCAGTACATCACCACCGCCGTAGGTATAGATATCCCAGGAACCCACAGCCGATTACCTCAACGATCCTGCATAACGCATACTTTCGGCCAAGGCGGGTGACATACTTGCTACTAACATACGCTCATAAAGCTGCGTCTCACGGATCATATCTACATGGCGTGATAGATCATTGAAGTTTGCTGACTTCATTAGTGCTATTTGTTGACGCGCCTCAGCGACACCTTTTTTATATTCTTTGCCTTCTTCGCTGGCCATAAACGTGCTGCTGGTGGTAGAGGCTACCACCATATCGAGCAGATCATTGATGTAGCTGTAGAGAATATCCTTGGCAACGATGTCGGCGTATTTTGAGGTCTGATTAGTGACCACCGAACCACTCATCGCACTGGCGACATTGAGGATTTTGTAGATGGGAATCTTGGTGGCACTGAGCAGGCCGATTTCGTTATTGGCTAACGCCTGACGGTTACGAATCTTGTCAGCAATGGCGGTCATAATGACAATGACTCGATCATTAAGCCCGTTATTTACGCCAAGCTGGATGGTTTTGTTGGTGAGGTTGGTACAGGCCATCTCATCACTGTCGGAGACGCAGCCTTGGATTGTGACAGACTGATTGCCTTCCAGCAGCGCATTAAGAAGTTCGCCCCGCCGTGTATGCAAAATAGAGGGCAGTGTTCGGGTCTCTGTGGCGGAGTTCTCGTTGCTCAGATCCTTACTCAGAATGACTGTGCCAGAGATATTCATCATCATCTCCATCAAACGCGTATCACTGCGTAGGAACATGTTTTTCCACATCACTCGCCAGGCGATATTGCCGCGTGTGAATGCTGTTTCATTGAGATTGGAACTTGCGAGGGTACTGTTGCGTTGGCCACCCGCACCACAAGCTTGCCGCGCATCCTCCATGGTGTCTCCGTTGCCGTAACGGGTGAGTATGCACTGCGAGTTCTCCTTGGCATCGATACCCATCATGCCGCCCACCAGGCTCGCCGCCGCTTCACAGGAATTGATGTTGAGCTTGTTGATCAGATCAGCTTTTTCTTTAACCCACTCCATGACGTTGGAGATCTGTGGCGAGATGACCCGTAGCCCTAACATGAAGGCATAAGAGGCCGCATTTTGCCCCACGTTACGCAGCGCCGCGATCAGTTGAGCGGAATTGATATAGGAGAAGCCACCACCATAAAGATCTACGCCACTACATCCGGCTCGATAACTGGGTGCCTGAGCACTAGCCAGTTGATAGTTACGCGAGGGAGAGCGGATGAAGAGTCGGCCACCCGTGTAATAACCCGCTGCCTGTCCTTCGTAAACACCCGGTGATGTGACATTGCTGCTGTAGCCCATGCCGTTAAAGAAATTATCCATGTCACTACCGACATCGGCATAAGTGCTGTGTGTCAGTGTTAGCAATAACAACGCGGTCACTGGAAGATATCTGTTCATAGGGTTTCTCCAGAATTGTTGTTCATCAACGTCAGTACACGCTGTTCAAGTTCCGACGGCCCTAAGAGGCCAAACGAGACTGGCTGTACCGAGCGGGTATTAGGTTGAACTAGATAGACGGCGGGCACCGTGGTCACCCCCAATCGCCGGGCAGCGCCGTTATCGGGACGAGGATTGGGAAAGCCGGGTGACGTGCCACCGTCCAGACTAATTGCAGTGACATGGAAGCCATAACGCTGGGCAAAGCTTTTTAAGATGGGTGAGAAGCGTTGGCAATACGGGCAACTCTCGCGGAAGAAATAGAACAGACCATGCTGCTGGGCGATCTGTTCCAGCGTTACCTTCCGGTTGGCATTGCGTGTGTCGTAATAGGCGTGAACAGCTTTGGGGCTGGTCGGTCTGACTTGGGTGTGATCCAGCTCTGGGGTCAGCCACACGACCCGCTGCCACATCTCAGAAAATCGCTGGGAGTTGTCCATTGCCTGTTTTTGCAGATACATATACGACATGACGTTTTCATGCGTAGGACGCATGATCGCCAAAGCTTGGGCATTTTCTAGTTTTTCCTGGAAGGCTTCAAGCTCTGCTTTTGGATTAAAGATAGCTGGGACAATAGACGGCGGTGGTGCTTGTGCTTCTTCAATAATTTCTTCAGTTTCTTCCTCTTCTACGGGAGGGTCGATATACCAAAACCAGCCTTCGGTATGACGCTCAAACCATTGGTCTGGTGATGCGGCTCCGGCGACGACGGGAAGAACCAATGTCAGTATCAAAATAAACGACTTCATCATTGGTACGACTGCTCTATGTGATTGTCGATAATGCCTTGCAGCTCGCCACTGTCTGGACTGTTGGCATCGCCCATCGCATCAGCATAGAATTCGGAAAAATCGATCTGCGAAAAATCCAGACTTTGCAGTTGTTCAATGCTAATGCCGGTACAGTTGGGGGCCTCAGAACTGCCCCAGTTCATGCCGAGTTGTACTCGGCCTTGTTCGTGAATAATGCGAGCCAGTTTTGATTTAAAACAGCAATGGGTCTCTTTACGGCTGGTGCAACCAAACAGGTTGCGGTTGGAGCAATAACTCCCCACGTAATGACATAAACCACCTTTACGAGAGAGCGCGAGACGCTGCTCGTTGCTTGAACATTGATCCAGACCGATATCCTGTCCCCAGCCATCAATCTTGCAGCAGTTAGAAAACCCAAGCATCGCTTTGCTACAACGTAGATCATCGCCTTTGAAGATCTCGTTAAGATCTACATCGAAGTCATTCCCGGCTTCGTTGATTGCGCCTAAACTCGCCGCCGCTTGGCCCAGGTCATTGCTGGGTTCGTAGGCAGTATCAAAACAGCCTCCTTCCATACACATGGTTTGACCGCCGCAGTCCATGATCTCAGTCGTGGTGCCGGGAGCAGTTTCGCATTGGTAGACTTGTTCATAGGATTCACACAGGCCGTTATCCAGGGTGCCGGTACATTGCGAACCGATCTGAGAACAACCGCGATCACGCAGCGCCCCACAGTAATCCTCTTCGGTGGTTGACGGCGCCGCGCACTCGTAGGTTTTCTCATAGGCCCAGCAGTCGCGGTAGACATCAATATCGGCGATAGTTCGGGTCTCGGCGGGTTGAGTGCAGATGCGGGTCGGTTGGGCACACATGCCATTGGCCAACTCACTTTCCAACGCGCTGCAACTGCTTTCCCAGGTTTCTGACCACTCGCAATTACAATATTGCGTCGCACGGAACTTCATCCAACCTTCGCCGCCACCGGCAACTACAACACGCATATCGATAGTGTTGTCGCCGGTTTGCAGATAGGGCTTGATATCGATATTGAGTGATTGATTCCAACTGGTGCTGAGTTCGCAGCTCCCTCGCTGTGTTGCGTTGTATTGCACTTGCTTGATGGTGAACCCAGAGAAAATTTCTGTATCGACCACTTCCAGCCAGTCGCCGCCATAAGGCCCAACACGCACGACCGTGCCGTTGACCGTGATTCTGATCCAGTCGTCGAAACCGGCTTGAATTAAGGTGAATTCCGCTACCTTGTTGATATCTTCAATATTGAATGTGGTGCTGCGGTCAAAGACGGCGCAAGAACCGCCCCAGATGTTATCTGCGATGGTGCCCAAGGTCAGGATGGGATAGGTGTAGTCCCAGCGCATATCACTTTGTAATGTCGCCAGCTCAATGCCACCCGCATCACACTCCACCGGACGGTCACATGTGAGCTGTAAGGTCTCAGTACAGGTAAGCAACTCAGACTCACGCCATTCTGTGCAAACTTCTTCGCTGTATTCTGCGGGTGTGGTGAGGGTGGAACTTTGACAACCAGAATATTCCGCCTCGATAGTGCCGGAGATTGATTCAGGATCATCTTGAATGGCATTGGAACGGGTCAGTAACGGATCAGAATCTCTATCGAACTGAAACTGTGGCCGATTGACCGCCGACTCGGAGACCAATGCTCCTGAATCGTTTTGATTGACTTGCAGACGTGCTTCATCTTCTATCGCCATGGGATTGTTGCCGTACTGTGTTTCAGGCACATCCGTTCCCTGAAACCCCGGCACTGTATTGGCATCTTGGTTGGTGGATAGATTTTCTACACTGGCTTGATTCACTCTGCCGAATGATTTTCCTAACTCCATCGCTTCGGTGACGCTCATCTCTTCAGCGATAGCAGTGCTAAAACAAAATAACGCGGTGCAGATTAATATTAGAAGAGACCACCTCTGTGACCGTTTATCCTCAGCCATAACTACGATCCCCCCTTCATCCGCTTGAGGATGGTTTGCGCACTCTCTCTCATTGCCGGCGCTTCACGAGCGATGGTTTCGAGTGCATATTCAATGGTGATATCACCACTAAGACGTGCATAGTCGGTGCTGGGGCATCCGCTTTTACTACAGCGCTCCGCTGGCATGTTGGTCACGACAAAGCTGGGAACCTGGGAGATATCGAAGCGTTCAAAGAGCGTTGGATCAATCGATAATCCGCCATCGATCTGAGTATTACCCATGGCATCTGCTTCCAATAGCTGCATGATTTTCTCTTTGGTTTTACCCATGTCGCCATCGACTAAACCGCGCAGTATCAATGAGCCATCAATACGACTGCCTTGAACCAACAGTCGTTTAAGGGTGATATCCGGCATGGAGGTCGAAACAAAGACGTAGAGCTGAGGACCAGTCTTTTGATCCATTGATGCTGCTTGAGGTTGATCTTGTGTCTGATTCAAAAGCTTATTGATATCAGTACGTGCTCGTCGCAGCATCTCGGGTGAAGGGTCAGGGAATTCGGGCAGTGCGGGTGTCGGCAACGTCTCGACATCTTGCATCGCCTTGGCCGCTTCTTTACTTAGATCTTTTAGAAATTCCGGCGAAGTTGATAAGGCATCGGCACGGTCAAACACCTCGGCGGTATGAGACCGCATCTCTTTGGTGGTTTGTTGCGCTTGCCCGATGGCCTGTTCGACATCAGGTGCAGACTGTACCGCAGGTATAATCAAAAACATCATAAAAAAGACTACTGAGTACCGATACAACATACGCGCCGCCTCCATATCATGTAGGCGAAGTCTTCGCCTTTAAGTGGAAATTCCTTACCCATGTTCCAGACGTTGGTCGTCATCCCATAGGGGTGCGCTGCATAGGTAATCGGAATGGGACGGATCAGTTGCGTCTTGTACCAACTCTTCTGCATGATGGGTGCAGGCAAGGGAAAACACATGGCCAATGGTGTGCTGACGTTCATGGTCAGAAACGTGCGATGCAGAATCGCATGCAGGCGTTGTATGGCAACGGTAGACGAAGCCAGTCCACCTTCGTGTGGTTTTACGGTTCCCGTCAACGGGTGCAGACCTACCTGACAGCCTAAACACCAGAACAGAGCGTCTAACGGATTCCACAGCGATGCCGCCACGCAGTCTGCCGCACAAGCGGCTTGGGCGATGGGGTTGTTGAACAACACCGCCTCGGGATTTAATACAAAAGTGACCTCATCGTTGTTCCACATAGGATCAAGTTCGGTCATGAACGCAACGTCAAACTGTTCGCTCTGAACACAGTTTTCGCTGATCATCATGTTGAACCAATACATCACGGGATAGACGAACCAATGCACGTTATAGAATGACACCGATTCGGCATTTTCCTGGGTGTTTCGATTGCCGCCCTGACCGACCACGGCAGCGCTGGCCGATCCTAACGAAATACCGCCCAGCATGGGAGAACACCACGGTTCTCTGACTGCCTCGGCAATACGGGCGGGTTCCCAGAACGTCACGCCGATACCGATACGAAAATAGGGAATGGTTGCCTTGGGACAGATACAAATTGGTGTGGGATAACCGTTGGATGCCCCGGAATCGACTTGCCCTATGGTTGCCACCGGCATTGCGCCGATATAGATCGGGAATACGCAGCTCCAGCAGATATCAGTGATGGGGTTGATAAAGGGCATCGCACCACAACCGCCGCCTGCCTTTGCAGGTAAGGAGGCAAGGCTAGATAGTGCAAACACAAAACAGAGCGCCGTTAATAATCGAGGATTATCCCTAACCATGATTATCTCCCGGTACGATTTCGTCGATGCGTAGTTTTTTACCTTCCTGGCTGATGAGTGACGGCACGGTTCTGATGCCAAACTTATCGACGTATTTACCGTGTTGATCAAAATAAAGTCTTATTTGCCAAGCCTCTGTTAACTCAAGTACCGCGCCTTGTGTAAGGATGGGTCTCACTTGATTGGGGGAACGTTTGAGGTAGTCGTGTGCCCATGCCGCTTGCTCGGGATCGTCAGCATCAAAAAACAGCCACTGCTGTGTCATGGGCACATAGTCAAGTGGATTAACAGTGGTGCCCGCTGGCCATAACACATTGCCTTCATGGTCAACGATGTTTTGAGATAAAACGATGGTGGGATCGAAATAGTGGACGCGATGTTGTTGTGTGCGAGGTAGCGCAACACCTTTAGGGCGATTGGCGTGGGCGATAAAACGCTCTTTCATCTGCTCTTCAACTTCGGCCATTTTGCCGTTGGCTTCGGCTTCTCTGAGCTTGCTGTAGAAACCTTCCAGCATGTCTGGTTCGGCAATCTCATAGGTCTGTCCGACCACACCCAAGTCATAGACTGTGGCGCAAACAGTGTTTGAGAGGAGCAGTAGCGCGACGAGAACAAAGCGTTGCATCACAACACCCGCCTGGCTGTGCCCAAGATATTTTGTTTAGCCAACCAACCGACTTCACCGTAGCGTGAGTCATAGCTATCTTTATGCGGTGTCCAGACAAAGTAGTGATCGGCGGGAATAATTCCGGTTGGGCCGAGGGTCAGTGGATTGCCGCGTTTGGTCTGTTCCTTCGCTTCACCGGCAAAAACACCGTTGATGAAAAATTTCCTGCCATCGCAGGTGACGACATCACCCGGCACACCACGAATGATTTTGAGAAACGGTGCGCCTTCGGGATAGTAGGGATTTTGAGGAACACTGATACCGGCAACTTCATTACGCTTAGGCAATTCACCCCGTTCGATTTGATAGAAAAGTCCCGGCAGGCTTTGATCGATATTGGTGATGTACCAGGGCGAACACAAGACAATGACCAACATTGTGACTGAGATCGTCGTAGCTCCCGCAATAATCAAAGCACTCATTAGTTTCTTAATACGATCCATTGAGCCTCCTACGCACTTCCTCGGTAAGATCAGGTGCCCCAGTAATGACCGCAGGGCTGACCAGGATCACCACGTTGTACTGCCGAGCGACGTGCGTAATGGCGGCATCAAGACGTTTGCCAAAGGCTTGTCCATTTGCCTGAATCGTAGCGTCATCCAGACCGGGGGTTATCTGCTTGAGTTGTTCTGCGACTAATACCGTGGGATCAATGACGGCAATTTTGGGTGTGGGTGTCTCCAAACGATCATTAATCATGGCCGTGGCAGCACCAGAGAGGATTGCCACGATCACAACGACGATCATCTGCGAGTTGAATGACACATTCATCGCTTAACCCCCGCAGCCAGTTGTTCTACTGCCTGTGCCAGCGTCGCACCTTGCGCTATCGCTTTCTGAATAAAAGCGAACTCAGTGCCTTTGGTGGAATAGAGTTTTTCGGTAAAGGGATCGACGATCAGCCGACCTATGGCCATGCCGTCAGGACTGTAGGTGGCCACTTCAGAGTATTTTCCGTGAATGGTATGGATTGAGCGCAATAACTTCATTTCGGCTTCGTCCATAGAAAAACGGCCCGAGGCTTGTAACTGCATCAAAGACTCTTTTTTCTGCCTTAACAGGAACACCCAATCCGAGTTTTCAAACGCCGCTTGCGCAGTACCTGATTTATAGTAGTCGTTAACCCCCTGAGTAACGGTTAGGAACGCTCCCTCATATTTACGTGCAGTGCGATAGCCTTCTTCTATGAAGGCTCCGGCATTTCCGTAGCCCATTAATTTCCATGCTTCATCGATAACGCAGAGTTTGCGCTGACTACGATCACCCTGATACATGTCTTCGGTGATACGCATCATCAATAACAGCAGCACTAAGCTTTGTAAGTCTGGCATCGCGTCTAAATCTTTCAGCTCTAAGGCCACAAACGGTCGGTCGAGGTCGAGGTTGTTTTCACCCTCAAAAAACTTGGCGTAGACACCACTGTTTGTATAGGGGAATAGACAGTCGGCCAAATCACCTTTACGACTGTCACCATCTTGTTTTAATGCGTCGAATACATGAGTGACGGTGGTCTGTTGTTTATGTGCCGTCCAAACCTCTTTTAGTGCCTGTTCAATCCAGGACGATTCCATCACGCCCAATGGCGTGTTTGGTGAAGCCATGTGTGCGACCAATGCTTTGAGCATCGGCAGGTCTTCGGTGAAGTTATCAACCCGTGTAAAGGGATTGAGCACGACTTTCGTATCGCGGCTAAAGTTAAGATAAATACCGTCAAGCAATTTGCTGATGTTTTTGTAGGATTCCCCTCTGTCTATTGTCCAAACGCGGCCACCGGTGCCTAAGACACTCATGATGATTTCTTGCGTCAGGAATGACTTACCCGAACCCGATGCCGCCGCCATGGCCATGTTGTAGTTGCCCTGTTTGTTATCCCAAGGGTCAACGTGCATGATCTGGCCACGACGACCTTGCAGCATGATTAATGGGGTGCCAGTACCCCACCATTCAGCCGTTGCCGGTGCGAGGTTGGCGCATGACCAGGTGAGAAAAGAGCGCAACCGTGAAAAGCCTTCCAGCTCTTTAACAAAGGCGGGGCCTGCCATCATGGGTAGCGCAGATAGAAAAGCATGTGCGGAAACAAAAGAATCACGGGTCAGAGACCACCCCGCGCTTTTATACAAGGCTTTGAGTTGATGTTCTGCCTGGCTACCTTTGCCATGAGGTGCCAATAACACAATCTGAAAACCGCCTCTTACCAGCGAGTGTCCGGCTTGGATTTGTGTACTGACAAAATCCCAATCCGCTTTACGATCTTTCCATACTGGCACGAACTTACCCATTGGCGAGTCGGCCATCTGGGTAGCACGAGCCGATTTGTATTTCGCTTCACCCGCTGCTGAGACTTGATCAGGTACGAAGACATTAAATGTCATCAAAAAAGGGCAAGGGATACGCAGGGTATTGGACATCAGATCCCCGATCAACTTGTCCATACCCCAACCCGCCCACTGCGGTGGATACTCACGCACGGAATACATGCGGGTATCGAGCAACATGTCGCCATGTTGGATAGCCAGACCTTCGCGGCCAACTAAAGCAACGGTGTCGCCATCGACCACTTGGTCGCGTATCAATTTGTCCTCTTGGTAGGTCAAAGTGTCGCGTTTTATTTGGCGAGGATTGAGTAGCGTATCTAAAAAATTAACGAAGGAACTGGCATCCACTGGGCGTGATGCTAAACCGGCCGAACGTAAGGTGCCGGTGATGGACTCACGCAGTTGGATCAATGTTTCGCTATTGTGATTTTCATCCAGTGGTTGGTTAACGCTAAGAAAAATACGGAAGTCGCGCACTAACATCGCTTGATCGGAAAAGAGTGATTTCCATGTCCCACTGAGCAGGTAATCAACGCGCCGTCTCAATGTCGCACGAAAGATATTTTCATTCCGGTGATGTGACCTAATGTGGCTCTCATCGTTGTCATCATCGTCTTTCGGTTTGTCTTGTTCACGTATGTCTGCCCAACGTTTCATTAAGGGCAGAATGTCAGGCGAGGCGTAGAGTGTGTATTGTGCGGTGTAACCTGAAGGTAAGGCGCTGTAGATACCGGACAAAACACGCAACGTCTCTTCATCCATACCCACCGAGGGTGTGACCTCAAGCAGGAACGACGAACAGTCTTCATTGTGGTAAAGGCCAGTATCTTCATCCCACGATTCATAGGGCAGTAGATGCGCTATCCCGTGGCGTTGCAGTAGCTCGTTCCACTCATCTTGTGTGGGTGGTAATGCGTTATGTGCTAAGGCATCACCGGGTGGTGACTCAGCAAAAAATGCTTTGAAGGGTTTTGTTAACAGTGAGAACAAAACTACATTCCCTCCATTAACCAGCGACCATTGTCGAGGCGCAGATACAGATAGGTCTCATCGTGTAATGTGCCATCTTCATCAGGCCAGCGGGAAACCCAGACCCGCATCGTGCGTGGTGGTATCAGAACGGGTGCGCCAGGGGTGACCGTCACAATGTTTGGTGTTCCCCGTGGTTGTGTGGCTTGTTCGGGTTCAGCTTCGGGCACGGTGCTTCTGTTAGCGCCACCGGCTAGCTTTAATACATCGGCCTGGGCGGCGGGTGCTTTTTTTGATTGGCTTTCCTCATCGTCTCGCTGATTAGGTGCCGACCTCATCTTGAGGGTGCCGTCCTTGGCCATGCGATGAACTTCACTGAGAGGCTTACAACCAATGCCATCGGGGACACCACAGGCATATTTGGGTGTGGCACAACCCACGAGCAATAGAGGTGAAAGCACAAGAGACAAAAGAAATAGTCTAGGCATGACGGATTACCCTTGTTTCGCAGCATCGAGCCACGCCTTGAGTTGTTCAGCCTGAATGAATCCCGGACGCACTCGACCATCAGGCGCAACCAACGTGGGTGTGCCGTGGATGTTGTGCTCACGCGCAAAAGCTTCAACTTGAGATATCGCGGTGGTTGTTTTGCTCAGGCAAATTGGGTCAGCGTTATCAGGCAGTGCTTTACCTGACATAACTACATCAAGGGACTTCAGCGGATCGGCAGAACATAGGATGGCGGCGGCTTTGCTTTTAGCGTTGGGGTGCAATCCCTCAACTGGATACATGATCGCGTAGACTTCTACATCGGTTAGTGCAGATAGCTGGTCATGAAATTTTTTGCACCAGGAACAATCAGGATCGAAAAAAACCGCTAACTTTTGTGTGCCACTGCCACCGTACTTAACTGCCGTATCCAGTGGTAAGCTATCCCATGAAACTGGCTTCTGAGATGAAAGCGTGGCTTCCGACTTACGTTCCGCTGTCAGGTCGGTCGCGGTGCGCATGTCGTAGATGCTGCCTACGACCAAATACTGGCCGGTAGGGTCGGCGTAAAGCACATTATTACCCGCAATAATTTCAACTAAACCCTCAACAGGTGCGGGTTGTATCGAGGTGATCTTAGTATTGGGCAGTGCCTTACGAACCGTCTTCTCGACAGCACTAAAATCGACAATTTCGTTACTAGCAGCAAAACCGGATGTCGATGCAATCAGAAGCGTCAATGCAATGGAAAATAGCTTTTTCATAATGTGTGTTTCTCCTCAAGATTGACACCCAGCTCCACGCCTTCTGTCAGTACAATTTCAACCACGCGCCCTGCATCGATCTCGATGATGGGGTAGGTCTCGTCGGCACGTTTTAGATACCAGTCGCTGATCTTTTCCAGGGCGGTGCCGAAGCCGGAAGCCACACCGAACTCCAGAGTGTTTCCCGGATCAATGGTGCTGACCGCGCCTGTGGGTGAGGTCGCTACGCTGCTATAAGACTGGGACAAGGCTTGGCCAATGCCACCGGCAGTACCAGCTAACAGTGCGCGAGCAACTAAGGCACCCTGCTTGGAAATAAGATGGCCACGCATACCGTTCTTGCCATCTTCACCAGAGACATAACCTTTGATGGGCACATCCAAAATCTCACCGCCTCGAAGCACACAAGAAAGCCGTTCTAAGCGAAGGTAGGCGCGTTCATCGGAGATTCTCCCGAAGCCTGCCGCAACAATGCGGCACTCTTTAACACGGCTACGATAACGATTTGGCAGGGAGGCGGTATCGAGCAGTTCCAGTAAGACTGGATGAGGGTTGGTATCTGCTCGACCGCCTGTGGGGGCATCTAAACCGGATAAGAGCGCTGCGGTCGCAAAGGCACCGGGGGGAATGCAGTTGCGAATATTGCAGCGCTCTTTTTTCTTTTTACCGTCTTTTGTTTTGCCGCCTGTGGTCGTGTTATCTAACAAACTCACGGACAAGATAGCGGGTGGAGAGACGGGCTGTGTTTTAGGTTGAACGCCCAAGTTTGTCGCGGTACGTCCCGCTGCATCGGAGAGTGCTCTGTCCATCATCTCGCCTGACTGCGGCGTTTGCGCTTGTGGTGCGGGTGGTAGAGGTAGCGCAGGAAAAGCAGTGGGCTTGTCTGTTTTTTGTATCGGTGGCGGCACTCGCATTGAGCGTGTGGCACTGTTTCGAGTGGTCTGTGCTTGATCTTGGCGCAGGATCGAAATTTCTTCGCGCAGCTCTTCAATGGTACGTCCAAACTCTGTATTGGACTGTTTGAGTGAGCTGATGTCTGCTTCACCTCTTGATATCCACACCTCGCGGGGATCGACTTGTTGCCCTGGCAAACTGAAGCGTTGGCTCACTTCATCATCAGTGGAGACTTGATTCGACTGGTCAGGGAGTTGACGTTCTGGGTCAGTTAGATAGAGACCAAGAAGGATGCCACCGAATACCAGTACCGCAATGGTCGCGGTAACGATAGTCTGCTTTCTTCGTGCTTTGGTGTTATTGGTCGTCGGCGTTGCGCTACTCTCTGTCATGGCTGTTGCTCCATCTTACGAATGATGAAGACTTCAGTGGACTCATGGGGCTTAAGCAGATGTTTGTCGATGGCCACTGCTGCGATGGGATTGCCCTTAATGCCACGAAACTCGCGCTCATCAAGCCGCATCTCGTTTTGGGTCAAGTTCGTCAACCAGTAGACTTCGCCACTCAGTGAATCACCGCTGTAGACAATCTCTCGTTTGAAATGCACCTCATCCCAAAGTGGCATGACACGCGAGGATTGAATGGGTGTGTAATCATCGGGCAAGGCGCGTCTTCCCATCGCCTTGGCTAATCGTTCAAGGCGCTTGATATAGGGCAATGAGCGCTCACCAGAAC
>Ga0316207_10001716_pt1 | contig 25440 bp, 14 predicted proteins | sample 6weekpyrite_MG_FD_204943 | JGI IMG/M metagenome (GOLD analysis project Ga0316207, IMG submission 204943) | Microbial mat bacterial communities from mineral coupon in-situ incubated in ocean water Damariscotta River, Maine, United States -... | ecosystem: Environmental > Aquatic > Marine >... | reverse complement strand
CGGGTCAGAAGTTTTACTTTTCTGACCGGGATGGTGCGGAACATCATGAAGTCATGTTGCCTGAGGGCGCCCCTGAGGAGATGTCTGATTTCCGCGTTTTATGGAATGAGGCGCAGATTGCGGAAAAGCGCATTAACTCTCAGGAAGCCAAAGAGCTGCTTTTAGCCCTGCCGAGCAATCCAGAGGTTACCGCTGAGCATCGTTTGGAAATGGCACGAGATTTTGTGTCCATTAATTTTGTGGATCAGGGGCTTGGCGCTCAACTGGATATTCATGGCCCCCATACCCATAGTGATTTTGCCCATGATGATTTTGGGGGTGATGATAATTACCATGCTCATATTCTGCTCACGACCCGACGTATTGATGCAATGGGCATGGGTGAGAAGGCCCGTGATCTCAATGGTCTTTTCGCTAAAGGTTATATGATGGAAGGGGAACGGTGGGGAGAATTATGGCGCGACTTTCAAAATGACTATTTTTTGAAAAGTGGCATCGATGTGTGGGTTGATGAGATCAGTCTTGTGCCCGGAGAGCATATCGGCCCGGAACGGATGCGGGTTGAGGCCGATGTGGTGGCCTTACAGCGCAATCAGGAGCGCGCTAAATTGTCCCGTGAGCTGATGCAAGATCCAGAGCGGGTGCTCAATCATTTAACCCGTCAAAAATCCTTTTTTACGGTACAGGACCTCAACAGATATATTGATCAATATGATTTTGATGAAAGAGTGGCAACGAATTTGTTTGAGGCAGTAATTCGGTCCGATCAGATCCTTTATACGGTTGATGCCAATGGGGAGATAGGGGATCGTTTTACCACGGTGAATGTTCGTACCGAAGAGGCCGAAGCGATGAAGCTGTCTCATGCTTTGTCGACGGAGCAGGACGGCATGATTAAACCTTCGCAAGTTACAGAGATTGCCCGAGGGTTTAAGCTCAGTGGCGAACAGGCTGAGGCTCTTCAGGCAGGGTTAAAGGGAAAACGTCTGAGCGTTATTCGCGGCCGGGCGGGGACTGGTAAAAGTTATACTCTCAATGCATTACGTGTAAGTTTAAATAAAAGCGGTCATGACGTCATTGGTCTGGCCCCCACCAATATGGTGGCCGGGGCTTTGCGGCGGGATGGTTTTACGCAATCCTCGACGGTTCATTCCTTTTTGTTTAGAGAAAATCAAGGCCGCATATCTTTAAAAGAAGGCAGCCAGCTTGTGGTCGATGAGGCGGCCATGTTGGATAGTGGCACTATGAAGCAATTGCTTGAGGCAGCACACCGACATCGGGCGGGTATTGTGCTGGTGGGAGATGACGGACAGCTGTCCGCCATTGAGCGCGGTGGATTGTTTAGTGATATTGCCAAGCTGGCTAAGGCGACAGAACTCAACGAGGTGCGTCGTCAGAGTGAAGACTGGGGCAAACAAGCGACAGAAGATCTTGCCCGGGGTGATATCAAGGCTGCCCTTAAAGCTTATGATGACCGGGGATTCATTATACGGCGTGAGACGGATCAGGCCTCGAAGCAAGCTCTGATAGGAAAATGGAAAACAGACTTTGATCAAAATAGGGAGGCGGATAGCTTTGTCTTTGCCTACTGTAATAAGGATGTTGATCAGTTTAATCTGGCCATAAGAGATCATTTGCAGGAGCAGGGCATCGTTGATCGTAAAGATCACCTCTTTACAACCAAACATGGCCGTTTTGCCTTTGCCAAGGGGGATCGGGTCGTTATGACCGGCACAGATAAAAGAGCCGGTCTGATCAACGGCCAGTCAGGGCGAATTTTAGATATTCAGGGCAAGTCACTCATTTTGGACCTGAAGGGTAAGGAGCATGTCTTAGATACCTCTAGCTTTAGTGACTTTAGGCATAATTATGCTAGCACCATCTATAAGGGCCAGGGCAAGACTGTTGATCATGCCTATATCTATCACACCAGCCATTGGGGGCAAAGTAATGCCTATGTGGCTCTTTCCCGTCATCGGACTTCAGCTCATATGTTTGTGGCCGGGGAGTATGGTAATCAAGACCGGCTTGTGAAAAGCCTGAAACGGGATGACCGTAAGGAAACAAGTCTTGCTTTGGAACTGGTGGATAAAGAAGGTCCGGGTACCGCCTTTGAAATGAAGGCGGGTATCAACTCAGCCCACAAAGTTAATCCTGAGAGTGTGAATGATGTCTTTGAAGAAAGTCAGGCCAGCATGACCAACTACCACCGAGTTAATCCGAGGGCTTATAAGTTGGCACAGTTGCGGGCTGATATGGCTGCCGCTGAAATCAGCCAAAACAAGGCGGCTTTAAGGGTTGCACAGCAACGAGAGACTAGTCGTGACGTAGTGAAGCAGCTATCACTGGCCCGTAGTTCATTAAATAGCTTTTCTAGCTCACGTAGTCTTCTAGTGAAGGCGGCTAAAATGCTGCTGCGGTAGCCTTACTTTTGGGCGGGGAAATTAACAGCCCGGACAATCGGCAGGCCGTAAAGTCGGGTGAGGATATTTGTACAGATAGTTTGTCTGGCCCGAGCTGTAGGGCGTGCCTGATCCAATAGTGGCTGAATGCCCTCATTGACATTTCGAGTCGATTTTTTCCTTGAACTTTTCAAAAAAAACATCCTTAAGTTTTTGTTGTAGAAAGAAAATCTACCTATAGGTTTGTTTTTTTAAAAGCTATGGTATAATCTCTGCCACCACTGGTATTCGCTGGGCCTGCCCATCAGAACAAAGGGTCGGGGTAAAAAAATAAAAAAGGAAAGCCACTAAAAAAAATGACTACGGTAAGAAAAAATCCCATACAGGTAGTATATGGTGGCCTAGTTTTGATACCTCCCTCAAGTAGTGTAACCAAAGAACCTGGTGGAAACTTGACAGTAAAGTTGGATAATAAGGTATGGAATATTGAAGACAACCAACTTCCTAGTCAAAGTCGTGGTATTACAGTCAGCGTTAAAAAAAAATCCCGAAACTCAGAAGAACTCTTAGTTGAAAATGATGGTTTTTATAAATTTAATAATAATATTAGGGGATTGTTTGAGGCTGATGAAAATATCGAAACAAGTGGCCAAGATTGGCAATATCGCTATTCTTTGAAACGGATTGATACTAATAGAGTCCAGATCACACTACTCTACTTTCGCTTAGGTAAGAGATTTGGTAACGGTGAGAAGCGGGTCTTCTTAGTGCATACTGGTACGGACACAAAAGAATTAAAGCATATTTTTAGAAGAAATATTTATCTGGTTCGTCGCGGAGATCGTTGGATAAATGACAATAGATTGAAAGCTAAAGAAAATATTAAGTTAAAATTAAATACTGCTTCTTACATTTACATTCGCAAGAACAAGGAAGTCCCTGTAGAGTTGGTATTCCCAGTTGGGGCTGGTGATGTTCCTTACCTTACTTTCAAATGTGATTTGTCGGTTACTCACCCTCCTCTTTATGTTTGTAAAAAAACGAAGAAGCTTCCAAGGGATGATCCTAATCCGGATTTTTTTCAGGCTCATTTTTCTTTCTTATCAATTTTTCCCAAGGAGGCCGAAGGGCGTCTTATGGCGAAACGGCTCAGAAAGGAACCAAGGGAAAATTATTTTATCGAAAATATTGGGCAGTATAAACTAACAACGAATGATGAGGAGGGGTATTTCCGGTTTGTGGAAGGAGATTTTCATGCGGCGTTTAATAAAAATAGTAAATTTTCAGATGGTTATGACTCGAGCCTCATTCCCCTCAAGAAGCTGGAAAACCGTTTTTTGGCCAAATGTGAAATACAGCACATAAAGCTAAAGGATCGTAGTAATAGTGGTTTACGGACCTATTCGGAGAAGATGGCTTTTTCACTGCGTAAAAAGCGTGGTGGAGAGGCTTATTTTCTCTTTTTTTATGGTGAGGCATCAATAGATCGTTCTAAGTTAAATAGGCTTATGGAGGGGCGACTAAAATCTGAATTGCCGACTGAAGGTTATAATAAATATATAAATTATGGTGATGTCGCCCTTGAACTGGCCAAGAGTGATAAAATTTATATCCGCAGCATGAATTGCCCAACTCTTACAGGGATATCTCTTAAAAACGGCTGGTCTATACCAATATCACGCCTCATTAAATCCCCCTTCCATCGTGAAGGAATGCCTCAGGAGAGAATAGTTGCGGGTAAAAATGGAAACGGACTCTTTGATCCGAGGACAGAAATATTTAATGCTTCCCCCGACAATATAATTGTGTTCAATGCTGATGGAAAACCAATTTTAGATGGGAAAAATTCTAACCTTTTAGAGGGTTTTTCTCCTGATACAACCAATGAGATTGGTCTTCTGAAACCAGGTAATTCCTATTTGCGACATGACGCAGAAGGGGCGTTCATAGCGGGAACGACCATAGTGAGGGATCACGGTGGTTCAACTAAGTATTTAAATGTCAACGCAACTATATTTTTTCCTGAAGTTGCATCAGAGACAGCTTTAGGATTGTTGCAAGAAGCCCCCCCTACATTCAAATGGGTAGACGATTTTTCATCTCAGGATGGATCGGCAGGACTGGAGAACAGTGAGGTACGGCGTGCCTGGTGGCCAGCTAAAAATATCACCTCAAATGAATTCAAAACTTTATTAAGGAATAATTCAGAAGATAAAACCTTACTCCCCCATGGTTGGAAAGTTGCATATGATTTAAAGGGCACGAGTTGTTTTCCTTTTATTGAACTAAGGTTTAACCCGGATGGGACAGAAACAGCGGCGGTTAAAACGGAAAAAAATAAGGATATTATACCTAATGATGCCGTGTGGGAGGGGGCATGTGGTAGAAAACCCGTAGAAATACAAATACCGGGGACACACTTTGAAAGATTATTTGGTGGACAAAAAGACGACCCCAGTAAAATATATTGGGCGGGCCTGCTGGTTTTGAAAGGTAACTTGGAGCCCCCAGATAATTTGCCAAGCGATATGATAATGATATTGAATGAACTGGAAGTAGGGATCGCCTGGTGGGATGGCAGTGGCGCGTTCGCTTCTTCGCACTATGACGGGGGTGGTAATGTTCTGGCTGTTAATTTTGAAACTGAAGCTGTTGAGGAATTGCCCGAGGCAGACGTTCTGGAGGCTAACAGCAATTTTAACCTATATCTTGAAGAAGCTGATATACTCGTTTACCGTAGTAAAATCGAAAGACTTTTCCTCCACTTTCGCTGGCGGCTACCGTTCTTTTTGAGGAGGGATGGTAAGCAGTCTCATTGGGTGGATATTCATGGACGTTGGGAAACGAATGACAATGGAAAGAAGGTGATTGTCTTTTCTGCGTCGGTTTCCGGGGCTGAAATTGATTTAAACTGGTTGATTTTTAAGAAACTTAAACTTCATCATATTTCATTGGTGAATAAAGAAGGTAGTTGGAGAATAAGTGTTGATGGCGAGTTTATCTTCGATGATACTAAAACGTCGGTCTTTGCAAAATGGTTTGATCCTCCTTTAGAGGCTCTTACATTTAACGAGATGGACTTTCCACTCAATTGGAAGAATGTCTCACAGGATTTTTCTTTCCCAACCTTAAGTTTGCCGAATCCTTATTGGGGGCATGCGGATGATTTTGAATTTGGGATTGTTGGTTTCATGTTGTCTGTTCAGAATGAGAAGCCTGCGGTTCACTTTCTGGGTGAGTTGAAATTGTCGGAGCAATTTTCCGGTTTTTGGGGCAGACCCTTTGCTCGCTATCGGATCATCCTTGCGGGATGTTATGAAGGCTTAGGTGCTAAAATAGAGTTCGACCGGGATAAATTGGGGTTAGAACCACAATTTGATCTGTTTGGATTCTTGAAAGTGAATTTAAAAACATGGATATGGGATGAAGGTAAAAAACTTTTTAATATTGAGGGCAAAGTTAGCTGGGCTTGGGATGCTGCTAGAGAGGTCGATTTAAAAATGTTATATTCCGGGAAGGACAAGAAACCTTTCTGGTATTTTTATGCGGCAGACGAAGATGTGAAACTTGGTTTTGCTAAGGCGAAGAATTTTAAATTATTTGCCGGGCATCACGCCGAAACGAACCCTCCTTCTGTGCGAAAGAATATTCTTAAATTAGGCTACAATAAATTCCCCAATAACCTGTTTGGGAAAAGCTGGAAATATGATGAGGACTTCGGCTGGTTTGCGGGGGTGTCTTTTGATAGTTTAAGCGCTGGTAGCGGTTCGGACCTGTTGCAGATCAAGCAAACCAACATGATCTTTGGAGATGACGGAATTTTTCGAGGGAAATTTGATTTCAACCCCGTCGGCATCAATTTCGAGCCAGCAGAAATTGCCATTGATTGGAAAAATAAAAGATTTGCTACGGAGCTTTCTTTGCCAGCATGGGAATTTGGTGCCTATAAACTTGACCTTGGCACCATGGGGGTTGCCTTTGAAGAAGGCGGGTATGAGTTTAACTGGGGCTATCCTAAAGAAGGTAACTGGGACGATAGTGTAACCTTAAGATGGGAACCTCCATGGTACCCAATTCCCGTCAATGGCATGCAGGGGGGAATGTTGATTGGTGTTGGCAGTACAAAACGTACATTCGGAATAGGGTTTCGGTTTATCTATGAACGAACAATTGGCTCTGAAGGGGGGGCTTTTGGTGCCTATGTCTCAGGACAAATGGGGCTGGGGGGAACTATCCTTTCAATCAAAAAGGGCGACCTTGCCATTGGCGATGAAAAATCCGAAACATTTGTTGGAACGGTTAGTTTTACGGCTGATGCAAAAGGTGGTGTTTATATCCTTGGGTCACGGTGGGATATACTGTCTGTTGGTGTTGTTGCGGCTATAAGTTACACTTCGGAGGTTATCGATGGGAATAATGGGAAATATACTCGCAACTATTACTCCACCGAGGTAACTGCCGGTTTCCATATTTGTGTAACCCCCTGTACCTGCATTAGTGGTCGTGTTTCATTTAGAGTAGAACAGGATAACAGTACAGGAAACAGACCTACTAATAATTTTCTTCGAAAGCTTTATGCAGACAAAACAAACAAAATTGATTCAGCAAATTTAGTAATGTTCAAGTCGATTGATGAAGACTTGCCGTTGGCAGCTGTCTTGTTAAAAGGGATGAGGGAGTATAATGGCTAATTCATTTAGGATGGGGTGTTTTTGGGAAAATATCAATCGGAAGAGTGCTAAATTTCTACTTCGTTTTGTACCGTTTGAAACTGAAGTCACAGATGAAAAAGTATTGACTAAAGATGTTGTTTTTCCAGCACCTGAGGATAAATTTCATGTTATATTAAAAGATGAAAAGAATGTTGAGAAAAATAATTTTTATGTTGAGCCTGACAGGACAAGGAAAATACTGAATTTCTTTATTGATGGCCAGGTTATAATTATTCAAGCTTCGCCCGGGCTTGATTATAATATCAAAGTTGAGCTTGGAAAATATGTGGGGGAGGTGACATATCAGGCACAGCAAGGAGACGACGAGAAAAAAATTCGGGATGAGCTTGTCAATGAATTGAATGAATTAGGATCAGGGGCGATCGCGGTTCGTGACGTTGGTGATGATCAGATTAGCATTAATTCATCTAAACCTGAGGGTGCTGAAGTTATTTTGAGTTCACAAACGGCAAAAACGTATTTGAAAATAAAAGGAGGGACGCCACCTGAGCTTGGAACAATAGGGCGGACGGGTGAAGAGGTTCTGCGTTTTTTAAACTCAAATGTTAATCAAAAAAGCATTAAGTCAATTTTATTGGGCCATATGGTCAAATTTATGGGTGAGCTTGAATACTTTAAGTCTCGTTGGGCAGGTAAAGACAAAGCCAAGCATAAAAAAACTGATGAGGAGGGGATGGCCCAATTTATCGAATTCCTAGTTGATCATATTTATGATAATTTTAGGGGGAGTTATACGGATTATGATTATGATATTTCTCGTGCCAGTCTTGATCCGAACCATTTAAATGGAAGCTTTGTTCAAGCTATTGTCGAAAAACTGCATGACTATTTTGGTGAAGAACTTTTTCCTTTAAGCAAAGCAAAAATGAGGCAGCTATCTGATCAGCATAAAAGTGATATATCTTCGTTCTTTCAGGAACTGCTTGTACGTATACATGATGCTGATGACAGGTCTTCTGTACGTGACCAGTTGATAGCAGGGATCAGTAATGGTCTTATTGTCAGGGTAGATGGTGGGGGATTTTGGCCTCTTGCGGAACTTCTGGGCCTACAATGTGATGTGGATGCTACGGCGCACAGAAAGTCTAGGGATTTAACTCATAGATGTGATTTTCATAAAATTACGGCGGAAGTGGACTGGATTCAAGGTGGTGTACCAACTGTACCCATCCGGGCTTTTGATCCATACAACTATCTTGGTGATATATTTAATAATGGCTTAACGGAATTAACGCCTGATTACGGCAGTCCCGCAGATGAATATAAAAATGAGATTCAACTGCCGGAAGCTTATTTTGTTGAGGATGGCTGGTTTTCCGTCACTAAGTCCGGTGAGGTTGGCAAAGTTGAAAATGCGGATGAACAGTATGTATTTCATCCTGAATGTGGTGATGGCACTGTATCTATATATATTGAGAACTCCGACCCTGAGGCTTTGATCGGTAATGGGAAAACAATACGGCATAGCAGCTATCGAATAGTAGCGGTTTCGGAAAGAATGGAGCCTTTGATTAAAGATATAAATGAGGAAAATATTAATTATCAAACACTTTTAGATACTAGATCACAGGACTTAATAAAGAGCAGAGACACAAATCTTTATCACGAGTTGCAACAAGACATTATTGTAATGGACCTTGGAAAAGAAGATAGTTGGTTACCGCCAGCATCACCGCTTCCCAACTCTGGTGATCAGATGGTGAGAGTTGATCGGATCGATTTCAGTCGGGGGATGTTTTGTCACAAAAGATCAGATGTTAATGGTGATGGTCTGGCACTGGTTAATCCAACGAAACAGGAATTGTTTGAAAGAAACGGAACAGGTCTGGAAACAATTCAAAATAAATATACTGTTCTAGGGGAGGGGTATTATTTTTGGATAGTAGGTAAAACATCCGGTGGAAAATGGAGCAAGTTTGAGAAAGTTAAACATCGGGAACATCCCAAATTATATCCTCCTTATCTGGATGATCCTGAGAAAGATAACTACTTCAAAATATTATCGGCTCAAAGCCCAAATGCTCCGAAGATTGAGCACTTTAATAAATCTTTCTTAGGTAATTACAAACTGGAAATAAAAATTAAGAATGAATCTCTGGTAAATGAACGTGGAAGATCAGAAGATATTCAATTTAATGGAGTGACAATCGCGAAGTTGCCCACTCATTTTGAAGCCCATAAAATAACAGAGGTCTGTATTCTACTTTTTCGCCGCGCGCCAAAAGTAGAATTCATAGAGCCCGATGGGAAGAACACCGTAAGACACACTAAATTCAATCCTGATCTTGAATATTTTGAAAAGACCATTTGGTATAAGAAACTTTTGGAAGATCACTGGCGATTTGTAAGTCATATACATAAAACCAATGTCACTGGTAGTACGGTGTCTTTGCAGGGAACTTTTAAAAATATTGCTCCGGGTTATGAATATCAAACTATTGTAATCGGTAAACGCGAGGAGAAATTTTGTTATCAGGTTGGAAAAACCGAAAACAAGCCAGAATATTTTCCTGTTGTGGGATCAGAAAACAACGAAGGGGAAAACAAATCTCCCAGACGAATTAATGGATCGTTGCTTGCCAGACCACTCGTGATAAACGCGGAAGGGAAAGAACGAATTCGTTTTGAATATACAGTTCCAGCTTACTCCGAAATTCTTTATGCCCCTGCGGTGAAGTCTCCAATTGCACCTATTTTGAAGAAAATGGAGAAGCTATAGGTATGTTTAATAAACCGATCATTGCTAAAATGTATCCGGCCAAACCCATTCAGAAATTGGATGGTATACGGACAGAGGATTTCCTTGCCCTCATGATTGATTCTTTAAGGCAGGGTGAGGCGAACGAACCCGAAGAAACAACATCTGAATGGTTAAAAAGAACCTATATTGATAGCGTGATGTTTAGGAGTGGTATTTTCGCGGATTTTGTTAAGAAGAATGAGCGCTACCAGGAAATCAGAAATGTGTTTAAGAACTGGTTGGAAACCAAAGTAAATCCTAATAGAAAAGAAAAAGGAGAGAAGGACCCTGAGAGTGAAAATAAAGCCTTTGGTGGCGTTGGTTTTGCTATTCGGGGTATCCTTGTAATTGATGATCCCAACGACCAATTTGCCGATACACATACGCTGTATGAGAACCCTGTGTCAGATGATGGCTCACCGATTGTTGGACTTCGTTGGGACAGAATTTCCAGAAATGATCTTATAAATATTGCACCAGGGATAGATGGAACACTTACGGCTGGGGATAAAGTTGATATTACTCTGAACGATGAGATAAAAATATCTGAGAGCTCTTTTTTTGCGGTTGAAATACTGGAGGATGAGCAGGCCACTAATAGGGCAGGAATAGTTGGCTTTGTTTATCTGAAACTAGGCCCAACACAAGATTTGTTGGATATTAAGTTTGAGAACAATGAGGGTGTGACCTCAGGAGATGTTAAGGTTAATCTATTTCAATGTCGGCTAAAGTTTCAGACACAAAAAGGATATGGACCGAATAAGAAAAAAAATGCCGGTGATGCCGCGCTTGTAGTCGAATATGGCGACCAAGATAGACTCTGGTACATGGCCAGAAATATATCGCCGGGTATTCTCACACAGAACGGAGTTAGTTCCCAAACGGGAACCACCACTGGGCCACCGGCTATACTTTCTTTTGATGTTTGGTCCAGCATTACCCCTCCCAAACCCAATCTTAAAAATGTAATGTCCGTTCCCTGGAATTTAAAATTATTTTGGCAAACACCTGCTCAGGAAATTGATTTCGAGTTTCAAGTTGAATATCGGCCCCTACCGGACCCTGCGGAATCACATCCGTTAAGCCAACAGAACCAGCCAAGAAATTTACAACAAATTATATCTGCAGCTATCATAAAAGGTAAGCTTGAATTTGAGAGTAATGGTGAAAAAGGGATAGTGGAAGAATGGCTGAAAGGTGAGAAAACGCAAAAATCAGGTTTTACTATTAATGAGGAACTCGTCCGAATAGTGGGTGTTAAGTGGCAAACAGTAAAAGACGGAGAAATATTCGTTTTCCAGGAAAATAATGAAGATTATCTTCTCAATATTAATAAACGTAGGGACTGTATTGAGTGCAGGATCAAAATACGGGCCGTAAATAGCTTGGAAACTGTTGAAAGGTTCAAGAGGTATTCGGATTGGACAGATTTTACGGACTGGTTTGTGCCTGAAATCAACGACATAAAGTGGCATGAAACGGTTGAAATAGGGGAGATTTCAAGCGTTGCTACAGGGCCTAATATTAACATTGAAGTAAATCACTCAATATCCGCAAATCAAGGAGTATTGGATGATAAATTGAATTATAGTCTTCTGGTGAGAAAGAAGCTTCAGGACACAGGTAATTCTAATATAGAAGAATACTGTGCTGAAAAACTGATTGCAGGGGTGAAAGATGGAGAGTTGGAAATAAAATTTAATTTTACTGACTATGATGTTGCGGCTCCTGAAGAGAAATTCGTCTACAGTTATGAATTGGAATTATTTCAGACATGGGCAGGAAGAAGGGTTTTAGGGCATAGTAAGGCTTTCCTTTTGGGCGAACGTTTAAATATTATGGCCAACACAAAAATTAATATTGCCAGTACGCAGAATTGAGAGGGATTTTACTCTGTAGCAGCCATTTTGGCAATCAAGAAAGGGGCTTGTCATGTATGGATACTCCAGGTTAACGAGGATGTTTTTATTGATAGCGTATTAGGTTTGCAGTCATGTGATAATGCTCCCAACCTTATTGCCACAGACTACTCACATAATAATTACCTAAAAACCTGACGTGCGTACATTCTTACTATTTCCACTAAGCTATCTGTTTAGGGCAAGAGTTGTTACTATCCAGAAAGCAGTCTTTTTGACCTTCATCTTCCATTTTCAATGAGCATTTAATATTGACTCGGTATTTGCATATTACTTTGACCTACTTCGCGAGCAGAACTTAAGATTATAAAAGCATTAAGTTTATTGTAAAAATTCTCCTAGCTTAGGAGAAGAAGTACTCGCGTATGATAGTGTAAGAAATTAATTAAACGCGCTTAACGGGCTTTAAAATGGCTTGTGTAAAGCTAAAAACTTACACATTATTTTACACATACGCATTTTTAAATAAAAATAAATTATTTTTATCAAATAGATATCAGTTATCGCTGTGGAATCATAATCCGCGTGTCGGGAGTTCAAGTCTCTCCTCCGCTACCAATTCCCAAAAATATTTCAACAACCGCATTATGTCTCCGTCTCCGCCGGAACCATAGCAATTATTCTTCCCGTTCATAGATCTCTTAAATCCATATTGCCGTAATTTTTTGTAGCGCTCCACCTGATTTAGGGCAATTATTTATTTAATTTTGTGGATCAAGGGGATCAAGGGGGTCAGAGTCTGACGAATCCCCACGAAAAAGACAATGAGAACAATTGCCTAGGGTATTTGACAAAGCAACATTCATGACATTTAGTGATTTAATCCATCACCAAACAGAAGAAACCACAGGATTATGTCATGAATGTCCCCCGTTTTTTATCCCGTTCTATCGCCCGTGTCACCCCCACAATGCATAAAATTCGCCGACAATGCTTCATCGCTGCCATTGAAAGTGCCATGAGTGGCGGAGCGCTTAGCGTCACCGGTTTGGGCCGCAATATCAACAATAAAGCTCTTGAGAAGCATCGAATTAAGCGGATTGACCGTTTGTGCGGCAATGTTAAATTCCAACGGGAAATCAACTCCATCTACCATCAGCTTTGCGGCTTGTTGATAGGGCGACTACAGCATCCGGTCATCCATATAGACTGGTCTGACATGGATGACCGTAAGGGCCATTTTCTGATACGGGCATCTCTTGGTGCACAAGGCCGTTCTCTGACCCTCTATGAAGAAATTCATTCCCTTAAAACCAAAGAAAAACCAGGAACCCATCATGCCTTTATGACAAAATTAAAAAGCCTGTTACCGAGGAATACCACGCCGATCATCGTCACGGACGCGGGTTTTCGCATTCCCTGGTTTCAGCTCGTCTCTGCCCTAGGCTGGGATTATGTGGGGCGGGTCAGAAATCGGACCCACTGTCAGGAATTCACCGATGATTTTAAAGGAGATCCCACGGAAGGTCACTGGTTTCCCATCAAGGCACTCTACCAGTTTGCCACTCAAAAGACCAAAGATCTGGGACGGTACTGGCTCGGGGAGAAGGCTCAGATGACAACCCGGATGGTGGTACTGCGCCGTCAGCCTAAAAGCCGTATGGATAAGACAGTGAACGGCGAACGTGCGCGGCGCAGCAAACAATCCCTTAGCTGTGCCGAGCGAGAGAAAGAACCATGGTTGCTGGCCACGTCCCTATCCCCGCAAAACGCATCGCCCAAGAAGATTGCACAAATCTACGCCACCCGCATGCAGATAGAAGAAAGTTTCAGGGATATGAAATCGGGGCTGCAGATGAATGTTTGTGGCACAAGAAATATGAAGCGGCTGGAAGTCTTACTCATCATTGCCGCCATGGCCCAATATCTGCTCTATTGGCTGGGGCTGGCAGTGAAAGAAGCAGGGAAACACTGGCAATATCAGGTAAATTCAATCAAGACCAGAAACATACTCTCCTGCCAGTTTATCGGATTACGGGCTTATAAGGATAAAAGACTCAAACTCAATAAAAAACACTGGATAACCGCCCTAAATACCCTAAAATCAATTACGGAAAACCCCAATGCAAAATATTAAAAATTTCGTGGGGATACCTCAGGGTCAGAGTAACTTGGATCAAGGGGGTCAGAGACACTTGATTAAGAGATTTAAGGATCAAATAGAGCAGGCTTTGAGGCAGAAAATAAGCCCGAAACCACATGGGGGAGACAGAAAATCAAAGACTTACAGGGAAAACTTAAAAGGTGCATTAATCAAGTGACTCTGACCCCCTTGATCACCCTTGATCACCTTTTCGGATCGGGTGTTTTGCTACTACCTTTAGTTGATTTTTTGTGTATAATCTGATTACTTGTTCTCATGGAAGAAATATGATTAGCAGTGTCCATAAAGGTGACTTATTAGAAGATAAATTTTACGATTATCTTATGGAACAACAGAGCGATGGCCGCCTTGTTGACGGGTTACACCTTCCTGATCTATGTAAAATTCACAAGAAAAAAAGTTATTACTGTACGGAACGACAAGCGAACGTCACTTTTGATGTCGTAATAGAAATATATCGCGAGGGTGCAGAAGAGTTTGCTTTTGCTTCCGTATTTGAATGTAAGAATTATGACCAAAAGTACAATGTGCCAGAAGAGAAGATTACAGATTTTAGTGATAAATTGAAGAGAATATTCAAACATAAAGCCAAAGGCGCTCTAGTTGTTTCAACAGGTTTGCAATCAGGCGCACGAAATCTGGTTAAAAAGCGTGGTATAGGACTTGTGAAATATGACCGGAACGGTTTTGAAACCATATTGCCGCGTCAATCTAAAAGCTTAATAACTTCAAGTTTTATTGAAAAAAACATATTCCAAAATTTGAATAATACTAAATCCATTAAATTTTCTAGTTATTATGATGGGAAATTTTTTAGTTCTATCGGAGAATTTTTAAATTGCTTAAGTGGTGAACAGGTTGACGAATTAGTACCTGTTAAGCCAGTTACTGTTCCTTATATGCCTTTTAGTGAAATCGAAGCTCGTGCTTCAGAACTTTTGAAGTCGCTTTCGTATTCAGGGGGAGAAGTTAGTCTTGTTGAAATTTGTAATAAACTTTCAATAGGTAAAATAGATGAATGTGATAACAGCGCTGACTCTGAAGTGTTAGGAGAAGCAAATTTTCAGAGAAATACAATAACGATTTATCCACATGGAAATTATCATAGAGAGCGTTTTACTATTGCTCATGAAATTGGACATTTTTATTTAGAGCATGGAAAATATTTACATTCCGACTCTGTTTTGGAGAGTGATTTATTTGTGGACGGAGAAGAAAACAAAGACAACTTTTATCGAAGTCTTGAGTTTCAAGCTAACACGTTTGCATCTTGCTTATTATTACCTAAAGACAACTTAATTAGAAAGATATCTGAAATTAGAAATGATTTGGGCATCAATGGAATGAGTCATGGATTTGTCTATGTTGATGATCAGCCGTGTAATTTTATTGATTATAGTCATATAATGAACCAACTATCTGGTCATTTTCAGGTTTCTAAACAAGCAATTGAAATAAGATTAAAGAATTTAAACCTTCTTACTGATAACAGAACAAAAATGAAGAGGCTTAACCGCAGAATAGTCGACTGGGGTTCGTTCACCTAAGCCTTATACCCTCTAAAACGCTCAGGCAGGGTCCCTGAGAATAGGTAGCGGGTTTCAGCTATCTAGTTCCCTCTGAATTTCAGAACATAGCCAACGAATAAACACAGCGGCGCTTTTGTTGCGCTCGTTATGTGCAGGCACAACGAGGTAATATGTTAGACCTTCAATATCACTTTGAATAGTGTCATGAGCATAAGGAACAAGCCACTGTTGTTTCAATGCGTTTCTAACAAGTAATGAACTTACGAGAGCGATGCCTTGACTAGCGAGGACTGCTTGAATGACGTGATGCTCTTGATCAAACTGTCGCACAGAATATTCGCAGTGGCTTTTTGCTCCCTCAAGCCGAGAGAGAAGCGCATCCCAACTAATAGAAGGAAGTGATGTGTTTATCCATTTGGTTTCAAGAAGTTGTGCACCTTCTAGACCATTGATTTTATCAAGGTATGCGGGAGTGGCATATGTACCGAATGTTTCGGTGATTAGTTTTGTTGTATGAGGCTGAGTAGGATCATATTGTCCATATCTGATCGCAAGATCAATGCGACGGTCACGATCTATATCAATTTTTTGCTCACCAGCCTTAATAGAAATATCGATACCGGGATGTGCGGCGTAAAATTTATCCAAGTTTGGCACCAGCCACATCGAAGCGAAAGATGATGTCGTGCTTACGGTCAGCATTTCTGTTGAATCAGTAATTTCATTAACTGTAAAAGCAAGTTGTCGAAAAACAGTGAACGTCGTTTCCGATAGAAGTTGCCCCTCTTTGGTTAATCTGACAGCACGGGTTTTTCGTTCAAACAAGAGTGTACCAAGCGCCTCCTCCAAAGCCTTGATTTGATGAGAAACCGCCGTTGGTGTGACATGCAGTTCTTCAGCGGCTTTCTTGAAGCTTTTCAATCTAGCCGCTGCATCAAAAGTTTTTAGAACATTGAGCGACGGTAAATTTGGATACATTGCCAAGCCTTAGTATAGATGAGTTTATTTCATTCATAGGGTAAAAACCATCATTTGTCAAAACTCCTGTCAAGTGCAATTATTATAGAAAGAACAGATCAAACCGAAAGAAAGAAAACAAATGAAAATCCTCCTGCATATCGATGCTAGTGCGAGAAAAACCACGAACGAAGCACCAGAGTATAATTCCATTTCAAAGGCTATCGCGGCATCATTCATCAACAAATGGCAAGATAATTACAGTGAAGATAAAATCATTCATCGAGATGTAGGCATTAACCCGCCTGACTTTATCAGCGAAGACTGGATCGCAGCCGTCTTTACGCCAGATGAGTCCAAAACTGACGAGCAAAAAAAACTGCTCTCTTTATCTGATACTTTGATCGATGAGCTAAACAAGGCTGACATAATTGTCATGTCTTCCTCTATGTATAACTACGGCATGCCCGCAGCTTTGAAAGCATGGTTTGATCAGGTAATACGTATCCACAAAACATTCACATTTGACTTGGCTCGTGGTGATTTTCCGTTGGAGCCGGTCATGTCTGGCAAAACACTCGTGTTGATAACATCAAGTGGTGAGTTCGGTTTTGGAAACGGTGGTATCCGTGAAAAGATGAACCATCTCGGCCCTCATGTAGAAACATTAAGCCATTACCTCGGCGTAGAAACTTTCCATGAGATTAAAGCGGAATATCAGGAATTCAACGATGAGCGGCACAGAACGTCTGTCGCAAATGCTCACAAGTCAGCCGAAGAACTTGTGGTGAAATTGTCCAAACTCTGAGTAGGATCAAGGGAGGATCAAGGGGGGCAGGGATCAAGGGGGAATTAAGGTGACAGTTTGCTTTTATTGCCTTATTTGATGAGTGGGAAGTTGGGGCTTTTCATTATTGATTAATGGGGGTTCCCCCCACGCTCGCGCGTTCCCCCACCTCGCATCAGCTCGGGCGGCCGTTTGGCCTTGCCTCAGGCTATTACAGCCTTCGGATTGGAGCCTTCTTTGGAAAGAATGTACTAAAAGTAAACTGTCACCGTAATTCTAAAAGTAAACTGTCACCGTAATTCCACCGTAATTCCATTGCAATTTTTCTTCCCGTGGACAGGTTTCTTAAATCCATATTACGGTAACTTTTCTGATAATCGTGTGAATAATATTGACTTCTTCGATCACGATGATGGATGCATGCATTTGATGGTCGATTGACATTGGTCTGTCTATGCTGCTTTACTTTGACTTGGAAGGGGCTGTTATGCGGGTGTTGATTGTTGAAGATAATCTGGATATTCAGGCAAATATTGCTGATTATCTTGAAAACGAGTTTACGCTGGATTTTGCCTATAATGGTGATCAGGGGCTGGCGCTTGCTCTCAAGAATGAATATGAAGTCATCGTGCTGGACCTGATGCTTCCCGGAAGAGACGGTATTGACGTGTGTACAGCCTACAAGCGGGCGGCAGGGCTGCAGGCCCCCATCATCATGCTGACCGCCAGAGATACCATTCATGACAAAGAGCAGGGCTTTGATGCTGGCGCAGATGATTATCTCGTCAAACCTTTTTCCCTGCGTGAATTAAAAATGCGGATTGAGGCATTGGCCCGTCGTCCGAAAGTCAGGATGCGTCAAACATTGTCCTATGACGGGCTGTCGCTTGATATCGGCGCGTCTCAATTAAGTGTGAAGGGTCAGGCGGTCTCTTTGTTGGAGAAAGAAAGTACGATCCTTGCCCTTCTGTTGGAAGCCGCCCCTGAGATCGTCAGTTCCGAGAGTATTATTTATACACTCTGGGGGGATGAGCCGCCTGAATCCGGGGCGCTGAGGACCCATATATATAATCTCAGGCGTTCACTGGCTGAAGTGGGCCGGGCCCATGCCCTGAAAACCATAAGAGGCAAGGGCTATGGCCTACAAAGCGAGGCGACGGCATGAAAGTAAAAGGGCGCAAGGTACGTGGACTGATCCTCAGGAATTATATCAGTCTGAGCATTGTCAGTTTTTCGTTGTTTGCCTTGATGATTGTAATGTTCGGTTTCGATCTGGAAGATCAGATTTTTGATTTTCAGGTGAATAGGGCGGCGGACGAACTTGTCGGGAATGAGCCGTTACCAGCCCGTAAAAACGGCACCATACGCTCCCTTGAGATGCAATATTATATTGGCACCACTGAAATGCCAGCCTGGATGGCAGAACAGATTGATCCTTCCAAGAATGACCGCAATGCAGAGATTTTTGCCGAGGAAAAGGGGCATTTCCATGTTGCCATTCGGCCGCTTCCGGATGGGCAGAAGCTTTATTTGATTTTTAATGCCCGTGATTACATCCGCTCAACACAAAATATAAAGGCATTTCTACAGTTCATCGCCTTCATGGCCGGCATCGTCTTTATGGTGTCGCTCTTTTTTGTCTACAGGATGACCCGCAAACTATCCGATCCGCTAGAAGAAATGGCCGCCGTACTCACGCGGGAGGCATTGGCCCCCTCACGCTTTGACTTGCCGGATCAGGCCCCCTGTGAACTGCATGACCTGGCCCGCGCTCTGGAAACGAGGGACGCGCGTATTCAGGCGCTATTGGAGCGCGAGCGGGCCTTCAACCATGATGCAAGTCATGAACTGAGGACACCGCTCGCGGTGGCTACGGGTGCCATTGAGGTGATTGAAGAAACGGGTGTCAAAGGCAAGGCTTTTACGCGCTTGAAGGCCTCATTAAAGGATATGCAGTTGTTGACGGAAGGCATTCTCTGGCTCGGTCGTGAGCCGGGCAGGGACAGGGGCTGCAATGTGGCGGCTGTGTGCAGGGATTGTGCTGATGCCTATGGTCATCTTGTGGGGGAACGGGATGTGTCGGTGCGACTTGATCTGGAGGATGGGGTTATGATGCCTGTGCCTGAGCCAGTTGTGCATGTTCTTGTGGGTAATCTTCTTCGCAACGCAATTTCTTATACGGATGATGGCGAAGTCAGCATCATTGTGCGGGAGGGTGAAATTCTGGTGACGGACACGGGCATCGGCTTTGGCAAGGTGGGTGAGGAGCGCGAAGGATTTGGTGTTGGTTTGTCGCTTGTGAACAGGTTGTGTACGCATTTTGGCATCAGGTTCAATCTTTGCGCCGGGGAAAAGAACGGATCTGTGGCCTCTCTCAGCTGGTCGCAGGATCAAAAATCCGTTTGACGGAAGATTGACATTGCACCCGTTACAAGGTCTCTGGAAAGGAGACTTACACGATGAAAACAATGATGATTAAATTTTTCGCGGTCGTGATTACAATCGCGACGATGAATGCAACTGGATTTGCCCAGACTTTCGTTCAACAACTTGGGTATGATGCACCGGATGGGGACCGTATCACGGGTTTTGTCTATCAGTCTGCAAAAACAAAAAAAGACGCGCCACTGGCAGTATTGATGCATGGTTTGATGGGGTCCAGCCTTTATTGGCTTGCTGAGGATAACCTCATGTATGGCGATGATGTGACCGCAGAACTTCTGGCGCGTGGTTACCGTGTTCTGGCCCTTGATGCCAGGGATCACGGGGCTCGCAAACGTGATAAAAAGCCCATTGAATATGTGAAAGATGCTCATAAGGGCGATAGTGGTGCTTATCAGGCCATGATCAAAAATACTGTGGATGACTATGGTTTTCTGCTCGATCGTTTTTTGAAAAGATTTAAGAAAACGGATCGTGTTTTGGTGGTTGGCTACAGCATGGGGGCCCAGATGGGAACGCTGTTGGCGGCCAAAGACAAACGTGTCACTCACCTTGTGACCATGGTGCCGCCCGCGGTTCGCAATGTCCCTGAAGTATCGCCAATAAAATATGCGCCACAAGTGGAAATTCCCTGGCTTCTGCTCACCGCCGAGAAAGATGAATATTCAAGCAAAAAGCAAAATCAGGAATTGATATCCGCTGCGGGTCAGACGCTCACCAATGTCTCATTCGATAGCAAACATGTGTTGCCTGCGACATATGTAAAAGAAGTCAAGAACTGGCTGGATTCCCAATAAAGTAAATCCCGCTGACCCCGCGAATTGACTGCGGGGTCAGTCCGGGGCCGCTCTGGATCATCTGATACGTCAATATAAATGCAAAAAACGAGCACAGGGAATGGAAGGGCCATTCCCAAGCTTGTTTTTTGCTCGTTTTGACGTATGAGGTGACAGAATTTCATGAAAATAACAGGCTCTGATCCTGCCCGAAAAATAGCCTTGTGGAGGAAATCTGTCTTAAATAAATGAGTTGATCACACAATTATTACGAGCGCCATACACAATTATTAAATGTATGCAATTAAATGTATTTTTCCTGATATAAAGTGTTATTCCATTGATAATTAAATAGAAAAATTAATCTAATTAAATTTTTTTCTCGTATCTTGAAAAGAATCACGTTATATTTGCTTTAGCTAATTTAGGAATATCTTATTTTATTTATATTGGCTCAGTTCTTCCAAGTAAATTTCAGTGCCTGCCGCTTTTATTGTTTTCAATGAATGGGTTGGTTGTCGGCTTTTTTTCGTGTTCAGGAGAATTGTATGATGGATGTATTGCTTGTGGATGATAGTCGTCTTTCCCGTATGACTGTAAAAAAATGTCTGGAACAGAAAATATCGGATTGGACTTTTATCGAGGCGAGCAATGGCATGGAAGCCTTGTCCCTTTTTGAGGAACACCCGGTGGATCATGCTGTTCTTGACTATAATATGCCGGAAATAGACGGCATAGAACTGGCCGTAAAGCTTCAGGAAAAGAATAAAAATATAAAAATCGCAATTGTGACAGCCAATATGCAGGAATATCTGCGGGAAGAAGCAAAAAAAATAAATTGTATCATGGTGGGAAAACCCCTGAATGATACGACCACAGGCGGGATATTGGAATTTTTCGAAGGTTAGCTTTTCCAACTGAATAGATGGATAAAGCCTTATTAAATGGAAGATATAGTGGCTTATACTGATGATGAAAAATGGATGAAAGAAGCTGTTGAAGTTCTTATTTCAGAAACAGCAGAAGCACTGGTGCAGGTTGATTTTGAACTGATAGAATTGGAAAGAAATCCCAAGGATCAAAGTGGTATCAATACCATTTTTCGAGCCTTTCATACCACCAAGGGAAATGCGGACAGTCTTGGTTTTAACCAGTTGAAATTATTGACCCATGCGGCTGAAAACCTTCTGGATGAGGTGCGGGCCGGCAAGCTTGTGATTGACAGCAGTATCATTGATACCCTGTTAAATGTTGTGGATGCGGTTCGGTCCAGTTTGGCGATGATAGAAGAAAAAGGACATGATACAGATCAGGACTGGTCCAGCATCATAACAACCTTAAATCATTTGATTCCGGAAAAATCGGCAGCCAATATTCGTGAAGAAAAAAAACCACAGCCGCGCAAAAAAGCCGTACCTGCTGCGAAAAGCCCAAAAAAGAAAACAATAAAGCAGAAAAAAGAAGGCAAAAAAGCCGCATCACTTGATGTTGTGGCAAAAGATGAAAATAAAAAAAGCGAAGTTCAGCTTGGGGAAAAAACCCTTCGTGTTAATGCCAGCATACTGGATAATCTCATGGATCAGGTGGGAGAGTTGGTTTTGGCCCGCAATGAGATACTCCAACTTGTTTCACAGTTAAACCATGATGGGTTTACCCAGGCATCCCACCACCTTAATTCAGCAACTGCGGAATTACAGGAAGGCCTGATGCGGGCCCGCCTGCAGGCGGTGGGAAAATCCTGGGTCACTTTTCCCCGGCTGGTGCGTGATCTTTCAGCCGCGTCGGGCAAGAAAATAAGAATTTTTATGGAGGGAGAAGAAACGGAATTGGACCGGACCCTCATTGAAGCCATTCATGACCCTTTGGTTCATTTGATCCGAAATGCTTCTGATCATGGCATTGAACTTCCCGGAGAGCGAAAGAAAATGGGCAAACCACAAGAGGGTAAAATTTTCATCAGGGCTTATCATGATGCGGGCCAGGTCAGTATTGAGGTGGCTGATGATGGTGCGGGCATCAATCCCGATAAGGTGCGAAAAGCGGCCCTTGATCTGGACCTTATTGATGAAGAACAGCTCTCACAAGTCTCGGAAAACGAGATTATCATGTGGCCCGGCTTTTCGACGGCGGGCCGGGTTAGTGAAATATCCGGACGGGGTGTCGGGCTGGATATTGTGCAAACCAATATTGAAAGACTCGGCGGAAGTATTGACGTACACAGTGAAATAGGAAAAGGCACCACTTTCAGGTTAAAGGTTCCCCTGACCCTGGCGATCCTGTCAGCCCTGATCGTTATTTCAGGGCAAAACAGATATGCTATCCCCAGAACCACTTTGCTGGAACTCGTACGCCTGGAGGGGGAAGAAGCCAGATCGGGGATCGAATATATACAAGGTACGCCGGTTCACCGGCTGCGGGGGAAATTATTGCGCCTGATATTCCTGTCCGACATTTTAAATACACAAATAGGGGATCAATCGCATGCACCGGATGTCAATGAGCTTGAATCTGTGAATATTGTGGTTTCACAGGTTTCCGGGCGCCAGATCGGATTTGTGGTGGATGAAATCATCGACAATCTGGATATTGTGGTCAAACCACTGAGCCGGCATATCAAGGCTATTCCCTTTCTTGCGGGGGCAACGGTTCTGGGGGACGGGAAGTCTGCATTGATTTTGGATGTGAACGGCCTTGCCCAGAATGCTGTGGGTTTCCAACCAAGTGAGGAACATAAGCAATCCAGTATTGTTAGTCTTTCCAAACAGGTTCAAATGGAAAGCCTTGATAAAAGAAACCTGTTCATTTTTGAGGGTCCGAACAAGGTTACCATGGCGGTACCTCTGGACCTTGTATCCCGAATTGAAAAAATCCCCTACAGCAACATTGTGCGAACGGGGGTACGGAATATGGTTCAATACCGGGATGTGATTATGCCGTTATTATTCCTTTCTTCTTTTTTCTCCGACCCATGCAATCCCTGGCGCTGTCCTCCGGAAAATGAACTGCCCATCAGTGAGGAGGGAACCTTGCCTGTTCTGGTTTATGCCCATAAAGGATGCCTGATTGGCGTTGTTATTAACGATATTCTTGATGTGGTGGAAACGGATATCACCATTCAGGGGGCCAAGGATCATGATGGTGTATTGGGCACGGCCGTGGTTCGGAATGAAATTGTTGAATTTCTAGACCTGAAAGGCATTGTTGCCGGTCTGGATTTATCCACTGATCAAACGGCATTGACGGGGTGAAGATGGAACATTCAATATCAAAGACCAATTCAATTTGTACTTTCTGGCTGGATAATCACCTGTTTGGTGTGGATGTCATGAAGGTTCAGGAAGTCATTCCGGTCAATGAAATTACACAAGTGCCTTTTTCAAAGTCCGAAATTGCCGGGATCACTAATCTCAGGGGGCAGATTGTCACGGCCATAGATTTGCGGCGGCGGCTCTGGAAAAAACATAATATGAAAAAAACATCACCCATAAATTTTTTTGTGCGGGTAAAGGGTGAACTGGTGAGTTTTCTGGTCGATAGCATCGGTGATGTGATTGAGGTGCAGGAAGAGGATTTTGAACGGCATGTGGACACAAAAAACGAGATTAGTGAAGACCTGATCCATGGTGTTTATAAATTGCCCCGGAGCCTGCTGTTAATTCTTGATGTGGATCGGGCTGCTGATGTGATTACGACGTCTGATTATGTCAAGAGGCGTTCAGATTATCTGAAAGATAATGACAGGGCACAAAGTGCGAAAATGCCCAGGTTGCATAAAAAGGATATGGAAGTGGTACAGATGTAAAAGTCGCCCTGATCTGAATTTCAGCTTCAGGGAAGTAGCGTTATGATTTGCCTATAGAAAAATAAAAATGGGCATGCTTTTGTCAGCGTGTATTTTGAAAAATATGCGTGGTCGTTATCGGCAGATAATGGGTGATTCTGGTAAAAAAAGTTAATTTTCATACGGAGTTATAAAATGCTGATTTTCAATCACCAAAGAAAAGAAAATAATAAAGAACAGACCAAAGATAAAAACAGCGATGGCGCTGTCAAAGGCGGCGATGGGCCTGTCAAAGGCAAAGTGGAAGAATTTCCAACTGCATTTGAGCAAAAAACCAGTGAGGAATCTGCGAACCCGGAATATGCCGAAGCAGATCATCGTCATTCGAAACAGGCTGAAGCGGAACTCGAGAAAGATGTCACGGATGTTCTTGTCAGGGCTCTGAGAGGTGTGAAAAATGGTGATTTTTCTGTCAAGCTGGAAAAAGAAAAATACGGCGAAATCGCTGTTGAATTTAATGATTTGATGGATCAGCTCAATGGTTTTTCCGGCGAAGTGACCCGGGTGGCCCGCGAAGTGGGAACAGAAGGAAAATTAGGCGGTCAGGCCAAGGTTGAAGGCGTGTCCGGGGTCTGGAAAGACCTGACGGATAATGTGAATCAGATGGCCTCGAACCTCACCGATCAGGTACGTAATATTGCCGAAGTGGCCACGGCGGTGGCGCAGGGCGATCTGTCGCGCAAGATCACGGTGGACGTGAAGGGGGAAATCCTCGAACTGAAAGACACCTTGAATACCATGGTGGATCAGCTCAATGGTTTCTCTTCCGAAGTGACCCGTGTGGCCCGCGAAGTGGGCACGGACGGCGAGCTTGGCGGTCAGGCCAAGGTGGAAGGCGTGTCCGGAGTGTGGAAAGACCTGACGGATAACGTCAATCAGATGGCTTCGAACCTCACCGATCAGGTACGTAATATTGCCGAAGTGGCCACGGCGGTGGCTCAGGGCGATCTGTCGCGCAAGATCACGGTGGACGTGAAGGGGGAAATCCTCGAACTGAAAGATACCCTCAATACCATGGTGGATCAGCTCAACGGTTTCTCTTCCGAAGTGACCCGTGTGGCCCGCGAAGTGGGTACGGACGGCGAGCTTGGCGGTCAGGCCAAGGTGGAAGGGGTTTCCGGGGTCTGGAAAGACCTGACGGATAATGTCAATCAGATGGCCTCGAACCTCACCGATCAGGTGCGCAATATTGCCGAAGTGGCCACAGCGG
>Ga0316207_10001715_pt1 | contig 25443 bp, 28 predicted proteins | sample 6weekpyrite_MG_FD_204943 | JGI IMG/M metagenome (GOLD analysis project Ga0316207, IMG submission 204943) | Microbial mat bacterial communities from mineral coupon in-situ incubated in ocean water Damariscotta River, Maine, United States -... | ecosystem: Environmental > Aquatic > Marine >... | reverse complement strand
AGCTTAAGTCACTGTCCGATTTCCGGGGAGTAGCTCACGGCTCCATTCCCCAAAACCTGTCGGTCAAAGTCGATAGCATACTGTTGAGAAGTGACTCTGGAAGACAGTGAAATCGTATCTCCAACAACAGACCCAGCAGTGTAGCCGGATCATCAAGGTCGCCTTCTCGGACAGTTCGCTCAACAATCTCATCAGCGTCAAAGTTTTCGCCACCTCGCAGTTCCGGGCGTAAACGAACATTAAGCCGCTTAGATGCCAGCAAAACACCAAAATAGAGGTCATCCAAATTAAGATGCAGCCGGATGGCTTCTTGTTCCATTATAGGGTTCCGGGCGGCACTGGAGTAAGTCTATCCCTGTTCCCGGGGGATGGCGCGTGTCTCCAGTCCCCCGGCGTGAACAATAAAATCGGCAATAGCGTCCAGACCGTCCCCTTTTTCAGCATTGGCGAAGACAAACGGCCTGTCTTTCCGCATCCGTCTGGAATCCCGGTCCATAACGCCGAGATCGGCACCAACCCATGGTGCCAATTCAACCTTGTTGATCACCAGCAGATCCGAACCGGTAATCCCCGGTCCCCCTTTGCGGGGAATTTTTTCACCGGCACAAACATCAATGACATAAATCGTGATGTCTGCAAGTTCCGGAGAAAACGTCGCGGATAGATTATCACCGCCCGATTCAATAAAAATGATTTCAAGATCGGGAAACTTCAGCGTCATATCACGCACCGCGGCCAAATTCATGGATGCGTCTTCACGTATCGCCGTGTGCGGACACCCGCCCGTTTCCACGCCTTTGATCCGATCGGCGCTCAAGGCGCCATGACGGGTCAGAAAATCGGCGTCCTCGCGGGTGTAGATATCATTGGTAATCGCAGCGATGTCATAGACATCCCGCATTTTGTTACAAAGGCTTTTCAGCAACGCCGTTTTCCCGGAACCAACCGGACCACCGATTCCGACGCGCAAAGGATTACCGGTCATGATCTGAACATCCTGGAGTATTGAGTTTCATGTTTCATGGACATCATATCGACAAAGAATGCTGCCGAGCCCATATCGCAGGCATCACGCTTGAGCGCATCCTTGCAGGACTGGCCGATGACATCTTCAAGCGCGGCAATGATGCGTTGCCCATCCGTTTGCCCAAGCGGCACCAGACGGACAATGGCGCTGGTGATATTGGCCGCAAAAGCGAAAAGATAGGCACGAACGGCAGTATGCCGTTCAATTCCGGCACAAGCCACGGCGGCGGCAACAGCCGTGGCATACGAAGGAGGGACATTATTCCCGGAAACGGCCTGAACCAGCGCGGCAAGTTTTTCGTCGGGCCATGCTTTCAATACCGTATCCCAAAAAGCCTGTCCCTGGGCCCGGGATTCCAAGCCCAACTCCGCAGTGCCTTTCAAGGCATTGGCCTTTCGTACAATGGACACAAAATGTTCTGAATTATTTTCCCTGGCCGCGCCATAGGCGGCCACAAACAGATCGGCATCCATTCGCCCGGTTCCGTATTGCAGGATGAAGGTAACCCAGGACAGAGCCGTTTCCCGGTTGAAAATCTGTCCGTTTTCCACAGCCGATTCGGCACCGTGCGAATAGGCATAAGCCCCCACGGGAAACGATGGCGACAACCATGACAACAGACGCAACAGCGCCTTATCCGGTACGGACGTGACCGTGTTCATGCGACGGGTTCTCCTTAAATGTGGAAGTATAGGCGCCCGGTTCCGGGACAAACGGTGCCTTCAAACGCGATATCGTTGCCCCAAGGCCCTCTAGCATGCGCACAAGAACATGATCGTATTGAATGCGCAAATGGCCGTTGGCCAAAACTTCAACCGGGGTATGCCGGTTACCGATATGCCATGCCAGACGTGTCGTGTGCGGTTGGTTTTTCCCTGATATATCAAGGACATCCTCTTCGGCCGCACACACCGAAATGATGTCGCCGTTGTCCAGTTCCAGACCATCTCCGTCTTCAAAACGGGTGGCATGGGGCAGGTCGAGCAGAAAGGGCTCTCCCACATCGTCCTTCAATCTGACACGGCGGCGAAACCGGTCTTCGAAATTCAGAGTGACCGTAGCCCGGGTCGGGGAACGGACGGCGGACTTTTCAATAACACGAATGGCGCGGCGCATGACGCTCTCCCTAAAACATGAAGTATCGCTGTGCCATGGGCAAAACCCGGGCGGGTTCACAAACCAGCAATTCCCCGTCGGCCCGGACGTCATAGGTTTCCGGATCGACATCAATGGTCGGGGTATAATCATTGTGGATCATGTCTTTTTTCCGGATAGCCCGGCATCCCGACACAGCCAGCATGGTTTTCTCCGTTGAAAAACGCCGCTTCGAATCGTTGCCGAGGGCGGTCTGACTGGTAAAGGTCACAGATGTTTCGCTTAAAGCTCGGCCAAGCGCGCCGAACATTTTGCGGTAATGAATGGGTTGCGGTGTCGGGATAGACGCATTGGGATCTCCCATGGCTGCGGCAATAATCGCGCCGCCTTTCACAACGACGTCCGGCTTGACCCCGAAAAAAGCCGGTTTCCACAACACCAAATCAGCCAGTTTGCCCGCTTCAACCGAGCCGACATGATCCGCAATTCCATGTGTGAGTGCAGGATTGATGGTATATTTGGCAATATAGCGTTTGACACGGAAGTTATCGTTATCCCCGCTTTCCTGTGATAAACGTCCACGTTGCCGTTTCATCTTGTCTGCCGTTTGCCAGGTGCGGATCAGCACTTCTCCGACCCGCCCCATGGCCTGACTGTCAGACGCGATCATGGAAAAGGCGCCAAGATCATGCAGAATATCTTCCGCGGCGATGGTTTCCTTGCGAATGCGGCTTTCGGCGAAAGCGACGTCTTCGGGAATGCGACTGTCCAGATGATGGCAAACCATCAGCATATCCAAATGCTCATCTATGGTGTTGACCGTATAGGGGCGGGTGGGATTGGTTGACGACGGCAATACATTCTGTTCACCGCAAACCTTGATGATATCGGGTGCGTGGCCGCCGCCGGCGCCTTCGGTGTGAAAGGCGTGAATGGTGCGCCCTTTAAAAGCGGCAATGGTGTTTTCCACAAAACCCGATTCGTTCAGGGTGTCCGTATGAATGGCGACACCGATATCGTTCCGCTCGGCAACGTCCAGACAGGTGTCAATAGCGCTTGGCGTGGTACCCCAGTCCTCATGCAATTTCAGCCCGCAGGCACCGGCGTCGATCTGTTCAACCAGCGCTTCGGGGCGCGAAGCATTGCCTTTGCCAAAAAAACCCAAATTCATAGGCAAACCGTCCGCCGCCTGTATCATCCGCTCCAGATGCCATGGCCCGGGAGTGCACGTGGTCGCATTGGTACCTTCGGCAGGACCGGTGCCGCCACCCAGCATGGTCGTAACCCCGGAATACAATGCTTCTTCAACCTGTTGCGGACAAATCCAGTGAATATGCGCATCTATCCCCCCCGCCGTGACAATGCGCCCTTCCCCGGCAATGACTTCGGTGCCCGGGCCAACGATTAAATCAACGCCCGGCTGAATATCCGGATTGCCGCCCTTGCCAATGCCCGCGATGCGTCCGTCCCGAATGCCGATATCCGCTTTGACGATCCCCCAATGATCGACAATCAAGGCATTGGTGATGATCGTATCGACGGCACCTTGGTCACGGCTGCGCTGGGATTGCCCCATGCCGTCGCGGATGACTTTGCCGCCCCCGAATTTGATTTCCTCACCGTATATGGTGTGGTCCTGTTCCACTTCGACAAACAATTCCGTGTCCGCCAGGCGGACCTTGTCACCCACGGTGGGCCCAAACATGGCGGCATAGGAAGTCCGGTCGATCGAATAGGCCATCTATTTGTCCTCCAGCTTGCCATCAACAAGGGCATTGAAGCCCATGGCGACGCGATCGCCGCCATAACCGACCAAATCGACGGTGCGTGTTTGTCCGGGTTCAAAACGGACCGCCGTTCCCGAAGGGATATCAAGACGAAACCCTCTCGCCCGTTGACGGTCAAATTTCAGGGCGCTGTTCACTTCATAAAAATGATAGTGGCTTCCGACCTGGACGGGGCGGTCTCCCGTGTTATCGACTTTCAAAGTTACCGTTTCCCGTTCCTTATTGAGAAGGATGTCACCTGTAGCCAAAGTCAGTTCTCCGGGGATCATGGTCATCTTCCTTTCAACGAATCGGTTGGTGAACGGTGACCAGCTTGGTTCCGTCCGGAAATGTGGCTTCGACCTGGATATCGTTTATCATTTCGGCAATGCCGTCCATGACCTGATCGCGGCTTAACACGTGTCCGCCCGCCTGCATCATTTCGGCCACGGACTTTCCGTCACGCGCCCCCTCAACGACAAAGTCGGTAATCAGGGCAATGGCTTCGGGGTGGTTCAATTTAACACCCCGCGCCAAACGCTTGCGCGCAACTTCGGCGGCCATGGCGAGTAGAAGTTTGTCTTTTTCCCGGGGGGTCAATTTCATTGAGCATTCCTCCTTTACATATGCCAGAGCCGCGGCATGGCTTCAGGCAAACCTTTCAATTTCTGGCGCATTGCCGACCAGTAGACGGCGAAAGCCTGCCTTAATTGATATGTGTCACAAGCCAGCCACCGAGTCAGTAAAATTCCGTTCGTCAACGTTGCCGCGCACGTCACACCGTCCGGCGCCTGTTCAAGGATTGAACGGGCAAAGGGCAAAAAATCCCCCGCCCCGTCGGCAACCAACAGAGAGACCGCCATCGCATTTGCGCCGCCGAAACCGGCGCCATGATCAAGCTGGGCTTTGATATCACCGTCCAGATACAAAGCATCCATCCACACCAGCGTACCGGACCGTGACACTTTCCAGACATCATTGACCAATCCCGAATGAAGCCTTTCGCCCATCGCCGTGCGGCCAAAGACCAGAAATTCCGCGCCGAAAAACATGCCGCCCCGAGCGACATCAATGACAGTCTGTCGTCGCAGTCGAGCCCTATCAAACACGATCGTTTCCTGGGGCAGCCATTCCAGCCACGCCTTTTCGCCGACTTTTAAATGCGTTTTAAAGTGCGTATCCTCTCCTTTTGAACGATAGACCTTTTCTGCGGCCTGGCCAACAATCTGTACGGCGCCACCCGCCCCGACATCAATGGCGATATCCAGACAGTCTCCCCCGGCAAGTCCGCCCGCAGTATTGACCACCGTCGCCGGCAACACATCGCCGGGAACAGGGTTCGTCAGGAGGACGCGCAAGGGAGACGTTTGATATAAATCCCGCAACCGGGTCCGAACGCCATCGCCGTCAAAGGACAGTTCGGCCAGACCCTGCATCCCTGCGGATGGCGTTTGAAAATTTTCGTCCTTTTCCCTTAAGCCGGGATCAGACGGTAAGGTGACGACGGACATCTTCTTCAACCATTTCAGTTTTACTGCCGGATAAAACCACTTTTCCCCTGTCCATGACACAAAAATAATCCGCCAGATCGCGAGCAAATTCAAAATACTGTTCAACAAGCAATACCGCCATGTCGCCACGGGATGCCAAAAACCGGATAACCCGCTCTATGTCCTTGATGATGGAGGGCTGGATGCCCTCGGTGGGTTCGTCCAGCACCAAAAGTCTGGGCCTTGTCACCAGGGCCCGGGCAATGGCGAGTTGCTGTTGCTGTCCGCCGGACAAATCGCCGCCCCGGCGGGCGAGCATATCTTTCAAAACCGGAAACAGGTCAAAAATTTCATCGGGAATATGCCGAAGTGTCCGCGGCAGTGGCGCGAACCCGGTTCGTAAATTTTCTTCCACGCTGAGCAACGAGAAAATTTCCCGACCCTGGGGAACATAGGCAATCCCCAGGCGGGCGCGTTCATGGGGCGCCATTTTCGTAACATCCCGGCCTTCCCAGACAATCTTGCCGGCGGCCGTGTCCTGTTGGCCGACAATGGCGCGCAGCAAGGAAGATTTGCCGACCCCGTTGCGACCCATGACGCAGGTTATCTTGCCGGTTTCAGCACCGACACTGACCCCGCTCAAGGCCTGCGACGCACCATAGTAAAGGTCGATTTCCTGTACGCTCAACATCATCACCGCCCCAGATATACTTCGATCACGTGTTCGTTGTCCTGCAACATATCCAGATTTCCCTCGGCCAGAACCGAACCTTCGTGCAAGACATTGACGCGGCAATCCAGTGCTTTGACAAAAGTCATATCATGCTCGACAACAATAACGGATCGCGTCCGGGCAATGTCTTTCAAAAGCCGGGCCGTGTTTTCCGTTTCTTCATCGGTCATGCCGGCAACCGGTTCATCCACCAGCATCAGATCGGGCTCCTGCATCAATAACATACCGATCTCCAGCCATTGTTTTTGTCCGTGGGACAAATCACCCGCCTGTTTACTGCTGTGCATGGTTAACGAAGTCAATTCAAGAACCTCGTCAATACGCGCATATTGGTCTTTTGCAAGCTTGAAAAAAAGGCTTTCAAAAGGCATCCGGCTTCCTTTCAATGCCAGTTCCAGATTATCGAACACCGTATGATTTTCAAAAATGGTCGGTTTCTGGAACTTGCGCCCGATACCGAGGTTGGCAATTTCCGCTTCATCCAGTTGTGTTAAATCAATACCGCCGTTGAATTGCACAATACCACTATCGGGACGGGTTTTCCCGGTGATGACATCCATCATCGTTGTTTTCCCCGCTCCGTTCGGGCCTATGATGGCACGTAATTCCCCTTCTTTGACGTACAAACTCAGTTCATTCAAAGCCTTGAAACCGTCAAAACTGACCGTAACACCATCAAGATATAAAATCGTATCGGAAAAATGCGGGTTGTTCATCGCCCGTCTCCCCCGTCCGCGTAGTCATAGGGTCTGAGGAATTTTGCAAGTTGCAAACGCCGTCGTTCATATGCCTCAATAATGGTCTCGGTACCGGCAATACCCTTTGGCAAAAACAGCGTGGCGAAAATGAACAACCCGCCCAGCATGTAAAGCCAGGCTTCGGGAAAGGCGCCGGTAAAATAAGTCTTGCCGTAGTTTACGGCCAGCGCACCAAGGATGGGCCCCACCAGGGTTCCGCGGCCGCCGAGAGCAACCCAAATCACGATTTCAATCGAATTGGCCGGAGAAAACTCCGACGGATTGATAATACCCACCTGCGGGACATACAAAGCGCCTGCGATCCCGGCCATGACCGCGGAGACACAAAAAACAAACAATTTGTAGTATTCAACCCGGTAGCCGAGAAAGCGTGCCCGGCTTTCCGCATCCCGAATGGCGATGATAACCCGCCCCAAACGTGAATCGACTATGAACCGGCACACCATATAGCCCCCTACCACCGCGATCGCCGACAGGGAAAACAGCGTCGCGCGCATACCATTGGTTTGTAGTTCAAACCCCAGAATGTCCTTGAAATCCGTCAACCCGTTGTTGCCGCCAAATCCCATGTCGTTGCGGAAGAAAGCCAGCAACAGGGCATAGGTCATAGCCTGGGTGATGATCGACAAATAGACCCCTGTCACCCGCGAGCGAAAAGCAAACCAGCCAAAGACAAAAGCCAACAGCCCCGGGGACAGAACAACCATCAGTACGGCAAATCCGAAATTATCAAATCCGTGCCAGTACCACGGCAATTCCTGCCAATTCAAAAAGACCATGAAATCCGGCAGGTCCGGGTTGCCATATACGCCGCGATCACCGATCTGGCGCATCATGTACATCCCCATGGCGTACCCGCCCAAGGCAAAAAAAGCACCGTGCCCCAAACTGAGAATACCGCAATAGCCCCAAACCAGATCCACCGACAACGCCAACAGGGCATAGGTTGCATACTTTCCCAGCAAACTTACCATATAATCGGGAACATGCCACACGGACTCTTCAGGAGCCACCAGATTCAAAACCGGAACCATAACCGCTGCAACCAGTATGGTACCCAACACAGCGGCAGCAGCCCGATCATTTAAAATTCTTGTGATCATTGGTTGGTGATCCATGTTTTATCCTTCAACTGACCGGCCCTTGAGGGCAAACAATCCTCTCGGCCGTTTTTGAATAAAAAGAATGATGCCGGTCAAAATCAGGATTTTGGCCAATACGGCGCCTGCCAGCGGCTCCATGAATTTATTTGCAATGCCGAGCGAAAACGCCCCGACCAGAGTTCCCCACAAATTACCGACGCCGCCGAAAACCACCACCATAAAACTGTCGATGATGTAGGCCTGCCCCAGGTTGGGCGAAACATTGTCAATCTGGCTCAATGCAACGCCGGCCATTCCGGCAATGCCCGACCCCAAGCCAAATGTAAGGGCATCAATCCAACCGGATCGGATGCCCATACTGGAAGCCATCGCCCGGTTTTGCGTGACCGCGCGCATTTGCAGGCCAAACATCGTCTTGTTGGCAATTACTGCCAGCAAAGCTATCACACCCAAAGCGAAAACAATGATCCAGATGCGATTGTATGTCAGCACCAGTCCCGTCGAAGTTTCTATAGCCCCCGACATCCAGCCGGGATTGCCGACCTCCTGATTTGTCGGACCAAAAACCGTCCGCACAAATTGTTGCAACACCAGACTTATCCCCCAAGTCGCCAACAGAGTTTCCAGAGGCCGTCCGTACAAAAACCGTATGACACTGCGCTCGATGGCGATGCCAACGGCCCCCGTCAACAAAAAAGCCGCGGGAACAGCTACGGTCAACGACCAGTCAAAGGCTCCCGGAAAAAAATTGCGAAAGACATTCTGAACGACAAATGTCGTATAGGCGCCAAGCATTACCATTTCCCCATGGGCCATATTGATGACACCCATGACGCCAAAGGTAATGGCCAGTCCGACCGCGGCCAGCAACAGCACCGAACCGAGCGAGACCCCCTGAAGCAGATTGCCGACAATCGCCCACCGGGCCAGTCGGCTTTCGATGGAATCACGGGCATTTTTTACCGCCTCATAGACCACCGGGTCCCTCTCTCTGGCCTGACCGGAGGCATCGACAATGGTCAACTTGCCCAACAAGGCCGAGACATCCGGATCGGTGAAGCCAGCAAGGGTGGTCACGGCCTGAAGACGGGTTTCACGATTGTCATCATATTGCAAAACCATTGCGGCAAGGGCGCGTTTCAGGCGGGACTTGACCTCTTCATCATCTTCCCGGGCCAGAGCACGCTGCAATAGCGTTTTCATGGCCGGGTTACGGGCGGTAAAGACCTTGTCTGCAGCCTGCAACCGCAACACCGGGTCCTTGCTCATTAAAGTCAATCCCCCCAGCAACCCTTTCAGTTTTCCGCGCAATTTGTTGTTGATACGAATTTTTTTGATGGCCGTCGCGGGGGCCTGACCAACATCCCTGCCGTCAAGTGGAGAGACGAGCACATAAACGTCACCGGAGCGCTTTCCGATCAAAATCGCTCCGTCGGTTTTTTGAACAAACAATTTCCCTTTCAACAAGGCCGTCAGTACGGCAACGGCGCGCTCATCAGCCGTAGCGGCCAGCGCTTCGATAGCCTTGCCCTTGTTCGTATAACTTTTGACATTGAGGGCCTGTACGGCATCAGCAAAAATGCCGGCCGTCGCCGGCACCGACAGCAAAAGAACATAGACCATCGCCATCAACATGGCAGCCGTGAAGAGTGTATTTCTGAACATTATGGCTCCAGATAGCCTTTGATAAATTGAAACCCGTTGAAATCCCGGGACGGGAAGTCAAAACAGCCAGTCCCCTCCCGGGTTTTCATTTTAATGAAGTCAAATGGCCCCGACTCTACTGGACCGGATACTTCGCTTTTTCGCAGTTGCCGCACACCCACGGATAGGTCCAGTCGGATTTCAGCTTGGCGCTTTCCGGAATAAAGTCAGACCAGGCATCACCTCTGACAACGCCATCGGTTTGCCAGACGACATCAAACTGTCCGTTTTCCTGAATTTCACCAATCAATACAGGTTTGGACAAATGATGGTTGGTATTCATCACCGCCGTGCCGCCGGTCAGGTTTTTCACCTTCTGTCCGTACATGGCCTGACGAACGGCATCCACGTCCGTGGTACCGGCCTGTTCCACTGCCTGTGTCCACATTTTAAAACCGATGTAAGTGGCTTCCATGGGATCGTTGGTAACACGCTTGTCGTCTTTGATGTATTTTTTCCAGGTCTTGATAAACTTGGTGTTGTTAGGAGTGTCAACACTCATGAAATAATTCCAGGCGGCAAGATGTCCGACCAGTGGCCCGGTATCCAAACCGGCGAGTTCCTCTTCACCGACCGAGAAAGCAACAACAGGAATATCTTCGGCCTTGATCCCCTGATTGGCGAGTTCTTTATAGAAAGGAACATTGGCATCACCGTTGATGGTTGATACGACAGCCGTCTTTTTGCCCTGGGAGGCAAATTTTTTCACATCGGAAACGATAGTCTGCCAATCTGAGTGACCAAATGGTGTGTAGTTTTCCATGATGTCGGAATCGGAAATGCCTTTGCTGCGGAGGTAGGAGCGCAGAATTTTATTTGTCGTTCTCGGATAAACATAATCCGTTCCCAACAGCACAAAACGTTCGGCTTTCCCTCCGTCTTCACTCATCAAATAATCAACGGCAGGTATGGCCTGCTGGTTCGGGGCGGCGCCTGTGTAAAATACGTTGCGCGAGCTTTCCTCGCCTTCGTACTGAACCGGATAAAACATCAAACCATTCAATTCTTCAAGCACAGGCAAAACAGATTTTCTCGACACGGATGTCCAGCCCCCGAAAATAACGTCAACCTTTTTTTTGGAAATCAATTCCCGTGCTTTTTCCGCAAACAACGGCCAGTTGGAAGCAGGGTCCACAACCACGGCCTCCAGTTTTTTGCCCAGCAGTCCGCCTTTTTTGTTTTGCTCGTCAATCATCATCAACACCGTATCCTTCAGTGTCGTTTCAGAAATGGCCATGGTCCCGGACAATGAATGCAGAACACCGACCTTGATGGTTTCCGCCGCCTGGGCCATGCCGGTCAGAACTGTCAAGGTGACGAGTACTCCGGCGCCAATGAGATTTCGAATAGAATTTTTCATTTTTATGAACTCTCCATATAGAGGTTGTTATTGAATCGGCACAGAAGCAGCAAGAGCCGTGCCAACCTCTAACGGAAATCATTGAACGATAAATTTTTTATATAAATCAAAAGGATAGACGATTCATAAATTCAAAACGCCGCATGGACTGTAATCACCCGAATCAATTTTTGCCTATTAAATAATCATAAAAACTAATATGCCTATTTTTTAAACATAGATATATTGAGCGCCCGTCCACAATCAAAAACGCCCAGAGACTCCTTCTTGCCAGCCCGCTCGCCAAACATCGCCCGGGCATCCATAGCAGACGGAAAAAACCATTCAGATTGGTTTGTTGACCGATTGCAGTTGCGCTTTTAACTGGATGGCGGCCTGATCTAAGATAGGATCTGGCTCATCTGGTTGATCATATTAAGCAGCGTGTTTGCGGTATTGCAAGCGCCGGGTCTCCATGGTTTTTCGTTTGATCCTTTCGCGTTGTTTTAAAATTGATTGCCCACGCCCGAAGTAAACGTCTGCGGGGGTGAGGCTGCTAATGCTCTCGTGGTATCGTTGATGATTGTAATGATCGACGAATGCCTCGATCTGAGCCTTAAGGTCTGCCGGGAAAAAGTAGTTTTCCAGCAGGATGCGGTTCTTCAGGGTCTGATGCCACCGCTCGATCTTTCCTTGAGTTTGCGGATGGTAACCCCCTCTTTTTTTAGCAGGTCTGGCCTGTGATTCGTAACCGTCCGGTCATTCACACCTTGAATTGATTTATACCTTGTCCGGCGTACTGTTCCAGGGCAGCCGTTCATCAATACGGTTGATTTTATGATCAGCGATGCGGCCAAGCACATCCGTCAGCCAGGCTTGCGGATTGATGTTGTTGAGCCTGGCCGTTTCGATAAGGTCACGCCGCCAGCAACGGATCGACCGGGCGGAAACCTTAACGAATTTTGGGTCGCCACTCAGATCCCTCCAATTTTGCAACGCGCAGATATGGCAACCACGTCTTACTTATCCTCTCCACCTCGTGATCCAAAGATAATCCTTCATGGATACCCAGGACAGTCCTTTAAACAAATCCTCTTATATCACATTACCTTCACATAACTGAAACCTGAATGATACAAACCTGCGTAAAAATACTGTCAGACCAAATAAACCTAAAAAACCTCTAATTGGAAAATTCATGCTCGAAGCTGTTCAAGACATTGCCCCTGAGAATATATCCGACCGCCAACGCTGGATGGGCGTATTGGCTCGTGCCAGCAAAGAAGAACTTGAAACGTTTTGGAAAATTCATGGTCAAGGGTTGAAATATGATCTCCCTCGCAAGCCTGAATGTGGGCTGGTCATGGTCCGAGGGCGCGCCGGCGGTCGCGGACAACGTTTTAATGTCGGAGAAGTGATTGTAACCCGTTGTTCGGTCCGGTTGGCGGACGGAACGGTGGGGCATGCATATGTTATCGGTCGGGATCAGGTACATAGCGAATTGGCGGCCGCTTTTGATGCATTATTGCAAAATCCATCTCTGAACAAAGGATTAATGAGCAATGTGATTTTGCCTCTCGAACAAAAACACCGTATCGCATGCCGTGAGCGGTCAAAAAAAGTTGCCGCAACGAAGGTAGACTTTTTTACCATGGTCAGAGGAGAAGATGAATGACGGCGACGGCTGAATTCTCCTTGTTGTCAGGTTTTGATAACAACGTTCTTGATACCACGGACATATTCAGGACGGTTTTGAAAGCGATGTCCAGGCCCGCGACAGTGCTGCCGCTGACCGTTCTGCCACAAGCACCCGAAGGCTTGAACGCAGGGTCTATGGCCGTGCTGTTGACACTGGCGGATATGGACACACCGATTTGGCTCGCACCTGAATGCGACACCGGTGCGGCGCGCGCGAACCTTCAATTCCATAGCGGATGCCCAATTGCGGCAACGCCATCGACGGCAGTCTTTGCGGTTATTACTCAGGACACTGTTCTTGATGACCTTGATGACTTGCAGCGTGGCACTGCGGAATACCCCGATCGCTCAGCCACGGTTATCGTCGAATGCGACAAACTTTCATCCGGTGTCGGTCCATTATTTTCAGGGCCGGGTATCGAAAAAACCCATCGCTTCGATACCATTCCTGCTTCGCATTCACTGTGGGCGCAAATTGCCGCTAACAAAGATTTATTTCCCCTTGGGCTGGATTGGATTTTTATCAGTCCGACGCATCTTGCTGCGTTGCCCCGTACGACCAACGTGGAGTTCTGATTATGTATGTGGCCGTCAAAGGAGGCGAAAAAGCGATTGATAATGCGCATCGCTTCATGGAAGAAGAACGACGCGGGGATCCTGAAGTCCCGTCGTTATCTGTCGCCCAGATCAAGGAACAATTAAGCCATTGTGTCAGTCGAGTAATGGCAGAAGGGTCCCTTTATGACCGTGACCTTTCCGCCCTTGCCATCAAACAGTCACGCGGCGATCTGATCGAAGCTATATTTCTGATCCGCGCTTACCGAACGACTTTGCCAAGGTTCGGGTACAGCGAACCGATCAACACAGCCTCAATGGAACTTGACCGACGTATTTCTGCAACTTTCAAGGATTTGCCGGGCGGCCAAATTCTTGGGCCAACGTTTGATTATACCCACCGGCTTCTGGACTTCGCCCTTGCAGCCGAGGGAATGGCGCCCGAAGCTGCCGTTGTTGCAGAAAAAGAACTGGACAGTGCCATGCCGAGGGTTCTGGACTTATTAAATGATGAAGGACTTATGGAAACCGCCAATGCCAAAGAGGACGAAGAAGCACTGATCGGGGACCTGACACGCGAGCCGCTGGAATTTCCTGTCGACCGGGATTTGAGGCTGCAAAATCTGTCCCGTGGAGATGAAGGCTTTATCCTTGCTCTTGGTTATTCGACACAACGGGGGTATGCCCGCAATCACGCATTCGTCGGTGAAGTGCGGGTCGGCAGCGTTGCCATTGAGTTTATTCCGGAAGAATTGGGTTTTGCGATTGAAATCGGAGACATCACCATAACGGAATGCGAGACAGTTAATCAGTTCAAGGGCTCGAAAAAAGTCGCACCGCAATTTACCCGCGGTTATGGACTGGTTTTTGGATACTCGGAACGCAAGGCCATCGCCATGGCCCTTGTTGATCGTGCCCTGAGATGGAAAGAATTGGGTGAAGATCAAGTCGCCCCGGCCCAAGATGAAGAGTTCGTTCTATCCCACAGCGATAATATCCAGGCCACCGGATTTGTTGAACACATTAAATTGCCGCATTACGTGGATTTCCAGTCTGAGTTGGAGCTGGTGAGACGGTTGCGACAGGACATTAACATCAAACAGGCCAAGGCGGCGGAATAAAAGCATGGAAACAGTCGACCCACAAACATACAACTTCGCTTATCTGGATGAGCAAACCAAACGAATGATACGCCGCGCTATTCTCAAGGCTGTGGCCATTCCTGGGTATCAGGTTCCTTTCGCCAGCCGGGAAATGCCCATGCCCTATGGTTGGGGGACAGGCGGCATCCAGGTGACAGCATCGGTTATTGGTCCGGACGACACACTGAAAGTGATCGACCAGGGATCCGATGACACCACCAACGCAGTCAGCATTCGCAAATTTTTTGCCCGGACTACGGGGGTGCAAACGACGGACGATACGACCCTGGCGACGTTGATACAAACCCGCCACCGGATTCCGGAAATGGCGCTTCATGACAATCAAATTCTGGTCTATCAAGTCCCCATACCCGAACCGCTCCGTTTTCTTGAGCCCCGTGAAACGGAAACCCGAAAAATGCATGCCTTCGAAGAATACGGGCTGATGCATGTAAAGCTTTATGAAGATATTTCCCGACATGGTGAAATCGCCACGACATATGCCTATCCGGTGAAAGTCGCGGGCCGATACGTTATGGATCCTTCTCCGACGCCAAAATTCGACAACCCGAAAATGGACCGGATGCCCGCCTTGCAGTTGTTCGGAGCCGGCAGGGAAGGACGCATCTATGCTGTTCCACCCTATACGGACGTTGAGAGTCTTGATTTTGACGATCATCCTTTCGTCATCCAGAAATGGACCGAGCCGTGCGCACTTTGCGGCGCGACAGAAAGCTTTCTCGACGAGGTTATTCTGAACGATGAAGGAAAGCGCATGTTCACATGTTCGGACAGCTTTTTCTGTGAAACCCGCCAGAAACAGGGGCACCAGAAAGCCATGGTTACAAATGCCAACCCATATATAACCGAGGGTGTGGAACCATGAATGATGATTTGTTGTTGGACGTAAAAAACCTGACCGTCATGTATGGTGATCGCGTCGGATGCAAAGACGTCAGTCTTGATCTCTATCCGGGCGAGGTGTTGGGTATTGTCGGCGAATCTGGATCGGGTAAATCGACATTGATGAATGCCCTATCCGGTCAATTGCGCCCGAGTTCAGGAACCGTCAAGTATAACACCCGCGAAGGCAACATGCGTGATGTCTTCGCCATGAGCGAGCCTGAACGCCGTTTTCTGATGCGTACTGACTGGGGTTTTGTTCACCAAAATCCACGGGAGGGCCTTCGTTTGGGAGTTAGCGCCGGGGCCAATATAGGCGAACGACTGATGGGTATTGGTTGGCGTCATTACGGAAATATACGTCGTTCCGCCGTTTCCTGGCTCGAGAAGATAGAGATTGACGAAGACCGCATCGACGACTTGCCTTCAACTTTTTCCGGCGGCATGCAGCAGCGTTTGCAAATCGCCCGCAATTTGGTAACCGGCCCCCGTCTGATCTTCATGGATGAACCAACCGGAGGGTTGGACGTATCCGTTCAGGCGCGTCTGCTTGATCTCTTGCGCGGATTGGTATCCGACCTTGGTCTGTCGGCCATCGTCGTAACCCATGATCTAGCGGTCGCCCGTTTGCTTTCCCACCGGTTAATGGTCATGCAACACGGGAAAGCCGTGGAAAGCGGATTGACCGATCAAGTGCTCGACGATCCTCAACACCCCTATACCCAATTACTCGTTTCTTCGATTTTACAAACCTAGGGTTCCGACAGATGACAAAAATGCTGCACGCCAAGAACGTTAGTAAAAATTTTACCCTGTACGTTCAGAAAAATACCGTCATTCCGGTTTTTAAGAACATCGACATGACCCTTAATTGTGGTGATTGTGTCGCCCTCAAAGGTGCGTCAGGTGCCGGGAAAAGCACTTTTATGCGCATGATTTATGGAAATTTTGTATGCAACGAGGGAACACTGCACGTGCGCCATGACGATGACTGGGTCGATATGGCCCGAGCCACAGCGCATACCATTCTTGATGTCAGACGTCGCACCATGGGATATGTCAGCCAATTCCTGCGTGTCATCCCGCGGGTTTCGACGCTGGATATTGTTGCTGAACCTCTGAAGTCCGCAGGCGTCGATACCATTGAGGCGATGGAGCGTGCACGTATCCTGCTAACCCGGTTAAACATCCCTGAAAGTCTTTGGCCGCTTTCGCCTTTGACTTTTTCGGGTGGGGAACAACAACGGGTCAACATCGCCCGAGGTTTTATCGCACAGTATCCGATAATGTTGTTGGATGAACCAACAGCTTCTCTTGATGCAGGCAATCAGGCAACGGTTCTCGAATTGATCGAGGAGGAAAAAACCCGGGGCACGGCAATTCTCGGAATTTTCCATGACGAAGATGTCCGCGCCACAGTCTGCACCCATTCATTCGATATTTCCAGATACAAGGTGATGCCAGATGCATGAACAAGTCTTCAGCAATGCAAGAATTGTTCTTGCCGATTCTGTGATTTCCGGGAATCTCAGGGTGAAGAATGGCCATATCGACGAAATCTGTGAGGGGCAGTGTAATATCCGCGGGGCGATTGATCTTGAAGGGGATCTTTTATTGCCCGGATTTATAGAATTACATACAGATAATCTTGATAAACATATGACCCCACGTCCAAAGACGGAATGGCCATCAACATCGGCAGCCATTGCCCACGACAACCAGATAGCGGCATCAGGCATTACAACTGTTCTTGATGCAGTAGCCCTGGGTGATGTGCATCCGGGAAGTTCTCGTTTGCGTCGTCTCAACGACATGATCACCAGCATTTGCAAAGCAGCGGACGAAAAACTTTTTCGCGCAGAGCATTTCCTGCATTTTCGGTGTGAAATCAGTTATCCGGATTTGCCCGATACGCTCGAACCAGTCATTGACAATCCACGAATTCGTCTGATTTCGGTCATGGATCATACTCCGGGGCAACGTCAATTTGTCAGCCTGGATGCCTATTATACTTACTATCAAAGCAAGTACGGCATGTCAGATTCAGAGATGGAAACTTTTGTCATTGATCGTAAACGCGATCAGCAACGTTACAGCCGGAAACATCGTCAATTGGTGGTTGATACGGCGAGAGCTTTCAACATTGCCTTGGCCAGCCATGATGATGCGACCAAAGCCCATGTCGCAGAAGCTGTTGAAGATAACATGTCCGTCGCCGAATTTCCAACTACCCATGAGGCCGCTGAAGCATCACATAAAGCCGGATTGTGCGTGATGATGGGGGGGCCTAATATTGTTCGCGGCAAATCTCATTCCGGTAATGTTTCGGCGCGTGAACTGGCAGAGGCCGGCTATCTGGATGTCATATCAAGTGATTATGTACCCCATAGCCTATTATACAGCGCAATGATGCTATTTAATGACTTTAAGGAAATTTCCCTTCCTCATGCCATTCGTTTGATTTCCAAAAACCCCGCAAAAAGCATTGGTCTCAATGATCGTGGCGAAATTGCAGAAGGTCTGCGCGCGGATTTAGTTCATGTGCATCATTCACCTCATCATCCTGTCATCCGTGGGGTTTGGTCTCGGGGGCGAAGAATTGCCTGATCCTGGATCATGGGTATTTGTTGTCGGACCCAGTGGTTCGGGCAAGGACACCTTGCTGGCCGGAGCCCGGGAACAACTGACAAAGGATGGCAGTTTTGTTTTTGCCAGGCGGTACATTACCAGGCCCGACACAGCCGGAGGTGAAGACCATATTAGCGTTTCAGTTGCGGAATTTGATCACATGGCAGAGCAGGAATTATTTATCCTTCATTGGCAGGCGCATGGACTAAAGTATGGAATTTCCAAAAGATATGAGGACGCACGCCAATCAGGTCATAATATTGTTGTCAATGTCTCGCGACAGGTTATTACACCATCACGTCAGCAGTTCACCAATTTAAAAATTATTGTTGTTACCGCATCCCGCGAAAATCTGGCCAGACGCCTGGCTTCACGGGGACGGGAAAGTATCCTGGATATACAAAGCCGATTGTCCCATCCAGGCCCGGCTTTTATGAATGGGCACGACGTCATCACAGTTGACAATAATGGGACGCCTGCAGAGGGGGTTACTTTATTCGTCCACGCCTTGCGTTCATCAGTCACAGATCCCCTCCAAGCGGGTATCGCCTAATAAGCCGAAAACGCTTCCCGTTCCCGGGGTCGCCAAATAACGAGATTTCACGAAACGGGACATCTTCGTCCAGAAATGGCATACAGTATGTTTTAAGTATTCTTTGCAGACGCGTACGCTGCACCTGTTCCAGCTTTCCGGTCAATGTCAGATGAAAACGGAATTCCTCCATCACGAAGGGATAACCCCACTGGTGCAAAAGGTTTTTTTGACGTTCATTCAGGTTTTTGGAGTGGTACCTATGAAGATCCTTTTCAGAAAGACAAGCCCGAAACATGTCAAGTTCGATGACACAGGTCTGTGCCAACTGATCCAACAGAGGCTCGGATCGATCAGGTACAAGAGCCAGAAAATCTCCAATGCAATTGATGCGCAAGCGTTTGATGGCAAAAGGAGAGACTGAGCCGGCAATCATCCGGATGGCTTGGTCCACATCATCAGGAGTTGTTCCTGAAGATAAGTAAAAAGGTGGTTTTAACGTGCCGTGGAAACCATATCTTGATGGGGCGATGGTCAAACGTTTGATTTGCCCAAGTGTGAGCCCATTACAATCCGGGCGTTCTGTTTCGCGCCCTGTATCAGGATCGAACCCCAACCAGGCATTGCCGAAACGCGCCAGTTGACCGTTTTTTTCCGGCGTAAAATAAACAGCGTAACGTTTGTATCCGGACATGGTCAATCTACCGCATCGGCAACCAATGTTCCCGGGTTGTATTTCCGGCAGAAATCTTGAACATTCAGGTTTCTAAAGTCATCCAATCTGTCAGTCAGGTCTTGATGGCTCCAGTCCCACCAGGCAATCTGCAACAATGAATCCTGCACATCGACCGTGAAACGAAGGCGTAATTGTTTGGCTGGGACCCCGGTAACGATGGAATAAGGCTTCACATCCTTGGTGACGATGGCACCAGCTCCGATGACGGCACCGGTTCCCACGCTGATACCGCCTTTGATGATAGCTCCATGACCAACCCATACGTCATGGCTGATTTTCACAGGAGATGCGCGTCTCCAATCAAAGAAGTCCGGATCATCGTCTGCCATGCCATACGCCGCGCTACGGTATTGAAAATGATGTTGGCTGGCACGATGCATGGGATGCTGGCCCGGATTGATGCGAACATGTGCTGCAATATTAACAAATTTTCCAATATCGGCGTAGATAATATCGCAGTCATTAACAGCGTATGAATAGTCGCCAAAAAATGTGTCCGCAATCTTCGAGCGTTCACCGACTTCCGTCCATTTTCCCAATTGGGAATTCAAAACGGTTGCACTTGGGTGAATTGTCGGAGATTGGCTGAGGCGTTTTTCCGATACCCTGGTTTCAAGCCCGACCAACACCATCAAATCACCATTTTACGCAGTCGCTGCGAAAGCAAATCCAACAGGCTGACTGTAATGACGATCAGGATGACAACGGCTGATGTTTCCGCGTAATAGAAACCGCGAATATATTCCCATAACAACATACCGACACCACCTGCCCCGACAATACCAAGCACGGTGGCTGATCGAACGTTGGATTCAAAACGATACAGTGAATAGGATATCCACAACGGTAAAACCTGGGGAATGACCCCAAAGATGACCTCGTGCAAAGCGTTGGCGCCAGTTGCACGAATGCCTTCTACCGGACGCGGGTCCATGGCTTCAACGGCTTCTGAAAATAATTTTGCAAGCACGCCTGTGGTGTGTACCCATAAGGCCAAAACACCGGCAAAGGGCCCCAACCCAACGGCGACAACAAACAGCATCGCAAACACCATTTCATTAATGGCCCGGGCCGCATCCATCAAACGACGTGTAGGCTGACAAATCCACCATGGCGCAATGTTATCAGAAGAAAGTATCCCCAATGGGACCGAACAGATAACAGACAAGACCGTTCCCCAGATAGCTATCTGGATGGTGACCCAGATTTCCTGAATGTACATTTGCCATTCCGTGAAATCAGGGGGGAAAAAACTGGCGGCGTACTGGCCCATGTTGGCGGCATCGGCGATGATCGACATTGGGCGCATGTCGGCACCTTCCCATGACAGCATCAGTAATCCGGCAAAGGCCCCCCAACCCAGACTATTGATGACCGATTGCTTCAATTCTCTATGGGGTAGTAAAAACTGCTGATCGTCCGCTGTTACTTTGTTCATTTTTATAATCCCGGAAAAATAATTAAAAGAAAAAACGGGATACCGGAACATGTCCGGCATCCCGAATAAGAAGCATTATTTATTTGCAACCAGAATATCCAGTTCCGCCAGTTTCTTATCAATGATGGCTATTTTTTCTTCTTTATCACTTTTAGAGCCACTGCCTTTCTTTATTTTCAACTTATTTTTGAACAAGGCAAGTTGGCGGATCGGATAAAGCTGTGTGTTATTGCTTTCCATGAAAAACCCTTGGCCGTCACTGATGTTTCTCAGCACGGACAAGGCAGATTCGGTGTCACCATAACGACCATAAGAAAGAAAAAAACCTTTGATTCTGGATTTTAATTCTTTGGACAGATCCTTGCGATAGACGATCGGGTCCGACGGGATTAACGGTGACGTCCATATAACCTTGATCTTGGCAGCAGATTTAGGCGCTTTCAGCTTTGAACGGGCAATTTGCTCTGAATTGTTAGCCGCAATATCCACCTGCCCGTTCGCCGTTGCCATCAGGTTGGTTTCATGATTGGCACTACGAACCGTCTTGAAACAGGTTTTAGGATCAATGCCGTTTTGGGCGAAGACATAGTAAGACGGAACCAGAAAGCCCGATGTCGAATTTGGATCACCAATGCCAAAGTTCAGCGATTTGTCACACTTGAAGATGTCTTCAAGACTGTTAATGTTCTTGTTGGCGACGTTGGTAATGATGTGAGAATAGTAACCTTGCGAGCCGTCCGCCTTCGAAGTCTGAACGAACACTTCTCCTCCAGAACGGTCAACAGCTTCCATGCCTGATTTGTTGCCGAACCAGGCCACTTGGACTTTGCCAAAACGCATGCCTTCGATGACACCGGCATAATCCGGGGCAAAGAACGCATTCACTTTCATGCCTAAGGCTTTTTCCATGTCTTTCAGGAATGGAAGCCACTGCTTTTTTAAATTCGATGAAGATTCTGTTGAAATAATGCCGAAGTCGATTTCTTTTGGATCTCCATCAAGAGGTTTGAAATCTCCTGATGCAAAAGTCGGTGTCGCAACAAGAATTGTCGCTGCTAAAGCCGCTGTGAACAGTAAATTTTTGATCATGTCTTTTTCTCCTTAATAAATTAAATGACTTGTTACTTTGTTCAGGTGTTTGCGGCGTTCAACTCGTGCCATAAGCCAGTGCGGCTTCTGCATTGTTGTCGCCGATTGTTCCCATCGCATTTTTTTTCTGGGCGGGTTTTTCGTGTTTTTTTTGTGCAATCGTTTCTATACTGTCTGCGCCGTATAATTCGCGCAAAAATTGCGGTGTTAGTTTATTGCTGGGGCCATCAAAAACAATTTCTCCACGGCGCATGGCGATTGTCCTGGGGCAATATTCAAGAGCATAATCGACCTGATGCAAGGACACCAAAACCGTCACTGCATCATCTTTATTGACGCGCGCCAGGTTATCCATAACTTTGCGGGATGATGCCGGGTCCAATGAAGCGATCGGTTCATCAGCGAGAATGAGCTTTGCCCCTTGAACAATCGTACGGGCAATTGCAGCACGTTGTTGCTGCCCTCCGGACAAGTTCGATGACCTTTTGGCTGCGTGTTCGACCATACCGACACGGGACAAGGCGGACATAGCCAATTGTTTTTCTGTTTTGGTGAAAAATCCAAACGTGGTCCGCCAGGCAGGCACTCGGCCAAGAACCCCCATTAATACATTGGTCAATACTGACAGCCGATTAACGAGATTGAATTGTTGAAAAACAACACCAATATCACGTCGGTGTTTACGGGCATTTTTTGAAATACGTCCATTCGATTGCACAAAGGAACCAAATACCGATATGGAACCTGTATCGCCAGGCACCAATCCAGCAATTTGACGGATAAGTGTTGATTTTCCCGAACCGGATTCCCCAATCAGTGCGACCATTTCACCTTTGGAAAGGGTGACGGAGACATTGTTAAGCGCCTTATTGTATTTTCCGAAAGTTTTACTCAGCTTACTGACTTGAATTGCCGTCATCACACCATCTCCTTTATTAAATTTTAAAACATTTCAGGTAATCTCTATTGGGACAGTAAAGCTTTCATCGTTTCACTAAGATGATAGTCACGTGACTGTTTTGTGAAATCATTCGCTGAACCAAACCAGAAAGTTTGCTCATGGTGTGTAATGTGATGAATTTGAAGTTCGCCACATTAATATGTGGCTTATTTCAAAGCCTGAATCACACGTTATCCAATGATCCAGTATCCTTTGGAACCGTGATTTAATGATACGAATTTCAGATTAAGGACATTGCGCGTCACGAAAATGTCATGCAGCGTTGCTAAACTGCCTTGTGTCTGGGTTCCGGCTCGTTGCCACCTAAATCCACACAAAATTAATAGGAGCAACTAATGACAATTCGTGTTGGAATTAATGGTTATGGGCGCATTGGACGGCTGGCCCTGCGTGCTGCCTGGGACGCAGCGGAGATTGACATTGTCCATATCAACGAACTCTCGGGCGGGGTTGAATGCGCAGCCCATCTGACCGAGTTCGATACCGTGCATGGTCGCTGGCACAAGGAGTGTCGAGGGAAAGACAATCAACTTATTATAGATAATAAGCGTATCGAATTCACTAACCACCATTTGCCTGAAGACATCCAATGGAAAAAATCCAACGTTGATCTGGTGATTGAATGCAGCGGCAAATTCAAGACCCGGGAATCTCTGCAGCCCCATTTAGACAATGGTGCACGCAAAGTAATCGTTGCCGCCCCGGTAAAAGAAGACGCCCTAAATATCGTTTACGGTATCAATGATCATCTATACGATCCTGATAAACACGACCTTTTAACGGCGGCGTCGTGCACTACCAATTGTCTGGCTCCGGTTGTCAAGGTGATTCATGAAAATCTAGGGATCGAACGTGGCACGATCACCACCATCCATGATGTTACCAACACCCAGGTGATTGTCGACGCCCCGCACAAAGATTTGCGCCGGGCGCGGTCTGCGTTGAACGCACTGATCCCGACTTCAACCGGATCAGCCACAGCGATCACCATGATCTATCCGGAACTAAAAGGAAAATTAAACGGCCTTGCGGTACGGGTGCCGCTTTTAAATGCATCCCTCGTGGACTGCGTATTTGATGTACATTGTGACACCTCGGCAGAAGAGGTTAACGCCCTATTCAAAGTGGCGGCAGATGGACCGCTTCGGGGGATCCTTGGTTTTGAAGACCGTCCCCTGGTCTCAACGGATTACGTTAATGATCGACGGTCATCGATTGTCGATGGGCCTTCAACGATGGTTATTGATCGCCGGATGGTCAAAATTTACAGTTGGTACGACAACGAATGGGGCTATGCTAACCGGATGATGGATCTGGCACGCAAGGTGGCGGCCAGTTTATGAGCCATTGCCCTTGTTGTCATATGGCCTCAAATCTGGAACCCTGAATATGGCTGATGTTCGAAACTATGCGCTGGTAACGGCCGCTTATTGGACTTTCACGATCACCGATGGTGCATTACGCATGTTGGTGTTGTTGCATTTTCATCGTCTTGGTTACACGCCTCTGGATCTCGCTTTTCTGTTCCTATTGTACGAGACAATGGGCATCATGACCAATCTTTTTGGAGGCTGGATCGGTGCTCGTTTCGGATTAAGAATTACACTCTTTGCAGGCTTGACGATTCAAATCGTGGCATTGCTAATGCTCTCAGCGTTAAACCCCGAATGGGCGTTGGCGCTATCGGTTGCATACGTGATGGCGGCGCAGGCGTTTAGCGGGATTGCCAAGGACCTGACTAAAATGAGCTCCAAAAGCGCCGTTAAACTGGTAGTCGGGGAAAACGCACATGGCTTGCTTTTTAAATGGGTGGCGCTGTTAACAGGGTCTAAAAATGCGCTCAAGGGATTGGGCTTTCTGTTGGGCGGTGTCATGTTGCAATGGATGGGATTCAAGACATCTCTCTGGTTGATGGCAGGCTCACTTGCCTTCGTTTTGTTGCTTGCCGTCAGTTTTGTCCGTTCGGACCTTGGAAAATTCAAACTTGTATGCTGGCACGATTTGTTCATCCAATCGCGGTCCATCTATCTGCTTTCGGCAGCTCGCGTTTTTCTGTTCGCGTCAAGGGACGTCTGGTTCGTGGTCGGCGTTCCTGTGTTTCTTTACAGCTCCATCGGTTGGAGCTTTGATGAAGTAGGACTGTTCATGGCCTCGTGGATCATCGGCTACGGCATCATTCAGGCCAGTGTCCCCAAACTTCTTCGGCGTACTCAGGGAACTGCATCAGCTGCTTTCGCTGTAAGGGGGTGGGGACTGGGCCTGGCGGTCATCCCGGCCCTGATTGCTATAGGCCTCCAATACAATGGGTCTCCTCTTATTTTGATCGCCGGGTTAATGCTTTTTGGTTTTGTCTTTGCGGTGAACTCATCGTTGCATTCTTATTTGATCGTTGCCTATTCGGATCAGAAAAAGGTCACCGTCAACGTGGGTTTTTACTATATGGCCAATGCCGTCGGGCGGCTTCTTGGAACACTTCTTTCAGGGCTTGTCTATCAATTGGCAGGATTAGAAGCATGTCTGTGGGTGTCTACAGTGATGACTGTCATTGCCGCTGCACTGGTAATATTTCTGCCGACGAAGAATAAAGACTGATACTGCTCTCGACTGAAAACAAATCCTTGAGCTACTCCCCGGAAATCGGACAGTGACTTAAGCTGTAAATTCGTGTTTTCTGGTCTCAATTTAAAGGAGATCAGACATGAGCAAACGCAAACAATACAAACCCGGTTTCAAGGCCAAGGTTGCC